>Ga0208262_1000056_pt1 | contig 59267 bp, 56 predicted proteins | sample LakWasMet15_LOW5_2_FD_183863 | JGI IMG/M metagenome (GOLD analysis project Ga0208262, IMG submission 183863) | Freshwater sediment methanotrophic microbial communities from Lake Washington under simulated oxygen tension - Sediment Metagenome... | ecosystem: Environmental > Aquatic > Freshwater >... | reverse complement strand
ATTGTGGGTAATGGTCAATAAAATTGCTTTCTCGACATCGTAATAACTGATTAATAAATCAAATTTTTCATTAATAAAATCCTTGACTTCAGAATTTGTAATTTCAGCCTTCCAATTGAGATGTTTTATACCAAACGTTGGTTGTGAATACACATCATTTTTCTTTAGTTTGTCTCGGTAAACAATAATTTTTATGTTACTTTCTTGAATTCCATTGGACACTAACTCCTTTATCAAGTTTTCTTTTTCAAAAAAATAGCTCTCATCTATAAGTACACCAACGGTTTGAATAGAAGTATCGAGTGTGCTACTTTTTACATTGTGCAAACTATTTTTTAATATTTTAATTAAAAAAAAATCCTTTATATAATTCAAAAACATATTACTTTTACCAGATTACAAATTTAATTAATTAAGTCGCATTACAAATGGTAAATCTAAAAAAGTATAATGGTGTTTTAAAACTTTTTGTTATATTCTTAACACTTTTTTTTATTATTTCTTGTGGTAAACAAAATTATTATGTTTCTAAAATCGAAGGGAAGCGAATAACAATTACCGAAAAAGAGACCCAAGTTCCACAAATTGAAAACTATATTAAACCTTACCGAGAACACATCAATAAAGATTTAGACAGTGTTCTAGCTTATTCTCCTGAAACCTTAGACAAAGCGTCTGGAAAATGGCAAACTACCATTGGCAATTTGATGGCTGATGTAACTTTAAAACAAGGAAATGTTGTTTTTCAAACTCGAGAAAAAAAGAATATCGATTTATGCTTGCTCAATAATGGCGGCATTCGCTCTATTCTTCCAAAAGGGAATGTCACCACCCGAACTGCCTATGAAATTATGCCTTTTGAAAACAGTCTTGTGATTATTGCTTTAAAAGGAGAACAAATTTTTGAAATGGCCAACTATTTTATAGCAGCTAAAAAACCACATCCTTTATCTGGAATTACTTTTACCATAAGCAAGGATAATTCAGCCAAAAATATTTTGGTTCAAGGAAAACCGGTCGAAAAAGAGACCGTTTATTATGTTGCCACAAATGACTATTTGGCAAACGGAGGCGACAGTATGAATTTCTTTAAAAAGGGAGTTCAAAAATATGATCTTGATTATAAATTACGAAATGTGCTAATTGATTATTTCAAGGAAGTAGATACAATTCCCGTGATAAATGATGTGAGAGTTAGTGTTGAATAAAATTCGGATTGCAGATTTTTGATTAAAAAAAAGAAAGAAATGAAAAGAAGAGAATTTATAGAAAAAACGGCTGCAGGTACAGCAATGTTGGGTTTAGGTCTGTCGTTAAGCAGCTTTGAATCTTCAGAAATTAAACATATTACGATACTACACACTAACGATGTTCATAGTCATATTGATCCTTTCCCGATGGATGATCCTCGAAATCCAAATATGGGCGGGGTTTCGAGAAGAGCTTCTTTGATTGAAACCATTCGCAAGGAAAATCCAAATGTTTTGCTGCTAGATGCAGGCGATATTTTTCAAGGAACTCCTTACTTTAATTATTATGGTGGCGAGCTGGAATTCAAATTGATGAGTATGATGAAATATGATTTATCAACGATAGGCAATCACGATTTCGACAACGGTGTCGATGGTCTAACTGCCCAAATGCCTCATGCTACTTTCGAATTTGTTTCGGCAAACTACGATTTCAAGAATACTTCAATGGCTGGTTTTGTAAAACCATATAAAATTTTCAATAAAAACGGAATAAAAATTGGCGTTTTTGGACTTGGGATTGAACTAGAAGGCTTGGTAGATAAAAGAATGTACAAAGAAACCGTCTATAATAATCCTCTGGAAACGGCACAAGATATGGCTCGAATTCTAAAAAAAGAAAAAAAATGCGACTTGATTATTTGTCTTTCTCACCTTGGATATAAATATGGGAAAGAAGATTCAAATAAAATATCTGACCTTAAACTGGCGGAACTTACAAAAGATATTGACTTAATTATTGGCGGTCACACGCATACTTTTTTGGAAAAACCAACTGTTGTAAAAAACTTGGACGGAAAAGAAGTTCTGGTAAATCAAGTGGGTTGTTATGGCATCAACCTTGGTCGAATTGATTTCTATTTTGATAATGACAAGTCAAAATCTTCTGCTGGAAAATCAATTATCGTTTGACCTTTCTGTTTCGATTACAAATTTGTAAAAAGTATAATAAACTGCCGTATTCAAAGTCATCGCCAATGGTCTGAGAATAATTGGGGATAGGTCTGAGAGATAATATTTCTCTATAAAAACAATAAAGTATTGGGTAACGGATAAAAGTCCGAATATAAAAAACCAAGTGGTATCTTTTTTACCATTGTTCATTACATAATCGGATAAAGTTATTCCGGCAATTATGGAAATCAAAATATTTTGAATGATCAAAATCCCATAACTTCTATCCGTTAACTCACTTGTTATAGACAATAAATAGAAGAAAAAAAACACAAAAGGAATCATTGCTATGAGTAAAGGAATACAATCCTTGAGTTTTATTAGTTTGATAATGTAATAAATCATCAATAATCGATGTATAAAGAAGGTAATTAAACCCATAAATAACATTGTCTCTGTGTTTGGAATAAAAAGCACATTGGTAATCAAAGAGAATAATATCACCAAGAAAAACAACACGTTCCTTCGACTGGAAGAATTCCAATAAAGAATCATTAATACTATTGAAATCAGAGGTTTAAAAACAAAAAGAAAGGGTTTATAAGAAAACAATTCTGCAATTACCTCGACCGTGGCTATAGAAAAATATAAAATTATTATTAATCTTTCAAGGTTACTTTCTTTACTAAAAATCCTCATTACTTATTTATTCGTTTTCATTAATCATTTTCATAAAATCTGTTTCCGAAATTATCGGAATGTTCAGCTTGACGGCTTTCTCCAGTTTTGCGGGCCCCATATTTTCTCCAGCGACAACATAATCGGTCTTTGCCGAGATTGAACTTCCCACTTTACCTCCGTTATCTTCGATTGCTTTTTTTAAATCATCTCTCGAAAATTGTTCAAAAACTCCAGAAACAACAAAAGTTTTGCCAGCAAGTTTATCAGTAGCATTCGGGTTTATTTTTTCGATAATTTCAAATTGAACCCCATATCTTTTTAATCGTTCAATAATATGCCTGTTTTCTTGATTTTCGAAGAAATCAATCACGCTTTGTGCAATTCGCTCTCCAATTTCGTCTACCAAAACCAAATCCATAAAGGAAGCTTGACTTAAAGCATCAATACTTTTATAATGTTTGGCGAGTTTCTTGGCCACTGTTTCTCCCACAAATCGAATGCCGAGAGCATACAAAACACGCTCGAAAGGAACATTTTTTGAATTTTCGACTCCATTAACCAAATTTTCAGCACTTTTTTGAGCCATTCTTTCCAAAGGTCGAATTTGCTCCACAGTCAAGTCATACAAATCAGCATAATTGCGAACCAATCCATTGTTGAATAATAAAGCCACAGTTTCACCTCCAAGTCCTTCAATATCCATAGCTTTTCTCGATATGTAATGTTGGATTCGTCCAATAATCTGGGGTGGACAGCCATAGAAATTCGGGCAATAATGATTGGCTTCACCCTCACTGCGAACTAATTCTGTGTGACATTCAGGGCAATGCGTAATGTATTTTGTGGGCTCAGAATTGACTGGTCTTTTGCTAAAATCAACTGCGATAATTTTTGGAATAATTTCTCCGCCTTTTTCAACAAAAACGGTATCGCCAATGCGAATATCTAATTTTTCTATTTGGTCAGCATTGTGCAAAGAAGCTCGTTTCACGATGGTTCCGGCTAGCTGTACCGGCTCTAAATTCGCAACCGGAGTGATTGCTCCCGTCCTCCCCACTTGGTAGGAAATAGAATTCAATTTTGTTGAAACCTGTTCTGATTTAAACTTATAGGCAATTGCCCAACGAGGCGATTTAGCAGTAAAACCCAATTCCTCCTGATATTGAAACCGGTTCACTTTTACCACTACTCCATCGGTTTCATAAGGTAAATTATGGCGATGCGTATCCCAATAATCAATGTATCGAAAAACTTCATCTAAACTATGTGCCAACTTGGCTTCTTTTGGTACTTTGAACCCCCAATTTCTGGCAGTTTCCAAACCTTCGAACTGAGATTTAAAAGGTAATTTATTCCCAATAATAAAATACAGTAAACAATCTAGTGGGCGTTTTGCAACCTCAGCACTATCCTGTAATTTCAAACTTCCCGAAGCTGTATTTCTAGGATTAGAATAGGGCAATTCTCCAATTTCGATTAATTCTTGGTTCATTTTTTCGAACCCGGCAAATGGTAAAATAATCTCGCCTCGAACATCAAATTTATCAGGGAAATCACCTTTAATCTTTAAAGGAATGGACTTTATGGTTTTGATATTATTGGTTACATCATCCCCTTGAACCCCGTCACCACGGGTAACGGCACGTTTTAGTTTTCCATTTTCGTAGGTAATGCTTATTGAAGCTCCGTCATATTTCAATTCGCAAGTATATTCTAAAGGAACATCGCCCAACACTCTTTGGATGCGTTTTTCCCAGTCAATTAATTCTTCTTTTGAATAAGAGTTATCTAGTGAATACATTCGGTGTTCGTGAGGAACTGTTTCGAAATTCTTTGTAATTGTTCCTCCAACTCGCTGTGTTGGCGAATTTTCATCAAAATATTCAGGATGTTTATCTTCTAATTCTTGAAGTTGTTTGAGTTTTTGGTCAAATTCAAAATCCGAAATTGTTGGTTTGTCCAGCACATAATAATTGTAGTTATGCTGATTTAATTCTTCCCGTAATTTTTGAATCGTATTTTGAATGTCCATAGAAAATAAAATTGGCTATTTTAGCTTTTGAAATAAGGGACTAAAATAACCAATTTAATAGAAAAAACGATAAAATTACGATTCAATAATCGAATTTATTTGTTGGTATAATTGTCCATCACTTAAAAATGCTCCTTGTTGAATCAATCCAAAAATAGAAGCGTTTCTTTCTTCGGTAAATACTTTTTTGCCTGTCTTCATCTCGATGGTTTCAGTAAACATATTGTCGCTAAGCCATTGCAATCCTTCTTTTGTCAAAAAATCAGTTTCGGGAACCAATGATTTCAATACAACAGACTGAACATACGTATCAAAACATTGGAAAAGAAAAATATGATTTTTAGAGAAATGTTCTAAATATTCAGTTCTACCAAGAACGCCTTCCCAAACCAAATCAGAAAAAACGTCCAATTCTTGCTCGGCGACTTCTGGTTTTTCTATTTTTATTTTATCCCATTCGGCTTTATCAATGGCTTGCGTGGCAAGGAAATTGATGAATTCTTGGTGCAATTCTTCGAATTGTTCTTTGGTAAGTCTGGAGTATTTCACTATAATTTTAGATTTGGAATTTTAAATTAAGGATTTTAAAAAAGGTTATTTATGTCAAAAAAAAAGCCCTCTCGAATGAGAAGGCTAATTTAAAACTTTTATGTTTTATTAGAAAATATATCTCACACCAAATTGTGCTTGCCATCTTGAAGCTAAACTAGCATCATAATTGAAAGTTTTGGTTTGAGTACCGCTAAATGTATAGGTTGGAACATTACCCGCAACTGAAACACCGATTGGCTGTACACTTGTTGGAACTTGTACCAATCCCCAATTTGAATTCAATAGATTTCCTAAATTCAACACATCAATACTGAATTGAATGGTGTTAGTTTTATTTGAGGCAGAAGAAACTTTGAAATTATAATCTTGCATAAATTTAACATCCCATTTTCCTCTCCAAGGTGATAAAGCTCCGTAACGCTCAGCATATTGTCCTCTTCTTCCATTCAAATAACTGTCTTGTTTAATGTAATTATCAAGAGCAACTCCTTGACTTGCACCACCAGTAAAAGTCATTCCACTAATTTGTGATGTTGTTGGGATAAAAATCAAATCATTTCCACCTGAACCGTCATTATTGATATCGCCACCATAAGTATAGCTAAAACGTCCGCCTTGAGCATATTCGAAGAAAGTGGAAATTGTAGTAGCCCATTTATCATTAGAATATTTCCATTTTTTTGAAGCTACACCAACGAAACGGTTTTTGTCACCATATTTAGAATTAGAAAGAACATCATCGTTTACATTTCCTAATGCTGGGTTAAAATTAAAAGCATCACCAGTAATTTCTGCCTCGATTGAGTTTACATCCATCGATTTCAAATAGTTATAGGCTAAACTTGTATATAATCCATTCTCAAATGTTTTTTGAATTTTTACAGAAGCATTTAACGCACTTCCTTTCTGAGAGTTCGTTAGAACATAAGCGTGTGATGATGCTGGAAAACCATAATCAGTCCAAACCCCGTGGTCAGCATTACCGTAAATTGCTCTATTATCAACTCCTGCTAAACTTGAAGTAGGTCTTTTTATACCCCAATCTTGAACGTGAACCGCGTTTATATCTTTATTATATGACACATCAACAGTTGCAATATAATCGTTCTTAAATTTGTGGTCAAATCCTAAACTTGTTCTAAATACTTGTGGGAATTTGAAGTTTTTATCAACAACTTGGTAGAAAAAAGGATCAATTCCGCTTACTTGATTTCCTATCCAAACAAAAGGAAGTTTTCCTGTAAAAATACCTGTTCCACCACGAAGCTGTGTTGTTTTATCTCCATTTATATCCCAGTTGAAACCAAATCTTGGTGACCAAAGCAATGCGCTTCCAGGAAGTTTTGTAGAATCAAAATGCACAACATCACCACTTTTTGGGTTATAATAATCAATATTAGGCAAATATCCTTCTGAATTATCAGTGTCAATGAATTTCTGAATCAATTCTGATGTATTAAAATATAAAGGTTTATCAGCTCTTAAACCCAAAACCCATTTAAAATTATCGTTGATGCTAAATTCATCTTGAACATAAAAAGCCAATTGTCCTACGGTAGTTTCAGATAAATTCCATCCGCCATCTTTTCCTGCTTCAACTTTACCTCTTGCATCGAAAGTGGCTTGAGCTGCAGCTAATTGAGCTGCATAATATCCGTTTGCAATGTTGGCATTAAAACCTGCCATATCAGTACTTCCAAAAACATCAAAACCGTATCCTTTAAGATTAAATGAATTTTTGAATTCGAATTTTTCGAATGAACCACCAAAAGTTATATTATGCTTTCCTACAACATAGTTTAAGTTATTTGTTACCTGAAACACTTTTTGGTCTAACTTGTTATTTATAGAAAAAGGTTCGTGTCCTGCAATTATATATGGAGATCCTCCTTTAGTAATTGTTATTACTGGAGCTGGTGCAGAAAATGGGTTTCTAAAGTCGTTAAAGTGTGTATAGCCCGCTTGCAATTTATTAGAAACTGCTTCGCTAAATTTTGAATTTAATTCTATCAAAAACGAATCTAACTTATTATTCATTTGATAACCTGAATTTTCAAACTGTAGTGTATTAAGGTCTGGTCCCCTACGATTTATCGCCGTTGGGTGGGCAGGTTTTTCTTTTGAAGCATCCAAGAAATTATAAATAACCGCTAATTTATGATTATCATTAATATTCCAATCCAGTTTTATAATTCCCTTGCTAGAATTCGAATTATGAGTAAATCCTTGGTAAGCACCTGTATCATAACCTAATGTCTTCAAAGCACTTGAAACACTCATCAAGTCTGTAGCCAAAACTCTGGATTCATTTACGCCAGTAGTAGCGTTTCCATCATTGGCAACAACGCTTGAACCTAAATCACTTCTTTGGTCAATTTCGTAATTTCCAAAAAAGAATAATTTATTTTTGATTATTGGTCCACCAATACTAAATCCAGCTTGCGATTGGGTTAATGAAGGAACGAATATTTTTTCACCTTTAACCTTGCTACCAGTTAAGTCCTGATTTCTATAGAAAGCGTAAGCCGTTCCGTGAAATTCATTTGTACCTGATTTTGTAACTGCATTCACGGAAGCACCTGTAAAACCAGACAATGTCACATCATAAGGAGCTGTTGCTACCTGAATTTGGTCAATAGCATCAAGAGAAATAGGATTTGAATCTGTTTGTCCACCCGGAGTTGCTGCATCTAATCCGAAAGGATTGTTGAAGACAGCTCCGTTCAAGGAATAATTATTATATTGATCGTTTCTACCTCCAAAAGAACCACCACTTGCGGTTGGTTCCATACGCGTAAAATCAGCAGCTGATCTAGAAATAGAAGGCATTGAAGCTAATTCTTTTCGTCCAATTGTAGTTTCAGCACCTGTTCTTCCACTTCCGAAAACTTTACTTTTTGAAGCAGTAATCACTACTTCCTCCAGTTTTTGACTTTCATCCTTCAGAAGTATGTCGAGGTTAAAAACCTTTCCTAAATCAAGGTAAACATCATTAAACTCTTGGGTTTGATATCCCACAAATGTCACGACAATTTTATATGGCCCTCCAATTCTCATGTTGAGAATATTGAACCTTCCATCAGCATTTGACAACGCAGAATACTTGGAACCTGTTGGCGAATGAACTGCCTGAATGGTCGCTCCCGGAAGCAACTCTGAATCGGAACCCTTCACAATCCCTTTAATACTGGAAGTTGTAGTTTGACCTATCATTGAATAAAGGCCAAATACAAGAAAAAATAAAGTAACAATCTTTTTCATATATTTTAATTTTGGTTAGTAGGTAAATTTAGACAAAAAAAAAACCACTCAAAAGAGTGGTCTTACTATTTTATAAACAAAATGTGTTAACAAAATATTATTTCTCGGCTATGATTTCATAAGGTAATTCAACTACAACATCTCTGTGTAATCTGATGCTAGCAGCATATTTACCTGTACGTTTTACAATACCACTAGTGATGAATTTTCTCTCGATAGCCTGACCTGCTTTTTCCAAAGCTTCAGCAATATCAATATTTGTGATAGATCCAAAAAGTTTTTCTCCACCCGCTTTTGCGAAAATTTTAATTTCTAATGCTTTCAAGGTTTCAGCCAATGCCTTTGCATCGTTTACAACCTTAGCCTCTTTATGAGCTCTTTGTTTTAGATTTTCAGCCAACACTTTCTTTGCAGAAGGAGTAGCCAATTGTCCAAAACCTTGTGGTATTAAAAAGTTACGACCGTAACCGTTTTTTACATTTACCACATCGTCTTTAAAGCCTAAATTTTGAACGTCTTTTTTTAATATAATTTCCATATTGTTGTCCTTATGTTATTAGAAGTTAGGTTTCGTTTTTTCGAAAACCAACAAATGAGTTTTTTAATATTATTTTAGCAAGTCAGCCACATATGGCATTAATGCTAAGTGACGAGCTCTTTTTACAGCTACTGACACTTTTCTTTGGTATTTCAATGAAGTTCCAGTTAAACGACGAGGAAGGATTTTTCCTTGCTCATTAACGAATTTCAATAAGAAATCAGCATCTTTATAATCAATATATTTGATACCTGATTTTTTGAAACGACAATATTTTTTAGTTTTGTTAGTTTCTATGTTCAAAGGCGTAAGATATCTGATATCTCCGTCTTTTTTTCCTGAAGCAGATTGTTGTAATGTTGCCATGATAATTAAGCTTTTTGAGATTTAAGTTTTGCTCTTCTTCTTTCAGCCCAAGAAATAGCATGTTTGTCTAGACTTACAGTTAAGAAACGCATAACTCTTTCGTCACGTCTAAATTCAGTTTCAAAAGCAATAAGAACTTCTCCTGAGATTTTGAATTCGAATAAATGGTAAAAACCAGATTTTTTGTTTTGGATTTCATAGGCCATTTTTTTAAGACCCCAATCCTCTTTCGATACCATTTCAGCTCCACGACTTGTAAGAAAATCTTCAAATTTGCTTACTGTTTCCTTTACCTGAACTTCAGATAAAACGGGATTTAAAATGAAAACAGTTTCATAATGATTCATAAATTTTTATTTAAAATTAATTTGGGCGCGAAAGTAATCATTTTTTTTTAATATACAAACGTTTTTGATATTTATCCGTTGTAACGCAAAAAAAGACGATAAAGATTAGGTTTTTAAAAAAACGTACACTACTTTTACTGTCCCAAATCTTTAATACTTAAAATTATGAAACTAAATTGTGTCGTTGTAGATGATAGTTCCATTCAGAGAATGATTATCACAAAGTTAGTAAATAATCACCCAAATCTACATCTGATTGGTGATTTTTCGAATGCAATTGAAGCTAAAGGTTGCATGACCATACATAATGTGGACTTAATCTTTTTAGACATTGAAATGCCCGTTATAAGTGGTTTTGATTTTTTGGATGGTCTAAAAACCAAACCCCAAATTATCTTTATTACTTCAAAGGCTGAATATGCTATGAAAGCATTTGATTATGATGCTACCGATTTTCTTCAAAAGCCAATAGCTATTGATCGATTTAATGCTTCCGTAAAAAGGGCAATCGATTTACAAATGCTAAAATCTGAAATTCATGAAGAAGATGGAGATTACATTTTTATTAAAAGTAATTTAAAAAAACTAAAAGTTTATACTTCCAAAATAAAATGGATAGAAGCTTTTGGTGATTATGTAAAAGTGGTTACAGAAGAAGACAGTAATTTAGTCCTTTCGACGATGAAATCTTTTGAAAACGATTTGTCAAAAGACAAGTTTGTCAGAGTTCACAAATCCTATATTATAAATATAGATAAGGTGGAACGTTTTAACAGCAGATTTGCCGAAATTGGAATCACAAAAATTCCACTCAGCCGACATAAAAAAGAAGATTTAGTCAGAGCTCTGGCAATCAACTAATAAAAATCAACATTTACAGTCACTTTTATTGATCTGTATTGTACAACTGCCTCAAAACTATTCAGCATTTTCTGGATAGTTTTTTTTGTGCCTTGTAACGACTGATTCATCGGAATTTTTATCATTATAGTTCTAATATATTCATTCCGAATTCTGGAAATAGGTGGTTCTTCCGGTCCTAGAACTGGAATAGTCAAATTTTGTCGTATCACTTGATACAACCACATCGAACCTTCTTTTAGTTTATCAAAATCACGATGTTTTAAAGTCAACTTTATAAGTTTAAAATAAGGAGGATATTTATAAATTTGTCTTTCATATAACTGCTCATTATACATTCCCAAATAATTATTTTGAACCACTTGCTGAATGGTATTATGGTCAGGATTATAGGTTTGAATAATTACTTTCCCACGTTTTTCTGAACGACCGGAACGGCCTGAAACCTGTGTCATCATTTGAAAACTTCGCTCGAAAGCCCTGAAATCAGGATGATACAACATATTATCGGCATTCATAATTCCCACTAAACTTACGTTGTCAAAATCCAAACCTTTGGCAAGCATTTGCGTTCCAACCAGAATCTCGACTTCCCTATTTTTGAAACTGTCAATAATTCTTTCGAAGCCAAATTTACCCCGAGTTGTATCCTGATCCATTCTTCCGATTTTCGTGTTTGGAAACAATTCGATTAATTCCTGCTGAATTTGTTCGGTTCCAAAACCTTTCGTGGTCAAATGAACACTTGAACAACTATGACAATTCGTTGGTTTTGCCATAGAATAACCGCAATAATGACAGCGCAACTGGTTTTTGTGTTTGTGATAGGTCAAACTCACGTCGCATTGCGGACATTGCGGCACGTGACCACAAGTCATACATTCGACAACCGGAGAATATCCCCTACGGTTTTGAAATAAAATAACTTGCTCTCCCAGTGATAAAGCTGTCGTGATTTCCTCAATTAAAGTATCGCTAAAGTGTCCTGACATTCTCTTGCGAAAGTACTTGTCTTTCAAGTCCACCAATTCAATTTCGGGCATCCTTACATTTCCAAATCTCTCCGAAATTTCAACTAAACCATATTTCCCGGATTGTGCATTAAAATAAGTTTCAATACTTGGAGTAGCCGAACCCAACAAAACTTTTGCTTTAAAGTTGTTTGCCAAAACTATCGAAGCATCGCGAGCATGATAGCGTGGCGAAGAATCCACTTGCTTGAAGGTTTGCTCATGTTCTTCATCTACAATGACTAATCCCAAGTTTGAAAACGGCAAAAACAAGGAAGATCTCGCTCCAATGACAATCTGGGCTTTTGGAGATTGAGCCAAAACTTGCTGCCACACTTCTACCCTTTCGTTGTTGCTGTATTTCGAGTGAAAAACGGCTACTTTATTACCAAAATAATCGCGTAATCTTCCCACTAACTGGGTTGTTAAAGCGATTTCAGGCAACAGATACAGGATTTGTTTTCCTTCTTTTATATAATCTTCGATGAGTTTTATGTAAATTTCGGTTTTTCCGCTGGAAGTTACACCGTGCAAAAGACATACTTCTTTTTGGGTAAAACTTTCCTTAATTTCTTCGAAAGCGATATGTTGGGCTTCGCTTAATTGCAGTTGTTCTTCCCGTGTTTTTCCTGAGAAATTGACACGATCCACCTGAATATAATATTCTTCAAAAATTTCTTTGTCAATCAATGCCTTGACAATTGCCGAAGTGGAATTAGCAGCTTCAGTCAATTTTTTTACCGTGATAGGCTTTTTCTCCGAAGCACTTAATTGAAAGTAACTCAGTACAATTTTTTTTTGTTTATTGGCATTTTTCAAGGTTTCAAGCAATTGCTCCAATCCATCATTGGAATCGTATTTGGAATGTAATTTCACGTATCTAATGAGTTTTGGCGTATATGTTTCCAGCATTTCTTCCTGAAGTGCCAAAATATTTTTATCCATCAATTTTTGGATAACCGGAAAAATATTCTTTTTGTTCAAAATATTCATAATATCCTGAACCTTCAGCGAACTTTGCTGTTGCAATGCTTGATAAACCAGAAACTCATCATCCGAAAGAAGTCTTTCATCTACAAAACCATCTTGTTTTTGAGTAATAATAGTTTCGCTTTCCAGCAAAAGTGCCGAGGGCACTGCGCCTCGATACACATCGCCAATGGCACACATATAATATGATGCAATCCATTGCCAATGGGCGATTTGGATTTCAGTCACTATGGGTTTTTCGTCGAGGATTTGGTGAATTTCCTTGGCTTCGTATAAAGTGGGTTTGTTTTCGTGAATTTCAATTACAAGTGCCGTATAAATTTTACTTTTACCAAAAGGTACTGCCACTCTCATTCCTTTTCTAATGTAATTGTACTCGGCTTCTGAAACGCTGTAAGTAAACGTCTTGGCAAGAGAGAGCGGTAAAATTACTTCGACGAAATGCATTTTAGATTTATGGGTTAGAATTTTAAATTTGGGAATTTAGATGTTTGTGTTTATGCTTTAATCTATTGATAGCTGCATTCAAATCAAAACCAAGCAACAAGATCATACAGTTAATCCAAATATAAAACATCATTATCAATAATGTTCCTATCGAACCATACAATTCGTTGTATTTTGAAAACCGAATTACCCAAATTCCAAAAAAATAAGAAGTAAAAATAATGAGAATCGTAGTGAATACAGAACCTATCGTGATAAATGCAGGCTTATGAATTTGCTTTGTACCAAACCTGAAAAGTATGGAAGTGGTGACTAAAATCATCAGGATTACAAATATGTATCGTCCCATTTGTATAAGAGGAATATTGTCATTGAACACACCCTGCATCTTTATATTTTGAATGAAAATTTCGAAAATAACGATGGTGGCAACAGTAATTAGCAACAGCAAAGACAACAACAATGACATTGCCAGTGCAACCAAATACTGATGAAAAAAACCTCTTTTAATAATAATATGATGTGAAGTTTCAAATCCGCCAAGGATGGCCGTCAATCCATTTGCCATTAAAAAAATGGATAAAACAAAACCCCAAGAAATCAAACCCGAGTGACTATTATTAAGAATGTCATTGATTATAATGGCAATAGCATCGTAAGTATGAGGAGGAACTCCGTGCTCGACAAATTTGAGAAAATCTTGCTGAAATCCCTCAATTGGAATATAAGGAATGAGATTTAAGATGAACAGGGCGAAGGGAAATAATGCCATAAAAAAGCTGAATGCAATAGCCGAAGCACGGTAAGATAAGGCGCCTTCGACAATTCCGATGATATATAATTCCAATAAATCATACAAAGACAATTGATACAACCAAGGTAGTTTTATCCTTTTGAGGAAATTTGCCAGATGCCTCAAAATTATCATCCTCTCGATTCTGTTTTCTATTTCTGCTGACATTAATTAAATTTTCCTGATTTCATATTTTGTAAAAAAATATTGATTTAGACTATTAAAATTTCAACCTTTTTATGCTTTACAAATCACATATCAAAAGGCTTTCAAGCTTAAATCCATATTATAAATCGAGTGTGTCAATGCTCCCGAGGAAATGTAATTCACGCCACATTCGGCATAAGCACGAATGGTTTCTTCGTTGATATTTCCCGAGGATTCCGTTTGACATTTGCTTCCGATTAGAGCAACCGCTTTACGGGTGTCATCGTAATTAAAATTGTCTATCAAAATCCTGTAAATCCCTTCGCTTTCGAGTATTTCCTTGATTTCATCGAGGTTTCTGGCTTCGACAATGATTTTTAAATCAAGTTTTTTTTCTCGAAGATAGGTTTTGGTTTTGGCTATGGCCAAAGTAATTCCGCCTGCAAAATCAATATGATTGTCCTTGAGCATCACCATATCATAAAGTGCAAAACGGTGGTTTTCGCCTCCTCCTATTTTTACCGCCCATTTCTCGCAGGCTCTAAAACCAGGAGTCGTTTTGCGTGTATCTAGAATTTTTGCGCTTGTTCCTTGTAGCAAATCGACATAACTTTTAGTTTTGGTGGCAATAGCACTCATTCTCTGCATAGAATTGAGCACAAGTCTTTCGGCTTTGAGGATGGATTGTGAACTTCCCGAAACTTGGAAAACCACGTCGCCATATTTAACAGAACTTCCATCTGTGATGAATGTTTTCACTTTTAGATTAGAATCTACATAATCGAAAATCATTTTGGCGAAAGCCACGCCGGCAATTATCCCGTCTTCCTTGACCAATAATTTTGCTTTTCCTGATGCCGTTTCCGGAATACAAGCCAGAGAACTGTGATCGCCATCGCCTACATCTTCCCTAGTGGCGTTATGTATAATGAGTTGGAGTTCGTTGTTGAATTGTTCTTCGCTAATCATTTTATGTTAAAATTTACAGAATGCTAAAATACCATTTTATTTGGTGATTTGAAAATTTGATGATTTGGATATTTTAAATCCTTTTTAAGTCATTAAAAGACTTAATTGTTTTAAATTTTATAGACGAAAGGATTCGTGCGGGAGCGGGGAGAACATTAGTCCATTTTAAAGACAAACAGCGAACAGATTATTTATACAGATTTTCTATTTAATTTGTGAATCTGCGGTTAAGATTTTTAGATCCACACCAATGTGAACAGTTTTAACTATAGCTGTGACAAAAAAAACAATCAAAAGTAGTATCTTAGGCGCCTATTAGTTCAATCATTATCTTCTCAAAGAAGGTGTTTTTTTAAACAACAATTTACAATAAATGACTATAGTAATTACACTTTGTTCTTTGCTGCTTATAGCCTACTTATTTGATTTGACTTGACTTCATCAAAAACAAAAATTCCTTCCGTAATTTTGTTGTTGCTTTTGGGTTGGATAGTTAGACAGGTGACCAATTTTAGGAACAATAGGACTAATCCTTATCGTTCTTGAAGGTTCACTGGAACTGGAACTAAATAAATCTAAAATAGGATTAATAAAAAAATCCTTTTTGGGAGCTTTTTTCCCATTACTTATTCTCGCCTTTTCACTTGCTTATATGCTCGAATATTACGGCGGCTATTCATTCAAAGATAGCTTGACAAATGCCATCCCTTTTTGTATAATAAGTAGTGCCATTGCCATTCCCAGCGCGAGAAGTTTAACCTCGAGAGAAAAAGAATTCGTGATTTATGAAAGTAGTTTATCTGACATTTTGGGAGTTATTTTTTTTAATTTTATCTCTTTTCACACCACGTTTGGACTCGAGACTTTTGGAAGTTTATTTTTAGAAATAATAATGATTATCGTTGTGTCTCTTGTAGCCACAATTGGACTTTCTTATTTGTTAAACAAAATAGACCATCACATTAAATTTGTACCCATTATTTTACTCGTGATTCTAATTTATGCCATTTCAAAAACCTACCACTTGCCAGCACTTGTCTTCATTTTGATATTCGGACTTTCTATTGGCAATATCGATGAATTAAAGCATTTTAAATGGATTGAAAAATTCGAAACAGACCTTTTGAGCAAGGAGGTTATAAAATTTAAAGAGCTCACAATCGAAGCCACTTTTTTAGTCAGGGCATTATTTTTTCTTCTTTTTGGATACTTGATCCAAACCAAGGAAATATTAAATACCGACACATTAATCTGGGCTATTGGAATCGTATTTACCCTTTTCATATTACGGGCAATTCAACTTAAATGGACTAAAATTCCTTTATTTCCCCTAGTTTTTGTGGCACCACGTGGCCTTATAACCATTTTGCTGTTTCTTTCAATAGATCCATTAAATAAAATTCATTTAGTTAATGAATCGCTCATTATTCAGGTAGTTTTACTAACTGCTTTTATAATGATGTTCGGCTTAATGATAACTGGCAAAAACGGAAAAGAGGAAACTTCCTAGAAAGATTTTTAAATACTTTTCAACCCTAAAATCAACAAATCAATATCTTCTTTCGTATTGAAATGACTGAAAGAAATGCGCAAACTTGGTCTTTTTAAATCCTCGTTCAAAAGCATCTCTGCCAAAACGTGTGACGGTTTTGTGCTTCCGCTTTGGCAAGCACTGCCTCGGGAAACGGCAATTCCTTTCATATCCAGATGAAATAAAATCATAGCTGTTTTATCTTCCGAAAAAGGCAATAAAATATTTAAAATAGTATAAAAACCATCGGGAGTTCCGTTGATTTCAAAAGCGGGAAGTTCAACTTCTAATCGCTTAATCAGGTAATTTTTTAAACTTGAAATTTCGTTTTTTTCAAGTTCCAAATTAGCATAGGAAAGTTCCAAGGCCTTTGCCATTCCCGAAATTTGATGTACGGCTTCGGTTCCGGGACGCAATCCTTTTTCTTGTTCGCCACCGTAAAATAAGGGCTGCAATCCTGAATTTTTTCTAACAAATGCAAACCCAGCACCTTTTGGACCGTGGAATTTATGGGCACTTGCCACTACAAAATCAACAGGAATTGTTTGCAAATCGATTTCGGTTTTCCCGACAGATTGCACCATATCTGAATGAAAAAGTGCATTGTATTGCTCACAAATTCGCCCCACTTTTTCCACATCTAAAACAGTCCCTATTTCGTTATTCACATGCATCAAGCTGATCAAAGTTTTTGTTTCCTGCGAAAGCAAGTCCACTAAATCTGTAATGTCGATTTCGCCATTTGATTTAATGGCAACATAATCTACCTGGATTCCAAACTCTTGTTGCAAAGCCTGAACGGTGTATAAAACTGCGTGATGCTCAATTTTACTGGTAATAATTCGTTTCACTTTCAAATCCTTGACGGCAGAACGAAGAATCCAATTATTAGCTTCGGTGCCACAGGAAGTAAAAATAATTTCTTGTGCCGAAGCATTCAACTGTTTGGCGATTGACTTTCTGGAAAGTTCCAAGATACTTTTGGCATTTCGACCAAAACTGTGAGTTGACGATGGATTTCCGTAATCTTCCATCAAAATGTTCATCATTTCCTGAACGACTTCGGGACGTAATTGTGTGGTTGAGGCGTTATCGAGATATACTTTTTTCATTGGCACAAAGTTATGAAATATCAATTGGCATTTATCTACTATCAATTATCATTTTTTCACTATTTTTGACCCAAATATAATTTAAGATGAAAAAAGTAGTAAGCCTATTGGTTTTTGTAATGCTATTAAACAGTTGTGACGATGGTAATTTAATATTAGAAACCATAGATTTTGAAAGTACCACAACCCAAAGTTGCAGTACCAATAATATCTTATTTAAGCTCAAGGACAAAGAAGCCTTACTTCTTGAAATTCCTAAAAGTTCTTTTCCAAACGAACCAACTCCAGTTGATCTTCCCACAGAAATAAACATTGGCGGTAGTAACCGTGTTGTTTATCGCTCATATAACGGAACAGTGGCCACAAACAATATTTGTGAAACGATTCCGCCAGCAAGTCCTACCGTTGTTGATCAATGGACGGCTTCGGCAGGAACAATCCAGATAATTACAACTGCCATAAAAACCACCAATACTACCGAAAACAGTACGAGAATTACTGGATACAACCACAACATTGTTTTCAAGAATATCACTTTTGCAAAAACCAACGGAACCCAAGTGTATGAAACTTTTGCGTTTGGAGACTATACCACATCTGCCACTGCTTTGCCTTTTGGCTTTGACAAAGTATTGGAAAAATGCAGTACTTCTGAACAAATTTACAACTATACCACCAGTGGAGAAGCCTTAACACTAGACATAGATCCAACTTTGATTGTCCGCTCGGTAACCCCTTCGAATTCGCCAAGAACGGGTTTAATCAGCACCACTAAAAACAAACTCGCCTATCGTCTATATTCAGGAGTGCTCACACCGAGTTATTTTTGCAACACAACTGTTCCAATACTGCCGGCGGTAAGCGAAGAATGGTATGGCGTAAATGGAGTTTCAGGCGCAAGCGGAATTGTTGAAGTTACCACAACAACTAACGGAACTGGTTTTAAACATACCATTGTACTCAAAAATGTAACTTTAAAGAAAGGAAATAGCGATTTTAGACTTGGAGATAGTTTTATCTACGGCGAGTTATTGACCAACTAATGTAACTGTAATTAAATATATTTTTACCGCAAATTCGTAAATTAAACCTTCACTCGTAATGTTCAATTTGTGGTTTATTTTTTTCCTTTTGGGTTGAATTCTCAACTTAAAAAAGAAATTATTTACTGCTTTGTTTAATAAAAACCTCCGTTGCACCTTGTCCATATTTTTGATAATTTCCGTCTTGAAAAGCGATATTATCATATCTTCCCAATAGAAAATCGAGTTCCGATTTTAGGACTCCTTCGCCAACACCGTGTATAAAAACAATCTTCGGAATGCGGTTGCGAATGGCAAATTCGATGTGTCTTTTCGCCGTTTCAGATTGCAATGTCAGGATATCATAATTAGACATTCCCCGCTTATTGGGAACTAATTTTTCGATGTGCAAATCAAATTCTGGAGCAGGAATTTCTCGCTTGTCTTTATGCTCTTTGACGAAACTTCTTGGTTTTGGGATTTCTTTTTCCTTAGTAATCTCACCTATATTTATTCTTTTTATAGAATCCATTAAGTTACTGGTATCATTTACTTTAAGTAATTCATTGACAGTAAATGTCATCATAAAACCATCCTCGGTTTCAATGGTAACATCCTTATCTTTTACCGAGAACACCACTCCATTTATGGCTTCATCCAGTACCGAAACTTTATCTCCTTTCACGAACATTATCTTCTTATTTATCTTGATTATTATTTAGTATCTTGGTATCTGATTTCAAAAGTAATGAACTTTAAAACAACATCATTTATTATTGAAAAGGATTCTTTTATTTTTGTAAAATTGTAAAAACAAAACCATTGGATTTAGAGAAATATATGATTCCGTGTTTAAGCAAAACTCTCTTTGGGGTTGAGTGTTTTGGGTGTGGATTTCAGAGAGCTTTCCTGCTATTACTGAAAGGAGACTTTGATGCCGCTTTCGAAATGTACCCTGCTATTTATGCCGTGCTCCTTTTCTTTGGAATTGCTGGTTTGCTTTTTTTTGACAAGCGTCACAATTACAAGAAACCACTTAAACTAACTGCAATTATAACCGGACTTTTTATGGTTGCTGGTTATATTTACAAGCATTACTAAATCAATCTTAACTAGTTGCAAACTGCAAATAAATCAAGGCTACAGCTGCGGCTGTCATAATGGTTAACGCCGTAAATCCTAGAATGTTTGAAGTTTTACCGTTAATCTACTATTATAAAAACAACTCAAATTTTAACATAATTTACAGTAAAACTGCCTATTTTGTTAAATGTTAAGATTCTTTTGATTGTTGAATGTTTTTATTAGACTATTTTTATGTTTATTGCTTTGTCTTTTAAACTATTAATTGTTGGAGTTTGTTTTGATCAATAAAAATAGCATTTTATTTACAAAACAAATAATCAATAAAAATAAAAACCCGTAAAAAAAAGACAAAAAAACCGTAATATACAATGATTTATTAGTTATAATTTTGATGAATAAACTTATCAAAAACAGTATTGTCATTTAATTCTAAAAAATAAAAATTATGAAATAACCCCACACTAAAAAGAGAAAGCCATTCGCAAGGCGAACAGCTTCTCATCGTAAAGAAAAACAATCTCTCACAAAAGTTTAACTTAACACCGCAAAAATATGAAAAAAAACACACTCTTTAAAACCATTAAAATCTAGACTATTATGAACTCCATTAAATTACTATTTGTTACCACTTTATTATTCTCACTTTCTGCAAACGCTCAACTAGATAAAAAAATGTGGCTTGTTGGAGGTTCGGGATCGTTTGATTCTTATAATTCAGAATATACTTTTTTACCAAGTTCTTCGGATCCTTATATAACTACTAATTACCATTTTATCAAAATAGAAATATCAGCATATATCGGCTATTTTGTTATTGACAAATTAGTTATGGGTTTGAAACCAGAAGGTATATATTCAAAAGGATATAGCGAAGCTAATGGATATTTAGTAGATCCAACGAAATTAATAATAGGGCCATTCGCAAGATATTATTTGCTTAATAAAGAAAAACCTTTTAATGTTTTCGTCGAATCCAACTATCAAACAGGTATTAATAAATTTTATACTATTAAATCTGTTAATTATTCTGGTAAAGGAAATTATACAAAACTTGCTATAATGGCTGGGACAGAAATATTTTTTAATTCATCTATTGGAATAGAAATGCAAGTTGGCTATAAGGCAACAAAAGAAACAATGAATAAACCATCAACACCATATACTGATATTCGTAACGGATTTCAAGTGGGTGTTGGTTTTAAAATACATTTAGAAAAATCTTAAAATAAAAAATTATGAAAAATTATATATCCATACTAACATTATTTATTACAATAATAACAAATGCTCAAACAACTGTTTTACCTGATATAACTAAAGAATATTGTCCAAATCAAGAATATACTTTTACTGTCAAATCATTGCCTGGATCATATTCTGGTATACAAACTACTGGAGGAGCAACAGTTATTTTCGGACCTACTTCCACTGGAAATGACGGGAAAGATATTACCTTCACTGCAAAATTTTCTGATAATTGTAATACTCAAAGTTTTATTATTAACTGTTCATATGCAAGTCCGTATTCAATCATTTATAAAAAAATAAAATCCCTAACTGGTAGTGGATTTAAAGAAGGGGGAAATGTTGTAAGCCAAGTTGTGGCACCAATGTGTCAAACAACATCAATACCATTTAGTATAACTGGAGACCAATATCAGAATACATACGAAACACCTACTTTAAATTTTGGCACTATCAATAATTATGATTATCGTATTCCTGCTGGCTGGAGATTAAACGGCACATTATCAACAGGAAGTAATTGAATATCAGCAAGTGGCAGTGTTAGCCTAACTCCAGATGCAAGTACTGGAGGAACAATTTTGTATAGAGCAAAAAGCGATTGCACTAATACAATATTTACTGGACCTGATAGGTATGTTTCTATTTCAAGACCAATCCCAACATTTAGTATTTCTCCAGTAACAATGCCAATAGTTTGTGGCGCAACACCAACGCAAACTTTCACTGTAAATGCATCAATTACTACGGCTTGCTCCGTTTCTTATAATTGGAATCTTGGCACAAACAATGGTTGGTTATACGGTGGTAGTCCAGCCCCTGCTACAATTAGTACATCAACAAATTCTATAACTTTGACATCTGCAAATGGAAATATTTTACCAGCATCTGTCTATGTAACTCCTATTTACAACAATGTTGCACAAACACAACTAAAATGCACTACCGAATTTACACCCTTTACTAGTACGGCAGTAATATCTGGCGGAACAAGTTCCTTTTGTTCCTTACAAAGCACATCAATATTTACAATAAATGCTGGAGCAGGAAACACAGTGACTTGGAGTAGTTCAAATTCAGGAATAGCGACAGTAAGCGCAGGTACAAATTCGCAAGTTACGGTTACTGCACAATCGCAAGGTCTCTTTTATATCAATGCAAGAATAACAAATCCTTGCGGGCAATGGGTTGATAAAACCAGTTTCCCAATAACCGTTGGAACACCTATGCCACTAATAGATGGTTACACTTGCGTTACAGAAAGCGCTCCTTGTTTTTTGAATGCAACCGCAAACAATAATTATTTAGCTTTCTCCTTATCTGCACCACTTGGCTTATATAACCCTTTAGATTCTGACTGGCAATGGGAGAAAATTTCGGGCAATTTTTATTTCTTAGAAAATGGTCAATATAACAGTCCAACACACACAGGCAAACAATGCAACATTTATATTTCAGGAGCAAATCCAACTGATGCACCTATGCAGTTTAAATGCAGAGTAAGAAATGCTTGTGATTGGGGACAATGGAGAACTTATACCTGGAACGATGGAACAACAACGCCTGTCGTACCCCCAACACCACCGGCAAATTATTTCAAGGTTGCACCAAACCCAACTGGTGGCTATGCTGCAAATATTTTGTTGCTAAATCCATCTGTTTTACCACCTACAACAAGTCCAATAATTGCCAATCTTTACAACATCTATGGCCAATTATTATCAACCACACAATTGTACAATAATTCTGGTCAAGTATATGTCTATAGCTTTCCTTATACCACAATGTACTTGACAATAACATTCGATAGTCATACTGAAAACATTACTATTGTAAAATAGTAAAATTCCATAAAGTTAATATCAAAAAAGAGGTCTTAAAAACCTCTTTTTGTGTTTTAAATATTCAATTTCTAACTAATTAGTTGTCAATTGCAAATAAATTAAAGCCACAGCAGCTGCTGTCATAATGGTTAACGCCGTAAATCCCAGAATGTTTGAAGTTTTACTGTTGGTAAATTTCCCCATCACTTTTTTATTGTTCGAAATATGGAGAATTATAGCAATCAAAACAGGCGCTGTTAATCCATAAAGAACCGCTGTATAAATCAATGCTTTTATTGGTGAAATGCCAATGTAATTCAGTGATAAGCCTAATAGTAATGAAATTCCTATGACACTATAAAAGGCTTTGGCTTCATGAAACTTTTTGTCAAGCCCTTGTTTCCAGCCGAAAGTTTCGGTAATAATATAGGAAAGCGATCCACTCAAAACCGGGATAGCTAAAAGCCCCGTTCCAATAACTCCAATAGCAAAAAGAAGATAAGCCAGATTCCCTGCCAGTGGTTTCAATGCCATTGCGGCTTGTTCTACAGTATCGATTTGATGAATTCCCCCATTATATAGAACTGTTCCTGTGGTTAGAATAATAAAAAACATCACGAGTCCCGAAAAAGACATCCCAAAATCGACATCTTGTTTCATTTCATGGATGATTTTTTTATTTACTATTAAATGCTTTTTCTTCTGTTCCATCTCCTCCACTTCCATTGATGCCTGCCAAAAGAATAGATAAGGAGAAATGGTGGTTCCAAGGATTCCAACAAGAATACCAATAAAATCTTTGTCGAATTTTATGGAAGGCACAACAGCTGATTTAAGAATTTGCAACCAATCCTGTTTGTATAAAAAGGGAACCATCAAATATACCAAAAGCACAATGCAGAGGTATTTCAGCGTAGAAGCAATTTTATGGTAAGGCAAATAAATTATCAATCCCAATAGAATTATTGTAAACAAAACACTAAAATAAGTAGCATCGATTGCTGGAAATAATAAATTTCCAACCGCTCCCATCCCTGCAATATCGGCACCAATATTCATTACAATAGCCGGAAAACTAAATAAAAGCATTAAATACAAAACTGGTTTTGGGTAATTGTTTTTTAAAGCTCCCGTTAAACCGTGTGAAGTAACCAGCCCAATCCTAGCACACATTTGTTGAATAGCAGCCATAAGAGGAAATGCAATTACCGCGGTCCATAATGTTGAAAGTCCATAAGCTGCTCCAGCTTGTGAATAGGTCGCAATACCGGAAGGGTCGTCATCACTTGCTCCCGTAACAAGACCTGGCCCGAGAAGTTTCCAAAAACGAATGAGTTTGTTTTTTAGTTTTGCTTTATTGTTCATTTCTTATGCAATTTAAAATTGACAAAAAACTAAAAAGATAATAGCATTCTGTTGAAATATATTGAAAATAGATTTCGAGTATTTCGATTTATATGCTAATTTACACATATATAAAATGTTATTTACAAAAAAGGCAATTCATCTTTTCTATATTTATCCTTTTTCTATTTCCACAATGTGATTTCTCACTCAATAATTGCGGCAATTTCTAAAAACACCTTACTTTTACCACTTTCAAATCACCATTCAATTTTATAACCGTGTCAAAAGAGATAATTATCCAAAAAATTGCAGCTTTAAAAAGCAATTCCTCCATCAATTACGGAATCAAGACGCAAGTACAGGCTTTTACCGAGAAACTTTTCTATACTTTGTTTGATGCCAATGCTTCATTGACTGAAAGCGTTGACGAACTCGAAAAATTGTTCAGGGAAATTTCGATAATCTCCTCAAAAAAACCAAAAGATATCTGCGAAGAGGTTTGGGATCAATTCCTTGAAAAACTGCCTTCAGTTCTCGAAAAACTGAATCAGGATGCCGAGTACATATTAGAAAATGACCCCGCTTCAAATAGCATTGAGGAAGTATATCTAGCTTATCCCGGATTTTATGCTATTGCCATTTATAGATTAAGCCACGAATTATATCGTTTAGATATGTTACTTTTTTCGAGATTAATGAGCGAATATGCCCATCAAATCACGGGAACCGATATTCACGCCGGGGCATCAATTGCTTCCCCTTTCTTTATTGACCACGCCACTGGAATTGTAATTGGAGAAACTACAGTTATAGAGAAACACGTAAAATTGTACCAAGGGGTAACTTTGGGAGCATTGAGCGTGAGCAAAGATATGAAGAATGCTAAAAGACATCCTACGGTGGAAAAAAATGTCTGTATTTATGCCAATGCCACCATTCTTGGCGGAGAAACCATCATTGGAAAAAACAGTATTATTGGAGGAAATACCTGGATAACCAAATCTATTCCGGCAAAATCAATTGTTACTAATACAACAACAACCGAAGTAAAAATTAAAGAGCTAAAATAAGATGCAATTTCATAAATTATTAGACCTAATCGGAAACACCCCTTTGGTGGAAACCGTGAATTTGGTTAAAAATAAAAACGTTAAACTTTTATTGAAACTCGAAGGAAATAACCCTGGCGGAAGCGTTAAAGACCGTGCAGCTTATAATATGATTGCATCGGCAATTGAAAGAGGCGACATCAAAAAAGGAGACAAACTTATTGAAGCCACCAGTGGCAATACCGGAATAGCATTGGCTATGATCGCCCAATTATTCAATATAGAAATTGAACTAATTCTTCCAGAAGATTCCACTAAAGAGCGCACACAGACAATGCGAGCTTATGGTGCAACCGTTATTTTAACTCCTGCAAAAGATGGGATTATTGGCTCCAGAGATTATGCCGACAAAAAAGTAACCGAAGGCGGCTACATTATGCTGAACCAGTTTGCCAATGACGACAATTGGAAAGCACACTACAAAACCACTGGTCCAGAAATTTGGAGTGACACTAAAGGAACTGTAACCCATTTTGTTTCTGCAATGGGAACTACAGGAACCATTATAGGAACTTCCACTTACTTGAAAGAGAAAAATTCAGCCATACAAATTATTGGTGCACAGCCAAGTGATGGTTCCCAAATACCAGGAATCAGGAAATGGCCAAAGGAATATTTGCCCAAGATATTTGATGCCTCGAAAGTAGATACCATTATAGAAGTTTCTGAACAAGAAGCACGTGATATGACGAAACGATTGGCTAAAGAAGAAGGTATTTTTGCGGGAATGAGTAGCGGAGGTTCTGTAGCAGTTGCTTTGAAGGTAGCCAATCAATTAGAATCAGGAGTTGTGGTCGCCATTATTTGTGATCGAGGCGATCGCTATTTGTCTTCGGATTTGTTTGATTGAAATTTAAAAAGATTTGCAGATTACTAAGTTTTCACTTGGTAACTTAAATTGTTTATATTTCTCATATGGCTTAAAGTAAATCGGCCATAATCGCTTTTTTAAGATTGGGATTGTATCCTACTAAAAAAAATAATTCAATTGAAAAACACAAAATCAATTTACTTCATTCTCCTTTTATTACTCATTATGGGACAAAAAGCATCTGCTCAGGACTGGCCAAATTTAAATAAATACCAAACCGAAAACGCCGCTCTTCAACCTTTGGAATCTGGACAGAAAAGAATTGTATTTATGGGAGATTCCATAACCGAATTTTGGTCTAAACTTTGTCCTGATTTTTTTACTGGAAAACCCTATATAAATCGAGGTATCAGCGGACAAACTACTCCACAAATGTTAATTCGTTTTAGACCCGACGTTATTGCATTAAAACCATCGATTGTTATTTTGCTGGCTGGCGCCAATGATATTGCAGAAAACACAGGCCCTTCAACACTAGAAATGATTACCGATAATATTATTTCGATGACCGAATTAGCCAAGGCAAACCATATTAAAGTCATTTTATGTTCCGTTCTTCCGGCAACAGATTTTTGGTGGAAACAAGGGCTTCAACCTGCTGAAAAGATTGTTACCCTCAATAAAAACATAAAAAAATATGCTGATGCCAATGGGATTTTGTATGTCGACTATTATTCGGCAATGGTAAATGACCACAAAGGATTGAAAGCCGCTTACTCTGATGATGGAGTACATCCTAACAAAACTGGATATGAAGTAATGAATCCTTTGGCTGAAAAAGCAATAGCTAAAGTATTGTCAAACAAATAAATTCTCGAAGAAGAAACAAAAAAAATGAACTACAGAAAACTAGGTAAAACCAATTTCAATATCTCCGAAATAGCACTTGGCACTTGGCAAGTGGGCGGAAAATGGGGTTCGCCTTTCAATGATAAAACTGCTGACGAATTAATCAATACCGCCATTGACAACGGCGTGAATTTCATCGATACCGCCGATGTATATGAAAACGGATTGAGTGAAACAGCCGTAGGAAGAGTGGTTCGTTCTCGTTCGGAACGTATTTATGTAGCCACGAAATGCGGTCGCCACATCAATCCGCACGTGAATGAAGGCTACCAACCTAAAGTATTGCAAAAATTTGTGGAAGACAGCCTCAAGAGAACTGGACTTGAAACTTTGGATTTAATCCAATTGCATTGTCCGCCTACCGAGGTGTATTATCGTCCCGAAATCTTCGAATTATTTGACCGTTTGAAAGAACAAGGAAAAATTCAAAACTTGGGTGTCAGCGTCGAAAAGATAGAAGAAGGTTTAAAAGCTATTGAGTTTCCAAATGTGACGACGGTGCAAATCATCTTTAACCTTTTTCGTCAGCGACCATCCGAATTGTTTTTCAAGGAAGCCCAGAAAAAAGATATTGGCATCATCGCGAGAGTTCCTCTGGCCAGCGGACTTTTGACCGGATTATTTGATTCTAAAACCACTTTTGGAGCACAAGACCATCGTAATTTTAACCGAAACGGAGCCGCTTTTGACAAAGGGGAAACTTTTTCCGGAATTGATTACGAATTGGGCTTAAAGGCTGTGGAAGAATTGAAAGCTTTGTTTCCTGAAGCAACTAATTTGGCACCAATTGCCTTGCAATGGATTTTGAGTTTTGATGAAATCAGTTGTATTATTCCAGGAGCATCAAAAGCCAGCCACATACAATCGAATTTGTCAGTGTACGATTTACCAAAATTAACATCCGAGAAAATTGCAGCAATGAATGCCATTTACGAAGAATACATAAAACCGGAAGTACATCAACTTTGGTAATAGTTTGAATAATTGTGTAACTATTTGTGAATTCTAAATCTAAGCTGTTTAAATAAAATATAGTCGGACTTTTTTTCGATGAAAGTGTTAAAAAACTTTAAACGGCATTTTTCTGTATACCCTTAGATTCATTCCATCTTTTTATCTCTAATTCTAATTTAAAGTTTTAATTTTAAGGCTTTTAAAACAATAAGTTATTGAAAACCAACTATTCTTAAATCTGGCTTTCCTTACTCAAATCCCAAATAAACAGGAACTTGTTGAAAATATTTCCCAATTTGAATTTATAAAACCATCCAAAGCCTTATTTTTGCGCTATGGCTAAGAAAAATACAGACAAGATCGTTTTTGATCATATAAAAGTCCTTGATGCAGGCGCAAAAGGCGTTTCGGTGGCGAAAGCCCCAGATGGAAAAGTAATATTTATTCCCAATGTCGTTCCCGGCGACGTTGTCGATGTACAAACTTTCAAAAAGCGTAAAGCTTATTATGAAGGCAAAGCTGTAAAATTCCACGAATATTCAGAACATCGGATTGAACCTATTTGCGAACATTTTGGTGTTTGCGGTGGTTGCAAATGGCAGAATATGAAATACAGCCAACAATTGTACTACAAACAAAATGAGGTTTTAAACCATTTGCAACGCATTGGAAAAATAGAACTTCCCGAATTCGAACCTATTTTGGGTTCCGAAAAACAATTCTTTTACAGAAACAAAATGGAGTTTTCGTTTTCGAACAGCCGTTGGCTTACCGAAAAAGAAATCGAGTCAGCAGATAGAGACGCGATTAATCGCGTCTATACAGGCAACAGAAATGCCCTTGGTTTCCATATTCCGAAAATGTGGGACAAAATCTTGGACATCAACAAATGTCATTTGCAGGAAGATCCTTCGAATGCTATTCGCAACGAGATTCGAACTTTCGCCAATGCAAACAATCTGACATTTTTCAATCCAAGAGCACACGAAGGCTTGCTCAGAACCTTGATGATGCGTACCGCTTCAACTGGAGAAATTATGGTTTTGATTCAATTTTTCGAAAATGACAAAGCCAACAGAGAATTACTTCTCGATCATATTTACGAGAAATTCCCGCAGATTACCTCTCTGCAATATGTGGTGAACAACAAGGCTAATGACACTTTGTATGACCAAAATATTAAACTTTATAAAGGCCGGGATTACATCCTCGAAGAAATGGAAGGTTTGAAATTTAGCATCAATGCCAAGTCTTTTTACCAAACTAACTCGGATCAAGCCTACGAATTATATAAAATCACTCGCAATTTTGCGGGATTGACCGGCAACGAAATTGTTTACGATTTATACACCGGAACTGGAACAATTGCCCAGTTCGTTTCGAAAAACGCCAAAAAAGTCATTGGTGTCGAAAGCGTTCCCGAAGCCATTATTGATGCCAAAGCCAATGCCCAACGCAATGAAATTACAAATTGTGAATTCTATGTGGGTGATATGAAAGTAGTTTTCAACGAAAGTTTCATCGCCCAGCACGGCAAACCTGATGTCATTATAACTGACCCGCCACGTGACGGAATGCACAAAGACGTAATTGAACAAATACTAAAAATTGAACCTAAAAAAATCGTGTACGTGAGTTGTAACTCGGCTACACAAGCACGTGATTTAGCCTTGATGGACGAAAAATACAAGGTAACTCGAGTGCGACCGGTAGATATGTTTCCGCAAACGCATCACGTAGAAAATGTTGTACTTTTGGAAAGGAAATAGGGTTGCAGATTTCAGGTAGCAGGTTGCAGATTGAAAATTATTGTAATTGATATTGCCATTTACATTGACATTGCCATTGACATTGCCATTGATATTTAAAAATTTATGAAAAAAATACTTGTATTATTATTGATTGCGACATTCTCTTTCTCCGGTTGTGAGAAAGACGATATTTGCGATGCCAACACGTCTACCACTCCCCGACTTGTAATTGAATTTTATGATATTACCACGCCGTCTTTATTAAAAAAAGTTACCAAATTAAAGGTTATTGGTGACGGAGCTCCCGAAGGAATTGTTTTTGGCACTGCAACTGACGATTCAAAATATCTGACTAGCGAAAGCACTATTTCTATTCCGTTAAAAACTGATGCAGATACTACCACTTATAGTTTTATATTGAATTATGGAAATGCGAACCCTTCATTGGTAAACGAAGATAAAATCACTTTTAATTATACTCGTGAAAATCTTTTTGTATCAAGAGCTTGTGGTTATAAAACTGTTTTTTCCTTGAATGCAACCAGTCCTTATACGCATACTGATGCGACTATCCCCGACCTTTTATGGATAAAAGCCATCTCGGTTGAAAAAAATAACATCGATAACGAATATGAAACACACATTAAAATATTCTTTTAGTTTTTTGCTTTTGATGTCGTTGTTTTTGACACAAGCACAAGTCACAGTTCCAACCAATACTTCGACTGAAAGAACTAAAATAGAAGGCGAAATTCCGGAAGCTCCAAAGCAGGCAAAAACGAAACTTTCGACAACGACGAAAACGGATACAATTCCCGTAAAAACGGATCGTTATGGTGTGCGCGTGGGCATCGATTTGTATAAAATTACGCGTGGCTTATATGATAAAAATTACAATGGAATCGAATTAGTAGGAGATTATCGACTGACAAAAAAATATTTTCTGGCTGCCGAACTCGGAAATGAAAACAAAACTACCCAAGATGCCCGACTGAATTCAACCGCAAAAGGTACTTATTTAAAATTTGGTTTCGATTACAACGGCTACGAAAACTGGCTGAATATGGAAAACATAATTTCTGTAGGATTGCGCTATGGCGCAAGTACTTTTAGCCAAGAATTGAATAGTTACAAAATATACAATCCAAATCCATATTGGGGCGAAGTTCCAGAAATTGTAAATGGCGATAAATTTAGCGGATTAACTGCCAGTTGGATTGAAGTAGTGGCCGGAGTAAAAGCTAAGGTCTTCAATAATGTATTCGTAGGCTTTAGTCTTCGCTTGAACCGATTGATTTCTAATCACAAACCTGCCAATTTTGACAATCTTTATATTCCAGGTTTCAACAGAACCTATAATGGTGATTTTGGAGTGGGATTGAATTATACCGTTACTTATTTTGTTCCTATTTACAAGAAGAAAGTGACTGCGAAAAAATAATTACGTAATTTGGAATTACGACCCGAGCGACAGCGAATAGGCGAAGCAATTAAAAATTAGGACACGGATAAACGCAGATTCGCTTTGCGAAAAACACTGATAAATGCGGATTTTTTTGGACTATTTTGGATTGTATAATTTCTGAACCATTTCTTCATTCTGCTTTATCCGCATTTTGCCATGTAACACGAACAAAGCGAACTGACGAAGTAATCTGTTTGATCTGCGTTCCTTTTTACAAAACATCAATAGAATCCCTACCCTATTTCCTTAATTCCTTTTATAAACAACCAAGACATAAATAGTTTTTCGCCATCCTTGGTTTTCACTGCTTTAAATTGTGGAGACAGAATTGTACCTGCCACAAAAGCTGTCATTGGAATCCATAAACCCGTTAAGTTGGTATATTTTGCTACCAAAAACTGAATAGAGATAAATAATATCGCGAAACAACCCAGTTGGTATAGAAGTGCGCGTACTTGTAATTTGGTCATATTTTTAGTTTAAAGTTTAAAGTTGAAGCAATCTGGTAACTGCGACTGAACACTGATTACTGAACACTACCATCTGGTGTTTGACCCGAGCCTTCAAGGCGAATAGGCGAAGCAAACTTCGTCCTCTTGCTACCTTCATACATTTCATATTTCACTAATCGAGCTTCGATTCCTGCATTGAAAAGTTTTATTTTTCGGGAAGGTTTTAGTCCCACAAATTTCAAGGCTTCGAGATTTCCTGTTATAAACCAAGCATTGGTTCCTGGATAATTTTTCTTCAAGGTATCACCAATATTCTTGTAGAATTGTTCCATATGAATATCCAATCGCTCGTCGTAAGGTGGATTAAAAACCATATGTAATTTTCCTTGCGTAGTTTTTTCCGTTTCGAAAAAGTTACGCTCTTCGATGGTAATATATTCGTCTAAATTGGCATTTTTGATATTGTCTTTGGCTTTTTGAACCGCAGATGGCGCTTTATCGTAGCCTTTTATGGTGTAATGAAATTCCCTAACTTTCTTCATCAGGGAGTCCATAATTTGGTCAAACAAATCATTGTCCCAATCATTCCATTTTTCGAAAGCAAATTCCTTACGGTTGATGTTGGCCGGAATATTACAGGCAATCATCGCGGCTTCCGCCAAAAAAGTTCCGGAACCACACATTGGATCCAAGAAATCGCCTTGTCCGTCCCAACCCGAAAGCAACAAAATTCCCGCTGCCAATACTTCGTTTATTGGAGCAATATTCGTAGCCGTTCTGTAACCCCGTTGGTGCAAAGAATTCCCAGAAGTGTCCAAAGCCACCGATACTTGGTCTTTGTCAATGTGAATATTAATTCTTAAATCAGGGTGAATTTTTTCTATACTCGGGCGTTGGCCGGTTCTTTCTCGAAATTGGTCCACGATGGCATCTTTACATTTTTGGGAAACAAATTCCGAATGGTTAAAATACTCCGAATGTACCGTCGCATCAATCACAAAAGTCTGGTTGGCGTTGATAAATTTCGACCAGTTTACACCCGAAATCCCTTTGTATAAGCCTTGTTCGTCTCTCGCCTTGAAGAAATAAATAGGCTTCAAAATTTTTAAAGCGGTTCTCAACGACAAATTTGCTTTGTACATAAAACCCTTGTCTCCTTTAAAACTCACCATTCTCACGCCTTGCTCCACATCTTGTGCGCCCAGCATTTTCAATTCGTTTGCCAGTATTTCTTCAAAACCAAAAAAGGTTTTGGCAATCATTCTAAAATTATTTTCCATCGTAAAATCAAGTATTCGGTGCAAAAATACACTAAATTTGCAGCAATTGAATTAATAGAAAAAGAATAAATGCCGAATTCTCAAAAATCCAAAACACACAACTGGTTTGCCTCTTGGTTCGACACGCCATACTATCACATCCTTTACAAAGAAAGAAACTATAGAGAAGCCCAGGTTTTTATGGACAATTTGACGCATTACCTCAACCTTCCCGAGAAAGCTAAAGTGTTGGATTTGGCTTGTGGCAAAGGACGTCATTCCATTTATTTGAACCAATTGGGCTTTGAAGTTGTGGGTGCCGATTTATCTGAAAACAGCATTGCAGAAGCCAATAAAAACCAAAATGAAACCCTGCATTTTCAGGTTCACGATATGCGCGAAGTTTTTGAAGACAAGTTTGACGCCATATTCAATCTGTTTACTAGTTTTGGTTATTTCGAAAATGACGAAGACAATCTGACGACTTTAAAGGCAATGAAAGAAAGCCTGACCGAATATGGTTTTGCAGTAATCGACTTTATGAACGTCAATCAAGTTGTCAATAATTTAGTCGCCGAGGAAGTGAAAACAGTTGAAAACATTGACTTTCACATCAAACGATATGTTAGCGAAGGTCATATTTACAAAGAAATTGACTTTGAAGACCAAGGCGAGAAATTCCATTTTACCGAAAAGGTAAAAGCATTAACGCTCAAGGATTTTGAAGAATTGATGGAAGAAGCCGGGATTTATCTTTTAGATACTTTTGGAGATTATAAATTGAAAAAATTCCATAAAACCGATAGCGAAAGATTAATAATGATTTTTAAATAGTTTTTTGAAAAGTTTAAAGTTGTTTAAGATTGTTTAAAGGTTTGGTCAACTTAAACTCTTAAACCATTTTAAACGTTAAACAATCTTAAACTCTCAAACGACTTAAAAGATTAAACAAAAATATGAACTACCTTTTACCCTTATTTTCAGTCCTGATAGGTTATTGTATCGCCTTGTTTTTGAAACCAAAAAACAAAACGAATCTTAAATTATTGTTGGCTTTCAGTGGTTCATTTTTATTGTCGTTGACGGTTATGCATTTGCTTCCTGATGTTTACAAAAGTGATAATCACAACGTGGGAATTTTTATTATGGCAGGAATTTTATTCCAAATCATATTGGAATTTTTCTCCAAAGGTGCCGAACACGGTCACGTTCACGGCCACGAAAAAATATTTCATATCCCTTGGTTGCTGTTCATCAGTCTTTGCATTCACGCCTTTCTGGAAGGATTTCCGGTTAGTCACCACAGCAATCTGGCACTGGGAATTGCCATTCACCATTTGCCCATCGCCATCATTCTGACCACCTTTTTTATTAATTCAAGCCTAGACAAAAAAGCCATTTTTGCCTTTATGATTACTTTCGCGATTATGACTCCGCTGGGAACCATTTTGTCGGATTATTTACCCATACTAAACGATTATTACACCGAAATCACAGCCATCGTCATCGGGATATTATTCCATATTTCGTCCACCATTATTTTCGAAAGCAGCGAAGGTCATAAGTTCAATATTGCCAAGGTTTCGATGATATTGTTTGGGATTGCGTTAGCTTATTTTATATAACCACAAAGACAGCAAGCCACCAAGTTTCATTAAATTTTAATACATTTTCCTAAAGTATTATTTGTTAAATTTGTCAATTATCAAAAATATCTTTGTGACTTAAAGCCTTTGTAGAAAAAAAAGAAAAAAAATGACCTTCACTAAAACCACCGAACAATCCTCAAAATATGAACATTTAGAAACGATGTCGATTCAGGAATTGTTGTTTAATATCAATCAGGAAGACAAAACCGTGCCTCTTGCCGTTGAAAAAGCCTTGCCTCAAATAGAAATTTTAGTAACTCAAATCGTGGCTAAAATGAAACTTGGCGGTCGATTATTCTACATTGGAGCTGGAACCTCAGGGCGTTTGGGAATCGTTGATGCTTCAGAATGTCCGCCAACATTTGGTGTTCCTGCTGAGTTGGTCAACGGAATCATAGCCGGTGGTGACAAGGCCATTCGTAGAGCGGTAGAAAACGCCGAAGACGATGCCAATCAGGCTTGGATTGATTTACAAGAACACAACATCAACGAAAATGATGTCGTGATTGGGATTGCCGCTTCGGGAACAACGCCATACGTGATTGGTGGTTTAAAAGCTTGCAATGAAAATAATATTATTACCGGAAGTATTTCTTGCAATGCCGGAAGTCCGCTTTCGCAAACAGCAAAATTTCCTATAGAAGTTGTCGTTGGTCCTGAATTCGTCACCGGGAGTTCCAGAATGAAAGCCGGAACAGCTCAGAAATTAGTACTCAATATGATTTCGACTACTGCAATGATCCAACTTGGGAAAGTGAAAGGCAACAAAATGGTCGATATGCAATTGAGCAACGTCAAACTTGTGGATCGAGGCGTAAAAATGATTATGGGAGAAATACCAGTTTCATACGAAAAAGCGGCTGAATTGCTCGAAAAGTATGGAAGTGTTCGAAAAGCGGTCGATAATTATAGTGGCCAATAGCAGATTTCAGGTTGCAGTTAACAGATTTTTCCAGTTTATGAAAACTTTAAACCTTAAACTTTAAACAAAATTTAATGTCAACAAACAAAGAACTTTTGTCCAAAGGAATTAAAAAATTAGCTTGGGCTTTGCCTTTGCTATTTATTGGTCCAACTCTAATTCATTTTGCATTTATAAACAAATTGCAACCTAGCTATTGCTTAATTTTGGGAATAGGAATCAGTGCCTGCTTGGGTGCAGTTTTTTTTATGTTTTTAGGTTTGAAAACAATGGTTCGAAGTTTATTTAATGATTAATGGAAAACCTCATACACACCCATAAAACATTCGAGAAAATCTCATTCGTTGACAAAAAAGTCAACCATCGAGAGTTTGAAGATTGCATTTTCAAGAATTGTGATTTCTCAAATAGCGATTTTTCTAACAATACCTTTATGGATTGCGAATTTGTTGATTGCAATCTTTCAATGACTAATTTAGCTGGAACGAGTTTGAAAACAGTGCATTTCAAAAATTGTAAATTACTTGGAATTCAATTTCAATCTTGTACTGATTTCTTATTTAGTGTGAGTTTTCAGGATTGTGCTTTGGATTATTCGTCTTTTGCCAACAAGAAAATGCCTAAAACGAATTTCAATTCCTGTTCGATGAAAGAAGTTTCTTTTGTTGGAACGAATCTCACCAATTCCGTTTTTGAAAATTGTAATTTGGACAATGCTATTTTTAACGATACCCAACTGGCGGGAGTAGATTTTACGACAGCCCATAATTTTAAAATTGATCCCGAATTTAACCCGATCAAAAAAGCCAAGTTTTCGACCCAGGGAATTGTTGGGCTTCTGGATAAATATGATATAAAAATTGTGTAATATGGAAACCAACAACTCTTACTTAGAAAGCATAAAAAAGCAATTTTTTTATTATAAGACTTTGGGCGAAAAAGCAATGGATCAACTCGAGCCCGAACAACTTTTTGTTGCGATAAATGAAGACACTAATAGTATTGCCACGATTGTGAAGCATCTTTCGGGAAATATGCTTTCGCGCTGGACAGATTTCCTCACAACTGATGGCGAAAAAGAATGGCGCAATCGCGATTCTGAATTTGATTCCCGTTTTCACGGGAATAACAAAGAAGAATTATTGACAACTTGGAATAAAGGCTGGGATTGCTTTTTTGAAGCATTAAATTCCGTAAAACCTGAACAACTTTCGACAATTATCTATATCCGAAATGAAGGACACACCGTGATTGAAGCGATAAACCGTCAGTTGGCACATTATCCGTATCATATTGGTCAAATTGTTTTCTATGCCAAAATGCTGAAAGAAAGTGAATGGACAAGTTTATCTATTCCAAGAAACAAGTCCAATAATTACAACTCAGATAAATTTTCTAAAGAGAAAAGCATCAAGAATTTTACAGATGATGAATTGAGTAAATTGAAATAAGATAGTTTAGTTAACTTTATAAAGATTGCTTCGTGCCTCGCAATGATAATATGAAAAAAATAATCTTTCTCCTCCCACTACTGCTACTAATGTCGTGCTATGATGCGAAACGCAATTGCAAGGATTTTAAAACCGGGAAATTCAAATTTGACTATGAAGTCGATGGCGTGAAGAAAACAACAGTTTTTGAACGCAAAGACAGCATCGAAATCGAAACTTTTGAAGGCAAAACCGATACATCGAGCATTCGATGGGTTAGCGATTGTGAATATATTTTGCAAAAGATCCACCCGAAGAATATGGCGGAAAAAAACGCTATTGCCATAAAAATTTTGACCACTTCAAAAAATTCTTATACTTTTGAATTCGGAATGGTGGGAAGCGATGTAAAACAACGCGGAACTGTTTTTAAGATGGCAGATAACCGATAGCAGATTTCAGATTTCACAAAACTCATAACCCTTAATAACCCTTAATTCAAAACTAAATAAAATGGAAATATTTTTAAACCCAGATGCTTGGATTGCCTTGTTAACATTGACATTTCTTGAAATTGTACTCGGAATTGACAATATCATTTTTATATCGATTGTCACAGGAAAATTACAACCTGAACAACGCAAAAAAGCCACAAAAGTGGGAATGTTTCTAGCAATGTTTATGCGGATTGTACTTCTTTTTGGAATTACTGTGTTGATAGCTATGAAAGAGCCTTGGTTTACGATTAATTTTAGTTGGTTGAATGCACAAATTTCGGGACAAAGTCTCATACTTCTTCTTGGTGGATTTTTCCTGATTTATAAAAGCACGAAAGAAATTCACGAAAAAGTAGATTTAAAAGGAGAAGAAGAAAAGGAATTAAAACAATCAGCAGCGAAATCATTTGGGAATGTGATTGCTCAAATCATTTTAATCGATTTGGTTTTCTCTTTCGATAGCATTCTAACCGCAGTGGGCATGACTAACGGCGTTGAAGGAGCACTCTATATTATGATTACAGCCGTGATAATTTCGGTATTAATTATGATGCAATTTGCCGTTCCAGTTGGTAATTTTGTCAACAATCATCCTTCCATCCAAATTCTGGGATTGTCGTTTTTAATCTTGATTGGGTTTATGTTAATCACGGAAAGTGCTCATTTATCGAATGCGTTAGTCTTTGGAAACCACGTCACTCCAGTTCCAAAAGGCTATTTGTATTTTGCGATTTCCTTCTCGCTTTTGGTGGAAGTTTTGAATATGAGAGTGGATAAGAAAAAAAATAAAGGTTAACCAAAACGCTAAAAAAGGTCTCAAAGTAATTGTTCTACTTTGAGACCTTTTGTATTAATCTTTGTGTTATTAAAACAAAGTAATTTGTCCGTCTTCATCAGGCTGAATGTCCTCGATATCCTCATCAGCAGTATTAACCTCGGTTTCGCCCTCGACTTCCAGTTCTTCCGGGATAACCTCTTCGGGTTCTTCGTAAGGCAATGGTTCCAGCAAATTAACCTGCTTCAACTTATCGGTGGTCAATTGATTTCCGAGTGCTTTGAAACCTTTTACGGCGATGAAATTCTCAATATCCACCAATTGATTTTCTTTTTGAACGCCTTTTACTTTGGTGAAAATTAATTCGGCCATCGGGCGATAATCGGTCGAGACAATTTCTAGTTGTGATTTAGGGTGCTCCGTGATAAAGCTTTCTTCTTTTCCTTCGGTTTCCACCAAAAAGCGTTTTACGTAATAACGTTCCTTTTCACCATCATAATAAATGGCGGAAACAGGCTTTTTAGGATGCCATTTCTCCAAAACCACCATATCTTCATCAAAATGAGTCGATAATTCAGGTATGATGACTTTTAGTTTTCCGGTTTGGGAAATTACCAGAATCTTGTCATTTGGTCTAAATTCTCCTAGTAATTCTCCTCTCGCATCTACATTCAATCTTTGAACGGTATCATCAAACCAAATCTTTCTTGGTTTCAATGTCGAAATCCCTTTTTCCTTGATTTCAATCTTCTTGATTGGATATTTGGTAACCAAATTCCCTTTCGAAGCACGCCCTTTTATGGCAATGTCCGCAAAATCCAAATCCCATTTCAGTTTTTTGATACTTCCTATTTGTCGCAACAAAACCGTGATGACTTCGGCCTCGCCATTGGGGTTATGAGTGAAATATAAAACTTGCGAACCTTTGGTTTCATTAGTCAAATCGTACAATTTATCCCGAGTAACCCCTGAAACGTTGAAGCGTTTTATATAAGATGGTCCTGATTTTCCGTCACGATAAATCATATTGTAAATCGTACGTTTATCGCTTTTGTCAAAAACAGCAACGTGAATAATATCTTTTCCAACAAATTTCTTGTCATCGACTTTGCAAATCATCATTTTTCCATCGCGGAGAAAAACAATTACATCATCAATATCAGAGCAATCCGTAACGTATTCGTCTTTTTTTAATCCGGTTCCAATGAAACCTTCTTCCCTATTCACGTAGAGTTTCGTATTTCTCAAAGCCACTTTTGTGGCTTCGATATTGTCAAAACTGCGCAATTCGGTTTGACGTTCTCGACCTTTTCCGTATTTGTCTTTTAACTTGGTAAAATAAGCAATTGCAAAATCGATTAGATTGTCTAAATGATGTTGTACTTCTTTCATTTCGTCCTCCAATTTTGCGATAAAATCATCTGCTTTATCCGAATCAAAACGCGTAATACGAATCATTGGAATTTGCGTTAATTTTTGCAAATCATCATCCTCAATTGCTCTAACAAATGATTTTTTAAAGGGCTCAAATCGGTCATACATATAAACATACAAAGATTCTCTATCCGAATACAATTTGAAATCAATGTACATTTCTTCACGAATGAATATTTTTTCCAAGGTTGAAAAATGCCATTTATTTTTGAGTTCCTCCAGTTGAATTTCTAATTCCTGTCGAAGTAAATCAACCGTTCTCGCCGTCGAAATTTTCAACATATCCGAAACCCCCACAAACAAAGGTTTGTTGTCCTCAATCACACAACCCAATGGTGCCACCGAAGTTTCGCAAGCCGTGAAAGCAAACAAAGCATCAATGGTTTTATCCGGAGAAACGCCCGGAAAAAGATGGATTAATATCTCGACATCGGCAGCAGTATTATCCTCGATTTTCTTGATTTTGATTTTTCCTTTTTCATTGGCTTTCAAAATACTGTCAATCAAAGTCGTCGTATTGGTCGAAAACGGAATTTGGGTAATCACCAAAGTATTTTTGTCCAATTGGGCAATTTTGGCACGAACGCGAACTCTACCGCCACGCATTCCGTCATTATAATTGGATACATCCGCTATTCCCGCCGTCATAAAGTCAGGGAAAAGTTGGAATGGTTTTCCTTTCAATATTTTTATGGAAGCATCAATCAATTCATTGAAATTGTGCGGCAACACTTTCGTGGAAAGCCCAACAGCAATCCCTTCGGCACCTTGCGCCAAAAGCAATGGGAATTTTACAGGAAGATTATTGGGTTCGGCACGACGACCGTCATAGGAAACACCCCAATCGGTAATTTTTGGAGAATATAAAACTTCCAAAGCGAATTTCGACAAACGAGCTTCGATGTAACGAGAAGCCGCAGCACTATCACCCGTGAGGATATTTCCCCAGTTTCCCTGGCAATCAATCAATAGTTCTTTTTGGCCAATTTGTACCATCGCATCACCAATACTCTGATCTCCGTGCGGATGGTATTGCATCGTGTGCCCAACGACATTTGCCACTTTGTTGTAACGACCATCATCCAATTCCTTAAGCGAGTGCATAATTCGGCGTTGAACGGGTTTAAAACCGTCCTCGATGGCGGGAACAGCACGCTCCAAAATTACATAGGAAGCATAATCCAAAAACCAATCTTTGTACATTCCTGTAACTTTGGTTATGGTATCGCTGCCTTCGTCGTTATTTTCGTAAAAATGCTGAATCCCAGTTGAAGTTTTTATATCTTCAAAACCTTCTTCGCTCGCTGACTCGTTTAACTCTTCGTTATTTTCGTCTTCGTTTGGGATAATGTTATCTTCGTCTTCGTCCATTTTATTAACTTGCTTCAATCGTGTCTAATTCCACCTTCAAATTCTTGATGATAAATTCTTGTCGATCCGGCGTATTTTTTCCCATATAGAAAGACAACAATTGCTCCACCGAGGTATTTTTATCCATCATAATTGGATCCAACCGAATGGTTTCGCCAATAAAATTCTTGAATTCGTCTGGTGATATTTCTCCCAATCCTTTGAATCGGGTAATTTCCGGTTTTGGTTTTAATTTTTCTATGGCCTCTTTTCGCTCCTCTTCCGAATAGCAATAAATGGTTTCTTTCTTATTTCGAACTCTGAAAAGTGGCGTTTGCAAAATATACAAATGCCCTTCCTTGATTAATTCAGGAAAAAATTGCAGGAAAAAAGTAATCAACAACAATCGAATGTGCATTCCATCGACATCGGCATCGGTGGCGATGACAATATTGTTGTAACGCAGGTTTTCCATATCGTCTTCAATGTCCAAAGCCGCCTGTAAGAGATTAAATTCCTCGTTTTCATACACAATTTTCTTGCTCATTCCGTAGGAATTCAAAGGCTTTCCACGCAAGCTAAAAACCGCTTGTGTATTCACATCGCGCGATTTCGTGATAGAACCCGAAGCAGAATCACCCTCAGTAATAAAAAGAGTGCTTTCTAAATTCCTTGGATTTTTTGTATCAGTAAGATGTGCGCGACAATCTCGTAATTTTTTGTTGTGCAGATTTGCTTTTTTGGCTCGATCTTTTGCCAATTTTCGAATGCCGGAAAGTTCCTTACGTTCGCGTTCCGCTTGCATAATTTTACGCAAAAGCGCATCGGCAGTTGCCGGGTTTTTATGCAAATAACTGTCTAATTTGTTTTTAACAAAATCATTAACGAATGTTCGAACCGATGGCATTCCCGGTTCCGAACCCATATCGGTCGAACCTAATTTGGTTTTGGTTTGCGATTCGAAAACTGGTTCCATTACCTTGATACTAATTGCGGTAACAATTGATTTCCGCACATCTGAAGCTTCAAAACCTTTGTTGTAATATTCCCGAATGGTTTTCACGATGGCTTCGCGATAAGCGGCTAAATGCGTTCCTCCTTGAGTCGTATTTTGTCCGTTTACGAAAGAATGGTATTCTTCTGAATATTGAGTTTTACTATGAGTTAGAGCAATTTCGACGTCGTCGCCTTTCAGGTGAATTATTGGATATTCGAGATCATCAGCGTGAATGGTTTCTTCCAATAAATCTTTCAATCCATTTTCAGAAAAATATTTTTCGCCATTGAATAAAATGGTCAAACCATTGTTGAGATAACAATAGTTTTTGAGCATTTTGATTACATATTCATAGCGGTATTTGTAATTTTTAAAAATTGCTTCATCCGGAATAAAAGTAACTTTGGTTCCTTTACGTTTGGTAGTTTCAATAATATCTTCGTCCAAGACCAAGTTTCCTCCCGAGAATTCAGCGGCTTTTTGTTTGTCATCACGAACCGATTCCACACGGAAATAATCAGACAAAGCATTCACGGCTTTTGTTCCAACTCCATTCAAACCCACAGATTTCTTGAAGGCCAAAGAATCGTATTTTCCACCAGTATTCATTTTGGAAACTACATCAATCACTTTACCAAGCGGAATTCCACGACCATAATCACGGACAGAAACTGTTTTTTCTTTAATAGTTACTTCGATGGTTTTGCCAGCACCCATAACGAATTCATCGATACAGTTATCCAGAACTTCTTTGAGAAGAATGTAAATACCATCGTCTGGCGAAGAACCGTCACCCAGTTTTCCGATGTACATCCCGGGACGCATCCTGATGTGTTCTTTCCAGTCTAGTGACCGAATATTATCCTCGGTATATTGATTTTGATCGGACATTTTAAATTTTATTGAATCTAACTGCGTTATGTTCGGTCTTTGTTTTTCGCACAGACCTCTAGTGTGCTAATATAGGGAATGTCAACCCATTTTTAAAAAATTTTTCAGAGAAGTTATCAAGAATGTTTTTGACAGTGGATTTTTGATTTTAGATTGCAGATTTAAGACAAAAAAACCTGCAAAATCACTCTTGCAGGTTTCAATATCACAATACTTGATATTTAAATCTTTAATACTATTTAAACATTAAATCTAAAGTGCATTACGTCTCCATCTTTTACCACATATTCTTTTCCTTCGACCTTGAATTTTCCGGCTTCCTTACATTTGGCTTCTGAACCATAATGAACGAAATCTTCATACGAAATCACTTCGGCACGAATGAATCCTTTTTCAAAATCAGTATGGATAACTCCCGCAGCTTGAGGCGCTGTTGCTCCAATATTGATTGTCCAAGCGCGAACTTCCTTAACACCTGCGGTAAAGTATGTTTGTTGTTTCAATAATTTATAGGCAGCACGAATCAAAACTGATGCCCCTGGCTCGGTCAATCCCATGTCTTCCAAGAAAATTTGACGTTCTTCATAACTTTCCAATTCGGTAATATCAGCCTCAGCCCCAACAGAAAGTATAATAACTTCCGCATCCTCATCTTTAACTAATTCACGAACCTGATCCACATATTTATTGCCACTGACAGCTGAATTTTCATCTACATTGCAAACATACAAAACGGGTTTTGCCGTAATTAATTGAAACCCTTCCAACAACACTTCCTCTTCATTACTTTGAGGTTTAATTGTTCTGGCCGATTTGGCTTGCAAAAGCGTCTCTCTAATTCTATCTAAAAGTGCTTTTTCGGTTTGTGCTTCTTTATTACCTGTTTTGGCGGCACGATTTACTTTTTCGAGACGTTTTTCGACAGTTTCCAAATCTTTTAATTGCAACTCAATATCAATCGTTTCTTTGTCTCGAACTGGGTTTACATTTCCGTCAACGTGAACAATATTATCATTGTCAAAACAACGCAATACGTGAATAATTGCATTGCATTCTCTAATGTTTCCCAAAAATTGATTTCCTAAACCCTCTCCTTTACTTGCTCCTTTGACCAAACCTGCAATATCTACAATATCAACAGTTGCCATTTGAACACGTTCTGGTTTTACTAATTCTTCCAGCTTAGCCATTCTCGAATCAGGCACGTTTACAACTCCTATATTGGGTTCTATGGTACAAAATGGAAAGTTGGCACTTTGCGCTTTGGCATTAGACAAACAATTGAATAATGTTGATTTTCCAACATTAGGTAATCCTACAATTCCTGCTTTCATTATATGATAATTTATTTAAAAGTGTGCAAATATAAGATTTATAAAATGTTAGTTAAGTTAAAACAGAAAATTAATGTAATATTGACAACTTTTTTACAAAAAATCAAATAATTTGCAAATGTTATGTTAAAAATAAATTATATTGCAACCGATTTCTAACCAAACAAAAACCAAAACTCAATTTATTATGAAAAAAATTATGTTATTGTTATTATTGCTGCTGAACGTCAGCTTTATTTTTGCCCAGAGAGAAGTTTCGGGTGTTGTTAAAGACAATTCCGGATCTGCTTTACCAGGCGTAAACGTTGTTGAAAAAGGAACTAGAAATGGAGTTTCCACCGATATCAACGGAACTTATAAAATAAGTGTTGAAGAAGGAGCTACACTTGTTTATAGTTATGTAGGTTACTCTAATGTTGAAAAACGTGTAACCAGCGACAAAATTGATGTGACTTTATCTGAAGGCGGCGGACAAAATCTTGACGAAGTTGTCGTTACAGGATCAAGAACAGCTCCTAGAAGTAACACTACTTCTTCTCTTCCTATTGATGTATTGTCATCGAAAGATTTGACCTCAACTGGTCAGGCCACTTTTGACAAAGCCTTGCAGTACAGAATACCATCTTTCAACACGGTTCAAACACCTGTTAATGATGCAACTTCATTACTGGATCCTTATGAAATTAGAAATATGGGACCAAGTAGAACGTTAATACTTATCAACGGAAAACGTAAAAACTTAAGTTCTTTACTATATGTGCAAACTTCTCCGGGACGTGGTGAAACAGGTGCTGATATTTCGGCTATCCCTACAGATGCTATCGAAAGAGTAGAGATTCTTCGTGACGGTGCATCGGCTCAGTACGGTTCTGACGCGATAGCAGGTGTAATGAATATTATCCTAAAGAAAAATAGTGGTGACGGAGCGGTAACCGTTCGAACTGGAATTACCGGAAAAGGTGATGGACAAATGGTTGGTGTAAGTTTAAACAACGGTTCAACTGTTGGCGATAAAGGTTTTGTAAACTACACAGTAGATTTTTCAAAAGTTAGTCAAGCAAACAGGCCTGGAACAGTTGATGCTCAAGGTGAATCTAACGATTTTGGTGCTCCTCTTTCAGAAGTGCAAGCTTTCTTGGCAAAAAAACCAGACGCAGGGAACATTAATGGTTCTCCAGAAACTGCAGCTGCCAAATTTTTGGTAAATGGTGGAAAAGATTTAAGCGAAACCACCCAAATGTATTACAATGCAGCCTATGTTTACAAAAAAGTAAACTCGTTTGCCAATTACAGAACTCCTTATTGGAGAACTCTATCAGACTATCCATATCTAGCCGATTTCTTCGGTAATGGAACTGCAGCTTCTTACCTGGGATATGTTCCAACTTTTCAAGGAGACTTAAGCGATTATAATGCAACTTTGGGTTATAAAGCAGTAAAAAACGGATGGAATTCTGACTTTAGTGTTACCGTAGGTGGAAACAAACAAACCTATTCCGTAACAAACTCCCATAATAGATCAGACATTCTTGATGCTAATAATGAACAAGTTTATCAACAAAACAGTCCAATCTCATTCAAACCAGGAGGGACTGCTTTTAATCATATTGTTGGAAATATCGATATTTCTAAAGTGTTGTCTGATGAAATTAGTATTGGTTTTGGTTCAGAGTTTAGATCAGAAACTTTTGAAGTTATCGAGGGAGATAAAGCTTCTTGGGATGGAATTGGCGCTGATTCATTTGCAGGAAACAGACCAGAAAATTCAGGAAAATGGAATCGTTACAATATTGGTGGTTATGCAGGTATAACTTATGATGTAACTAAAGAATTCAAGATGGATGGTACCATTCGTTATGAAGATTATAGTGATTTTGGAGCTGCCACTGTTGGTAAATTTAGCACTAGTTACATTGCTGATGAAAAATTCACATTTAGAGGATCTTTTTCTACAGGATTTAGAGCACCCACTTTACACCAAATTTATACTCAAAAATCACAATATTCTTTCGTGCCCGGCCAAGGAATTCAGGTAAGCGGTTTAATAAACAATATTTCACCACAAGCACGTATTCTCGGTATTCCTCAACTTAAAGCTGAAAAATCAACAAATATCACTTTAGGTATGGGTGCTAAAATTTCAAGAGACTTTAAATTCACTATTGACTATTACAACATTAAAGTAGCCGACAGAATTATTTTAGGAGATAAGGTAGATACCCAATTTGGTACCGTTGCTTGGTTCTCTAACTCATTCGATTCAAGAACTTCAGGTTTAGATGTAGTCGTTGAGTATAACAATATTGAACTAGGTGCAGGAAAATTAGGATTCAATTTATCAGGGAATGTTACTTTGCAAAATGAAAGAATTTCTCCAGTAACGAACAACTCATTTAGCCCTACACTTGACGCTTTAATGTTTACTTCAAGACCCGACACTAAATGGATTTTAGGTGCCGCTTATAAAATTGATAAATTTGATTTCACTCTTAACAATACTTATTTTGGAAAAACCACCTTCAAACAAGATGGTATGGACTCTAACTTAAGAACTGAGTTCACACCAAAAATTGTTACTGATTTAGGAATTAATTTTAATGCAACCAGTAAATTGACTTTTGCATTGAACATAAACAATTTATTGAATGTATTGCCAGAATGGAATTTCAAAGCAGAAAATGCTGCTGGAGCGACTTTACTAGCAGATCCAGCTCAAGTAAAAAACCAATCTAATTTGATCACGTTTAACCAACGTTATTCAACTATGAGTTATGATGGTTTCCACTTTAGTCAGTTAGGCACAATGTGGAATTTATCAATGAATTACAAATTCTAATTCGATCTCTTCAAATAAATTTAAAAAGGGCTGTCTATCGACAGCTCTTTTTTTGGTCAAATAATTACATTAAACCACAAAAAAAACCTGAACTCGTTCAGGTTTTTTTATTCTTAAACAATTGAAAATATTTATTCGTTGTGCAAAAATGCTTGTCTGTTCAACAATGTTTCTTCGCTTTCTACGTGATTTTCATCTGGAATACAGCAATCTACTGGGCAAACCGCAGCACATTGGGGTTCATTGTGAAAACCTTTACACTCTGTACATTTTCCAGGAACGATATAATAAATATCATCAGAGATTGGGGTTTGCGGAGCATCGGCATCCACTTCTTCGCCGGAAGGCAAAATCACCTTTCCTTTAATTCTGGTTCCATCTTTATATCTCCAATCATCTGCTCCTTCGTAAATTGCAGTGTTAGGACATTCTGGTTCACAAGCACCACAGTTGATGCATTCGTCTGTTATTATTATCGCCATATTTTTTAGTTTAGTGGTTAGAAGTTAGAAGTTGTACGCTTGACGTTTTCTCTTTTGACTTATAACAAATTAAAGCTTATTTTTGCCCAAAAATACAATCAAAACTATTCATATACAAATTACTTATGTTCGAAAACGATAAAAAAAGGTGTTTTATTGAATTAGGAAATTTTTTAAGCCAATTTTCAGAAGCAGAAAATGTCAAAAATCCTGCGGTTTTGTACAATGATTTATTTTTTGAAGGCTTCGTAAATTTAATCCAATTATCACAATCCCATAACGGCTGGTACACTCCGGAAAATGTTTATTTTTCTATTCAATCATGGGCAACAGCCTTAACCGAAAAAAATCTAGAACAGTGGGGTAATGCTTATAATCTCCAAATAAATATACCTAAAAATGTAGGACTTATTCTTGCCGGAAACATCCCGCTAGTTGGATTTCACGACTTCTTGTCGGTTCTGGTTACTGGTCATAACGTCTTAATAAAAACATCATCCAATGACCAATTTTTATTGCCATTTTTGGCAAAATATATTATTGCAATTGAACCAAAATTCACCAATAAAATCACTTTCATTGAAGGAAAACTAGAGAATTTTGATGCCGTCATCGCAACTGGAAGTAACAATACGGCACGCTATTTTGAATATTATTTTAAAGACAAGCCGAGTATCATTCGCAAAAACAGAAATTCGGTTGCCATCTTAAATGGAAAAGAAACTAAGGAACAATTAATTGCTTTGGGCGAAGATATTTTCAGGTATTTTGGATTGGGTTGTCGCAATGTATCGAAACTTTTTGTTCCAAAAGGCTATTCTTTTACTGCTTTTTTTGAAGCCATTTTCGAATACCAAGACATCATTCATTATGAAAAATACGCCAATAATTATGATTACAACAAGGCCGTTTTTTTGATGAGTAATTTCAAACTACTAGACAATGGTTTTTTGACTCTAAAAGAAGACACGAGTTACGCTTCGCCTATTTCGAGTGTTTTTTATGAATTTTATGAAAATATCGATGATTTACAAATTCGGCTACAAACGGAAAGCGAGCAAATTCAATGCATCGTGAGCAGGAATCTTGTTGAAAACAGTATCAATTTTGGACAAACCCAAAAACCAAATTTGTGGGATTATGCGGATAATGTAGATACTATATCGTTTTTGTTAACAATATAGAAAAAAAATTAATGAATTATTCCGAATTATTTAACGTTTATTCAACTCTGATTCCCGAAATTTGCAACTTAATTTTTTGGACATAAACTACACCATGAAAAAACACAACTACAGCGCAGGACCTTGCATTTTACCACAAGAAGTTTTCGAAAAATCGGCTCAAGCAATATTGGATTTCAACAATTCTGGCTTGTCTATTTTAGAAATTTCGCACCGAAGTAAAGACTTCGTTGCTGTTATGGACGAAGCTCGTGCATTGGCAATTGAACTTTTGGGTCTGGAAGGCAAAGGTTATCAAGCTCTTTTTCTTGCTGGCGGAGCTAGTTTAGAATTCTTGATGGTTCCTTATAATTTAATGAAAGAAAACGGAAAAGCGGCTTATCTTGACTCAGGAACTTGGGCAAGTGCGGCGATTAAAGAGGCTAAATTTTTTGGAGAAACTGTTATTGTTGCTTCTTCAAAAGATGAAAATTATAATTATGTACCTAAAGGTTACTCGGTTCCAGCAGATGCAGATTATTTTCACTGCACAAGTAACAACACTATTTTTGGGACTCAAATGAAGGAATTTCCAAGTTTGGATATGCCAATCGTTTGTGATATGAGTTCAGATATCTTTTCGAGAGTTTTGGATTTCTCCAAATTTGACATTATTTATGCGGGCGCACAAAAAAATATGGGGCCAGCAGGAACAACTTTGGTAATTATCAAAGAAGAAATTCTTGGAAAAAATGGTCGTACTATTCCAAGTATGTTGGATTATGCAAAACACATCAAGGCAGAAAGTATGTACAATACACCTCCTGTTTTTTCGGTTTATGCTTCATTACTAACAATGAAGTGGTTGAAAAACCTTGGTGGAATTGCTGCAATAGAAAAAATAAACAATGCAAAAGCAGCTTTGCTTTATGCAGAAATTGACAGAAATCCATTATTCAAAGGAGCTGCAGTTACCGAAGATCGTTCAAATATGAACGCCACTTTCTTGCTGAATGATCCATTACACGCCGATACTTTTAACGCAATGCTGAAAGAAGCCGGAATCGTTGGATTACCTGGACATAGGTCAGTAGGCGGTTACAGAGCTTCTATGTACAATGCGATGCCATTAGAAAGTGTGCAAGTTTTGGTGGACGTAATGACAGCATTGGAAGGAAGAGTTTAGTTGTAGAACACCAAACTAGCCCCGATAGCAGTGGAAATCCTTTTTTGAGGTTTTTACCGAAAAAAAGATTGAAACGGATTGCTTCGCCAGTTCGGCTTTCAGCCTCGGGTGCGGGAATAGCTCCTAAAAATAAAATATAAATTAATATGAGGACGAGATTGCTTCCGGCGAACAAGTCGTTCCTCGCAATGACATAAAAATGAAAGTATTAGCCAATGACGGAATTTCAAAAAGTGGAATTCTAGCTTTAGAAAAAGGTGGATTTGAAGTTATAACTACAAAAGTGGCACAAGAACAAGTGGCTAATTTCGTTAACGAAAACAACGTAAGCGTAGTTTTAGTTCGAAGTGCAACCAAAGTTCGCAAGGATATTATTGATGCTTGCCCTGGATTGAAAATTATTGGTCGTGGCGGCGTTGGAATGGATAATATCGATGTTGATTATGCAAAAAGCAAAGGAATTCACGTGATTAACACACCGGCTTCCTCTTCAGAATCAGTGGCAGAATTAGTATTTGCCCATTTATTTTCAGGCGTTCGTTTCTTGCACGATTCCAACAGAAATATGCCTCTTGAAGGCGACACCAATTTTGACGGTTTGAAAAAAGCATATGCAAACGGAATAGAATTAAGAGGAAAAACCCTTGGGATTGTTGGTATTGGACGTATCGGACAGGCTACAGCAAAAATGGCGCTTGGTCTTGGAATGAAAGTAATCGCTGCTGATATGTTTATTCCAAAAGTAGATGTAAAAGTAGAATTTTTTGATGGACAATCCATCACAACTACGATCGTTTCCCAATCATTGGAATCCTTGTTCAAAGAAGCAGATTTCATCACATTGCACGTTCCTGCTCAAGATGGTTACATCATTGGAGAGAAAGAATTGGCAATTATGAAAGACGGTGTGGGCATTGTAAACTGTGCTCGTGGAGGAGTAATTGATGAAGTGGCATTGGTAAAAGCATTAGACAGCGGAAAAGTTTTATTTGCAGGATTGGATGTTTTCGAAAGTGAACCAAAACCAGAAATGGCGATTTTAATGCATCCAAAAATCTCGTTAACTCCACACATTGGAGCTGCAACAGGAGAAGCTCAGGATAGAATTGGAACCGAACTAGCACAACAAATTATTAGTATATTAGGTTAAAATCCTGTGTCATTATAGCAAAGGGCTGTCTCAAAAAGACAGCCCTTTTTTTATGTTAAAAAACTAAAAATCAATCAATTGTTTTCGTAACTTTATCATCACTTAATTCATTATAATGAAAAATGGTTTCTACATACTATCATTTGTTTTCTTCCTCGTCCTTAGTTGTAATACCACTAAATCAACTGTTACAAGTAATGAAAACCCTTTGGTTACCCAAAAAGATACCGTTAGAATTGCTAATGATGAACTGAAATATGAAGTGATAATCATTGACCCCGGTTTCAGCACTTGGCTCGCCACCAGAGCTTATCCTCGTGGCTATCATTCACAATCCTATATGGAAAATAAAAACCAATTGTATGTCAGCGAATGGAACCGCCGTGTTATGCAACCTTTACGATACGCCCCTAATTTGTATGAAATGACAATTGATTATGACCCAAATATTGACTATGGTTATGAAGTAAATTATTTGATATACAACTATATGATTTATTTCCAAAATACCTACAAACAAAATCTTAATGGTTATGTACCTATAAGATAATCTCACTATATTTGTTATCATTTTAAACAAAGATGGGGAATTTAAAAAAACGTTGGGGAATTGAATCCAATTTTCAATTTGTAATTATTTTTGTGGTTTTTGCCATTAATGGTTCATTGTCTGCAAAAATTTCTGGTTTTGCAATGAATTATTTTGGCATCAATAATGAAAATACCCATTGGATACCTTATTATATCATTCTGATTCTTTTGGTTTTACCCTTATATCCTTTTATGTTGATGTTCTTTGGTTATCTTTTTGGCCAATCAAAATTCTTCTTTCCTTTTTCAAAAAAAATGTTACGAAGTATGGGATTGGGATTTTTTTTCCAATAATGAAAAAGATTGGAGCTTGAACAAATAAAATACCTAAAATCTTTGTTTCTTTGTGGAAACTGTTCCAATAATGATTCACGCAAAAAACATTCATAAATACTACGACCAACTTCACGTGCTCAAAGGAGTTGATTTACACATACAAAAAGGCGAAATTGTATCCATTGTGGGTGCTTCAGGAGCCGGAAAAACTACGCTTTTGCAAATTCTTGGAACATTGGATAAACCAACAATCAACAACGGAATAGAATTGCGCATCAATGACCAAGATATTCTGACGATGAACGACAAGACCCTTTCAAAATTCAGAAATCTGAATTTAGGCTTTATCTTCCAATTCCATCAATTATTGCCCGAATTTACTGCACTGGAAAACGTTTGTATTCCTGCCTATATTGCCAATAAATCTCGACAAGAAACCGAGACCGAAGCTAAAAAATTATTGGATTATCTTGGACTTTCCCATCGAATAAACCATAAACCCAACGAACTTTCTGGAGGTGAACAACAACGTGTTGCTGTTGCAAGAGCATTAATTAACAAACCTGCAATCATTTTTGCCGATGAACCTTCGGGAAATCTCGACACCCATTCTGCTGAAAATTTACACCAATTGTTTTTTAAACTACGTGACGAATTTGGACAAACCTTCGTGATTGTTACGCATAACGAAGAATTAGCAAATATGGCTGATAGAAAACTAGTAATGATAGACGGACAAATTAGTGGACAGTAATCAGCGCAGCGTTCAGTCACAATGTTCAGTTTTAAATAAACAGAAAAATCAGTTTCATCTGCGTTCCAAATTATGACTCAATCCGAACTCAAATCCTTCCTTGACGAAAAAGTGGAATTATACAACAATCCGAACTTTATAGAAAGTGATCCCGTGCAAATTCCACATTTGTTTTCGCAAAAAGAAGACATAGAAATTGCTGGATTTTTGAGTGCCACAATTGCTTGGGGAAATCGTAAAATGATTATCAAAAACTCTCATAAGATGATGGATTTGATGGGAAATTCCCCTTATGATTTTGTGATGTCGCACAATGAAAATGATTTGGAACGAATGGAATCTTTTATTCATAGAACTTTCAACGGACAGGATTTTGCCAGTTTTATCCGAAGCCTACAACATATTTACAAAAACCACAATGGTCTTGAAGCTGTTTTTGCGAAATACCAAGAACCAAGTTCAATGCAAAAAAGTATTTCTAAATTCAAGAAAATATTCTTCGAAATCCCGCATCAAAACCGAACCCAAAAACATATTTCAGACCCGATGAATGGCTCAGCGGCGAAACGAATTAATATGTACCTGAGATGGATGTGCCGCCAAGACAACAAAGGTGTAGATATAGGAATTTGGAAAACCATCTCTCCTTCTCTCCTATCTTGTCCATTGGATGTACATTCAGGAAATGTAGCTCGAAAACTGGGTTTGCTTAGCCGAAAGCAAAATGACGGAAAGGCATTAACCGAATTAGACACAAAACTCAGAGAACTCGACTCAAAAGATCCAGCTAAATATGATTTTGCTTTGTTTGGATTAGGGGTTTTCGAGGGATTTTAAATAGTTTTTAAATCTTCCACAATTAATATCAGACTTCCACTTCTCAATTATGGTACATTAAAAATTCAATTAAATAGAATTTTTAATGTACCATTCCTATATAAAAAGTAAATATTGGTAGATTGAATAAATTTATTGTAATTTAAATCTTACTTATGTTAGTATTTTTGCTTTTTATCGATATTTTTATGCATTTAATCGGTAATATTATAAAATAATATCATAAATTTGATATACCCAATTTACTAAATGCTTACCTACTATGAATAATTCAAAGAAAATAGTTTTAGCAGAAGATAATTCAATACTAGCCTTATTGCTAAAATACAAATTAGAAAAAGAGGGATATACTTTATTAATGGCTAAGGACGGAAAAGAAGCTTTAGAATTAATAGAACTAAATATTCCCGATATAATCCTCACGGATATTATGATGCCGTTCGTAAGTGGCTTAGAAGTCATCAGTCACGTAAGAAACAAATTAAATCTTTCAATTCCCATAATCGTTTTTTCTTCTTCTGGACAAGAGGAAATGGTTTTAAATGCTTTTAACATCGGAGCAACCGATTTTATGAGCAAACCATTTAGTCCGAACGAATTGATTATTAGAATTAAAAGAATTTTATTTAATAAAACGATATTCGACAAAACATGGTAAATATATATTTTTATATAGTTGAATATTTTAAATATTCTCCGAAAATTATTCAATTTTTATGGGCATTGAGTGCTGTATTTGTATTAATAATTATAAGCTTATCCATTTATTTAAACCATTTAAGAGTAAGATTAAGAGCCAAGGAAAGAATCAAAGCCGTTTATCAAAAAAAATATGAGTCCGATCTTATTGAATATTTATATTCTGGAAACGAAGTTGATGAAATCAGTTATGAGCAACAAATTATTATTGATTATTTAAATAAATGCGCCAAAAGTAGCTTAAAAAGAAAGATTATCATTTCGACTTTGTTAAAATTAAAAGATGAAATTTCAGGTGAAACTTCGGATGCTATTCAAAGACTTTATTGTCAAACAGGGCTTGTACATTATGCTTCTTCAAAACTAAAAAGCAAAAAATGGGATGTCATTGCAAAAGGAATTAATGAACTCGCACAATTTGAGATTAAGGAAGCTCATAATGACGTTATTGAACATATAGATCATCCAAAAAGAGAAGTTCGCAAGGAAATACAAATGTACTCGGTTAAATTATTCCGTTTTGATGGGCTTGAATTTCTGAATATTTTAACAACACAATTATCAGAATGGGATCAAATTCAATTATTAGAAATCCTTCAAAAATTTGAAAGTCAAAATATGCCCGATATAACCAAATGGCTTCAATCTTCAAATGATTCAGTTGTTTCTTTTGCATTAAAATTGGCGAAGATTTACAATCAATATGAAGCTAAAGAACATATAGTTGCCCTATTAAATCATTCTAGCCAGGAAATAAGAATTGAATCAATTACCGTATTATCAAATTTTGGTGATATTGACACATCTGTTGTCTTGAAAAATGATTTTAATCAACGTAGTATCGAAGAGCAAGTTGCTATTTTCAAAATGATAGAGGATCTTAATGATACTAGTGATATTCCATTTTTATTAGAACACGTTAATAATTCGAATTTTGAGATTAAAGTTTTAGCAACCAAAATATTAAAAGAACTTAATAATCGCGAAGATAATAATATTAGGTTAATCACAACTGATATAGAATATTCAGAAAAAACAGGTTTAATTAAAGCTAGTTAATCATGGACCTAAATACATCAAAACTAATAATTGATTTAATTCAATATTTCTTTATATTCTTTACTGTTACTGCTATTCTATCATATTTAATATTAGCTATAATTTCTGTATTTGAAAATGGTAATTATATGAAAAAAAATAGCTTTGTAAACTACAAAGATATCTTATCATCCTCCATTTCACCATCCATATCAATTATTGCCCCAGCCTATAATGAAACTTTGAACATTGTTGAAAATGTGCGCTCCCTATTATCCAATCATTACGTAAATTATGATGTAATAATTGTAAACGATGGCAGCAAAGACGATAGTCTAGAAAAATTGATTAAAGCATACGATTTAGTGAAAGTTGATTATATAATCAACAATCAAATTCCAACTAAACCACTTAGAGAAGGAGTTTTTAAATCTACTAATCCAGCATTTGAAAAACTAATTGTTGTCGATAAGCAAAATGGGGGGAAAGCAGATGCTTTGAATACCGGTTTAAACATAAGTCCAAACAAATATGTTGCTTGCATTGATGTAGATTGTTTGTTACTCGAAGATTCCCTTCTAAAAATGATCAAACCCTTTCTAGAAGCAACCGATTCGAAAGTAATAGCATCAGGTGGAGTTATTCGAATTGCCAATTCCTGTACAATAAGAGACGGTAAGCTAATCGATGTTAATCTACCAGGTAATTTGTTAGTTAGGGGTCAAATTTTAGAATACTTAAGAGCTTTTCTATTAGGAAGAATGGCTTGGAGTAGACTAAATGGTTTATTAGTAATCTCTGGTGCTTTTGGTATGTTTGATAAAAAAATAGCTATAGAAGTTGGTGGTTATGACACAAAAACTGTTGGGGAAGATATGGAAATCATTGTGAGAATGAGAAGACATATGGAAGAACAAAAAATAAAATACAAAGTTGCTTACATTCCTGACCCTCTTTGCTGGACTGAAGCTCCAGATAATTATAAAACATTTATTTCACAAAGAAACCGCTGGACTCGTGGAACTATTGAAACATTAAGAAAACACAAAAAAATTGGATTTAACCCCAAATACAAATCATTAGGAGTAATTAGTTATCCTTACTGGATGATATATGAAAGACTAGCTCCAATTATTGAAGTTGCTGGTATCATATATTTCATATTCCTTTTTGTAAATAAAGCCATAAAATGGGATTATGCTTTAGCATTTTTATTTGTTGCTTATTTATTTACTATACTATTTTCAATAATTACAATTTTAACCGAAGAACTCACTAGTCATCAATACAAGAAAAAAGGTGTTGGTTTTCACTTAATTACTACTGCATTTTTAGAACCAATAATTAATCACCCTGTAATATTGTATGCTGCTGTTAAAGGAAACTTCGATTATTATTTTAACAAAGAGAAGAAATGGGGAGAAATGGTTCGTAAGGGAATGAATAAAGCTCAGAAATAGAAAAAAATGAAATATTTTTTTTATTTACAAAATAGTAAAATATATTTATTGAAAATTCTTAAAAAAAATCTCTTTTAAATTAATATCACGATGAAAAATAAAAATAAGTCAATAATTTTGTTCTTATATCTTTGGTTATGTATTGGATTTCCTTTGGGTTTGTGGGTATTGTTAGCAGGGCCTTCAAAATGGTTAGCCGAATACTCACATTCGACAAATATGGAAATATCCAAAGAAAATATTTTAGGAAAAATGATTATCATCGTTTTTGTAATCTTTGCTTTTATGCTAGCGCTTTTATTCCATAGATTTATAAAACAATCAAAAAATAGAACTGGAAAATGGTTTCTGCCTGGAATATTAACATTGATCCTACTATCATCAGTCTATGTTTTTAGTTTTAATCCCCAATGGCTGATAAGCTATTCTGGAGAGATTTCAACAAAAAATCAAGAAGATAAAAACAACCATTTAAAATTTGTTTATGGCTCATATCCAAATGAAGAAATGATAAAATCACTCAAAGAACAAGGATACGACGGTATAATCTCGTTGTTGAACGAAATGGTAATTCCAGCAGAACCCGCTTTAATGAAAGACGAAAGTGAGCTTACTAAAAAATATGACATTAAGTTAATTAATATGCCTATGATGCCATGGGTTTCTGAAAATGAAAAAACGCTTCAAGCAGCCAAGAAGTTTATCGAAAATGAAAAAGGTCTATATTATGTACATTGCTATCTTGGACGCGACAGGGTAAATATTTTTAAATCCGCTGCGAAAAAATTTGGAGCTAAAACCAACTCAGAAACAACTTCAAATATTCGAAAAATAGAAGAACAGCCCACCTGGACCAGAGGAAATTACTTCAAATTAGAAGAAGGTGTTTATTTGACTCCATATCCAACCGATGATGAATTTATGATGTTTGTTCTCAACGACTATTTTAAAACAGTAATTTCTCTGCTTGACAATAATGTAGCCGACAATAAACCTTGGATTACTAAAGAAAAAAAGTTACTCACAGACTATTCAATGAATTACATTCATTATCCACTAACTCTTACTTTTAATCAAAAGGATTTAGATGCATTAAAAAAACTAATTAATTCGAAAGAAAAACCAATACTTCTACATGGTTTCCTAACAAATGATGATGTTTCAAAATTTATTATTAGTCATTATTAAAAAATTGGACTGCAATAGAAAATTATTACTTGACTTAAAAAAACTATAAAATAATGATTTCAAAAACAGTTATAAAATTTACTTTATTATTGACTTTTTCATATTCCTTCTTGTCCTTTGGCCAGGAAAAAAAATTCGTTGGCGACCCTGACATTGCCTTCAAAAATGCACGTGATTTAGCTTTTAATCAACAACGAAAACAAGCTCAGGACACCCTTATTTTTATACTCACTAAATATCCTGATTATCACGATATACGCGAATTCTTGGCAACTACTTATTCTTGGGATGGAGAGTATAAAAAAGCTAGAAAAGAGTTTGGATATATTTTTGACAAAGATGCTAATCGAAAAAGTACTTGGATAGCGGCTATAAAAAACGAATTATGGGAAAATCTACCCTATGCAGGACTAGGGATGGCAACGGAAGCATTAAATAAATTTCCTGAAGATTCTGAACTTTTATATTTGAAAGCAAACGCTCAAGAAAAAACAAACAATCCCGTTGAAGCCTACAATACTATACAAATAGTTTTAGACAAAAATCCAGAAGATCAAAAAGCAAAAGAGTATAAAATCAGCCTAAACGGAAAACTCCTAAAAAACGCTATCGAATTTAAATCTGTAGTTGATTTGTATTCAGAAAAATTTAGTCCAATGCTGTATAATTCGATTGCTTATAGTCGACAAACAAGCTATGGGAGTATTATTGGAAGAATAAATTTTGACAGAAGATTTAATGAAAATGGGACACAGTATGAAGTGGACTTATACCCAAAAATTTCAAAAGGGTTCTATGGTTATCTAAATTTTGGCATTTCCAATTCATTTCTGTTTCCAGATTTTCGATATGGTGTTGAGCTATACAAATCATTACCCAAAAGTTTCGAAGTTTCACTAGGTTTTAGAGCGCTACAATATAGCACTACAACTACAATTTACACAGGTTCAGTTGGGTGGTATCACAAAAATGACTATTGGACATTTCGTCCTTATTTAATCCCTAAAAATTCTGGTGTCAGTACTTCGGGAGTTTTGGGATATCGAAAGTACAGAAGTGATGCCGATAATTATTTAGGATTCTCATTTAGTATGGGATTTTCTCCTGAAGATAATCCTTTCAATACCGAAATAAATGCAATTCAAATAATCACATTAAAATCTCAAAAAATTAGAGTAGATTATTTTTTTTCGAATAATAACAAGCGAAATTCTTGGGGAACACAATTTGGGATTACCCATCTAGAAAAGAGTTTTGATCCGGGAAACTATTTATGGTTTTATACTGTTAGCGCTTCTTGGAATTTAAAATTCA
>Ga0208262_1000053_pt1 | contig 61081 bp, 48 predicted proteins | sample LakWasMet15_LOW5_2_FD_183863 | JGI IMG/M metagenome (GOLD analysis project Ga0208262, IMG submission 183863) | Freshwater sediment methanotrophic microbial communities from Lake Washington under simulated oxygen tension - Sediment Metagenome... | ecosystem: Environmental > Aquatic > Freshwater >... | reverse complement strand
TTCAGGTGCCAGTTCTTCCAGAATCCTTCTGTTCTTTCTTAAAATATTATTGGTATTACGCACCACGTTAACACTATCGCTATTCTGGCGGTTATTAAAGTTATTCCTGCATTCATCCGAGCAGAATTTTTTATCTGCTCTTCCAATTATTTTTTCTCCGCATTCAGGACATTTACGTTCTTCTGCTGCCATAAAGATATTTTAAGCTAAGATAATGGATTCGAACGAAAGAGAAAAGCCAATAACAAGGTTATTGCCCCACCGCTTTACTTGTCTCGTCGAGCGCAGTCGAGACGCTTTATTATGCGACTCCAAAATTCTCGACTGCACTCGAATTCTCCTGCGGACGGGAAGTCCGACATCGTCTGCTATGCAATTTAAAGTTTGTTCCCGGTAAAAAATTCCTTTAGATAAAAAGGTTCAAAATAAGCAACGTCTTCAAATTGGTTTTTGGCAAACTTTTCAAAACTCAACGCACTCATCTCTTTTGACGATGGAAATACAACTTTGGGAAGAAAATTAAAATTTTCCTTCATCAAAACTGTCTGGCATTTCTCCTGACAATCGCCAACAAAATAAATATTTTCAGAAGTCTCCGCAAAACTATCTGTCGTGATAATCTCCGCTTTAACGTCTCTTAATTTTATATGATTTGCATCAAAAATAGCACTGTAAACTTCCATTCGGCGAGCATCTATCATAGGAACAATCAATCCCGATTTAACTTGAACTTGATTTGCTAAAATGGCTAATGTATCAACCGCAATCAGTGGAATTCCCAAAGCATAACAAAATCCTTTTGCTGCCGAAACGCCAATGCGCAATCCCGTATAAGAACCTGGTCCTTTGCTTACTGCAATGGCAGCAATTTCCTGAAAATTAATACCTGCTTCTTTTAGAATTTCAAAAATAAAAACATGCAACTTTTCTGCGTGTGAATAACCTAGTTCGGCTATTTCTCTACATAAAACGGTTTTGCCGTCTTTTGCCAAAGCAACTGAACAATTTCTGGTAGCAGTTTCAATATTTAAAATATAACTCAAAGTAGTAGGATTTTTGAGATTAATTCTGGGGTTTATTTTTTGTCTGTTTTCTTTTTGTCTGAATCCGAATTTACAATCACGATATCGCCCGAACTTAACTCTTTGGAAACCGTAGAATAAGGGCCTGTAATAATTACGTCGCCTTTCTTTAATCCAGAAATTACCTCAATATTGGTGTCGTCTTGTATTCCTGTTTTGATAACTCTAATTTTGGCTTTATTACCCACTTTTACAAAAACACATTCCATTTTTTTATCGCTTTTAGAAGCAACTTTTTTGTCTGCGCTTTCATCTTTTACTTCAAATTTCTTCGTTGCAGCGGTATCCGATTTTACTACAACAGAACTTATCGGCACACCAATAACATGCTCTTTTCTAGTAGTAATAATATCGACAGTAGCAGTCATTCCGGGTCTAAATGGGGAATATGTATCTGGTTTTCCTTCTACTAAATCTTTATAAGATTCTTTTAAAATTCTGATTTTAACCTTGAAATTAGTAACCTGATCTGCTGAAGTAGTAGAACTTGCCGAATTGGAAATACTCGTTACAATTCCTTTGAATTCCTTTTTCAAATAAGCATCTACTTGAATTTTGGTGCTATCACCAATGTTGATTTTCACAATGTCATTTTCGTTGACATCTACTTCAACTTCCATATTATTCAAATTGGCAACACGAAGAATTTCGGTACCTGTCATTTGTTGTTGACCTAAAACGCGCTCTCCCAATTCAACACCAAGAGAAGAAATAGTTCCGTCTGCTGGAGCATAAATCACTGTTCTTCCTAAGTTATCTCTCGATTCTTTAACTGTTGCCGAAGCACTTTGCACATTGTAATAAGCTGATTCTTTACTTGCTTTTGCGCCTTCAAAAGTCGCTATAGCTTTATCCCAATCCGATTTTGAAATGATTCCTTTGTCAAATAATGTTTTGCTTCTATCGTAGTTAGCTTTTGCTTCTTTAAAAGAGGCATCAGCCTGACTTAAACCTGCTTTTGTTCCAGATAAATTAGAAACCGAACGATTCAATCCTGAAGTATATAAATCGGGATTTATTCTTGCTAACAATTGTCCTTTCTTAACAACTTGACCTTCTTTTACTGGCAATTCAATGATTTCTCCAGAAACTTCTGAAGATATTTTCACTTCAATTTCTGGCTGAATTTTTCCTGTTGCAGATACGGTTTCCACAATAGTGATTTCATCTGCTGCTGCAGTTTCTACTTGGGTTCCTTTTTCTTTGTTGCCGATAACTCCAGCTTTAGAAAGTGCAATTAAAATCACAATTACTAAAATTGCTCCACCAATTATCCAGTATAATTTCTTCTTTGACATAATTTATTGTTTATTAATGATTGGAATTCCAAAATATAATTCTACTACTTTTACTTTAAAGATATAGTCATATTTTGCTCTGATAACATCTGATTGCGAAGCAGTAAATACAGTTTGTGATTGATTAAAATCAAAAGCATTCATCAAACCAACTGCATATTTTTCTTTAGCATAATTAAATGCTTCTTGTCTGGCTTCTAAAGTAGCAAGAGAAGATTCATAAGTTTTTAAAGCGCCTTTGGCATCTGTAATAGCTTTGTAAACATTGGTTTCTAAATCTAAATTAGCTTGGTCAAAAGCATTTTTGGTTCTTTGAAAGTTTACTTTGCTTCGTTCAACATTATTTTTTGCAGAAAACCCGTTGAATATTGGAACGTTTAGTTGCAGTCCAAAGTTGTGCCCTTTGTTATTACTGAATTGTTCAAAAACAGGTAGAGGAGCAGCAATTATTGGCGTTCCGCTTCCGTCAACTCCAACAATTCTATCCGAATAACTTGCATTAGTTCCAAAATTATAGCCAAAAGTTAAACTTGGTTGCATACTTCCTCTTGCTATTTTAATGTCTCTTTGTGCCAAATCTAAATTGGCTTGAGCTACTTTAATTTCTACTCTAATTTCTTTCGCTTTTCCAACAATAGCATCCGGAGTTTCTGCCATTACTGGACTTCCCTTTGCTTCAATATCAACATCGGCTATATCAAAATTTTGAAAATCATCTAATTGAAGTAATTGAGCCAAACTCAATCTTGAAATTAACAAGCTATTTTCGGCAGCAACCACTTTTTGATTATCAGAAGCAATGGTAGCTTTCATATCTAATAAATCTCCTTTTGGTAAAGAACCCGAATTAACTAATTCTTCTGTACGCTGCAATTGCTTTAAATCGTAGGCTGCTTGACCTTGCTGTACTTTTAGATTTTCTTTATTAAAAAGGATATCCAAATAAGCATTGGCAACATATAATGAAATGTCATCCTGCATTTTGGTCAATTTGTATTGCGAAGCTAGTTGATTTAATTTCGCTCTGCGAAGACGATTTACGTTTTGTAATCCACTATATAATGTCACACTCGAACTTAAACCAACTTGGCTATATTGTGTCGTTTGACTTTCTCTAACATTCGTTACCGGATTCGTATTTGCACCAATGCTCCAAGAGTGAGAAATGCTACTGTTTAAGTTGGGCAGAAAATTTCCAACAGCATCTTTTTTATCAATTGCCGCCGATTTCATATCCAACTCCGATTGCTTGATGTTAATATTATGCTCCAAGGCATAATTCACACATTCTTCGATGGTCCATTTTTTTGTTTGTGCCTGAATATTCAGCCCAACCAGTAGAACGAAAACGAAGCCAATATGATTCCTTATTTTATTTTTCATATTAAATTTAGATTATAAATAAGTAAGCTGCTTTTTCACAAAGTTAAGCATTGAAAAAGGATTTACTTTAAACTCTGTCGAATTAGACTGTAACTTTTTAAAAATGTTACAACCTATTTAAGAAATTTCCAAGTATTTTTGCACCACAAATTTAATCTTTCTTTTTATGTTTCAAAAAGTTTCAGGCTTACTTCTTTTTATCATTGCGTTTATGGTTAACAGCTGCTCCACAACTGAAAAAATAAATTCATTGAAACCATTACCTTCCGATGATGCGCCAATGGTTTATAAAACGGAAACTTCTTTTGTAAATATGCCTTTAGAAATTTCACTTAAAGAAATTGAAAATCAATTGAACAAATCATTGAACGGACAAATTTACGATGATTCTAATCTGAATGATGATAAAACAGAAATGAAAATCTGGAAAACAGCTCCAATTAAGCTGGTAGAAAAAGATGGAAAGATTCAAACCATTTTGCCTTTAAAAATATGGTCCAAATTCAAATACGGGACAGACTTCATGGGCTTAAATGACACCAAAGAAATTAATCTGAATGGTGTTTTTACCTTATCGAGTACCGTTAAATTATCCAATTGGAAAATGAATACTGTTTCCAAAATTGAAAGTTTTGAATGGACCGAAAGCCCAACTATTCTTGTTGCTGGGAAAAACATTCCAATCACCTATATCATTAATCCAACGCTTTCTATTTTTAAATCAAAAATGGCAAAGAAAATTGATGATGCTATTGAAGAATCCTGTGATTTCAAACCTTATGTTTTGGATGTTTTGGACAAAATGAGTACACCTTTTTTAACGAGCGAACAATACCAAACATGGTTTAAACTGATTCCTATTGAAGTTTATGTTACTGATGCTGTTTTGGAAAAAAGTAAAATCAGTATGGATTTAGGTTTGAAGTGCAACATGCAAACGATGGTAGGATTAAAACCTAAAAACACTTTTGAAAGAGAGTCGGTTGCTTTTAAACCTGTAACAAAAATTCCAAATCAATTTACCGCCAATGTGGCTGCCATTTCAACATATGAAAGCGCTTCGAGAATATTGACGTCTAATTTTCAAGGGAAAGAATTTGGTTCAGGGAAAAGAAAAATTGTCGTTCAGAAGGTGGATTTATGGCAAAAAGACGGGAAAATTATCATTGCCCTTGACATGACCGGAACCATCAATGGAACCATTTATCTTTCGGGGATTCCAAATTATAATACGCTCACCAAAGAAATCTATTTTGACCAAATGGATTATGTGTTAAATACAAAAGGCATTCTAACACGAACCGCCAACTGGTTAATGCAAGGCACTATTTTAAAGAAAATACAGGAGAGCTGTCGTTATTCCATTAAAGAAAATCTAGATGAAGGCAAAAAAAGTATGTTGCCTTATTTGAATAACTTCTCCCCTATGAAAGGCGTTTTTGTTAACGGAACCATGAATGATTTTGAATTTGAAAAAGTAGAAATCACCAACAAAGCTATGATTGCCTTTATTACCACTACGGGAAAAATGAGCGTGAGAATTGATGGAATGGAATAAGAAATAGAGTTACTTCTTCTTGTAATACATTCTGTAAATAAAAAAACCCACAAAGCCCACAATTAAATACGGAATTACCATTAAGTAAACAATACCGTCGTTTACTGCTGCTGCTTTGTTATTATTGCCTTCGCTTTCCAAAGCGGCTCTACACATAGCGCATTGGGCGTTAGCAGAAAGAGAAAAGAAAAAAGAAAAAAGAAAAAAGATAAAAATCTTGCCTCTAGCTTCTTGTTTCTTGTTTCTATTTTTTTTAGTTAACATAGTAAGGTGCAATCATTAAATACACAATTACCCCAGTCACGGCAACATATAGCCAAAGCGGGAAAGTAATTTTTGCTAATTTTTTATGGCGATCAAAACTTTGAGATAAAGCTCTCACATAAGTAAATAGCACCAACGGAATAATGATAATGGATAGTGCAATATGCGTAATTAGAAGGAAAAAATAAACATATCTAATCCAGCCTTCTCCACCAAACTTCGTTGCGTCGGATGACATGTGATACGCCACATACATAATTAAAAAAACCACCGAACAAGCAATTGCCGAAGTCATTAATCTTTCATGACGCTTTCTATTTCCATTTTTAATGGCAATTACTGCCGTAACTAAAAGGATAGCTGTAATCCCATTTATAGCTGCATAAATTGGCGGTAAAAAAGAAAGTGGCTCCATTTTAATTCCAAAATCTTGAAGTTTCACGCTAAATAAAATAGCCACTACAATTGGAATTAGAATCGAAACAAAAATTATTGGCTTTTTAAATTTTGTTTCAACGGCTGTGTTTTCTGAATTATTCATTTAAAAGTTTTTTAATATCGGCTGTGATTGTTTTTATTCCTTTTTTCTCTAAACCATCATAGTATAATGTTGGATTCCCAAAATTATCTTTTCGGCAACGGATATTTCCTTTTTTATCTATCAAGGCAAAAAGCCCAGAATGTTCAAATCCGCCATTGACTTTACTATTCTCTCCTGCATAAAGATTGAAACCCTTATTGGCAATATCGTAAATGTATTTTTTATCACCCGTTAAAAAATGCCAATTGGTAGATTTTGCTCCTAATGCTTCCGCATGCGATTTTAATACTTGTGGTGTGTCATGTTCTGGATCAATCGAAATGGATACAATTCCGAAATTGGGATTCCCAAAGAATTCATTTTGAATGTCCACCATGTTTTTATTCATTATCGGACATATGGAAGGACATGTACTGAAGAAAAATTCAACAACATAAACTTTTCCATCATAATCTTTATTGGAAATACTTTTGTTGTTTTGATCCGTCAATTGGAATTTTGGCACTGGTCCAACAACCAGCAATCCTGTATCAGGATTTTTGTGATTGGAAACTGCGTCAATTCTATCGCCTTGTACAACCGTTCCATTTTTAATTCGCTCAATTATTCTTGGGATAAAAATGATTCCAAAAATTAAAATCACGAATGAGATTCCTATATATGATTTGCTTTTCATAGTACTGTTGAAATTAAATTTCCCTTGTAGCATTGTGATTCCTTTTCAATGCCAAACGATATTCCGCTAAAATAATCTTCACATCATCGGTCATTTCGTTGTACAATTCTCCGGCTAAAGAGGTATTGTAACCTTCTTTATATTCAGGTTTTCCTTGTACACTTCTTCCTTTTCTACCACGGAGATTTCTTTTTTTGTCGATGATATAAACATTAGGTGTCCCTAGTTTATCATCTAATTTTCCCAATAGTTTCATCGCATTAAAATAGGCTTGAATTTCATCAGGTTTACCAAAAACAAAATGATAACCTGTCATCGGATTCAAACCGCTTAGTTCCTTTATTACTTCTCGGGCTTGATCTTGAGTTCCATCGGGAGCAATAAACACCATTTGAAAATCTTTAAATTCTCGGTTTCTATTGTATATTTTTTGATTGAGTGTAAAGAAGTTTCCTTTGTTTTTTAGGATTTCATTTCCGGCAAAACCTAATATGGTTATCTTCTTATTTAGCGTAACTTTTTCACCATTTAGTGATGTCCAATTTTCTTGAACATCTGGAATTGTGGGCGTAATCGTTGGTAATGTTATAAAGCTATTTACGCCAGAGGCAAAGAACATGTAGGCTACAATTGGCAAAATAAATAAAACGAAGAGAACAATATTTTTTTTCATGAAATCTGAAAAATTAGTAGTGCAAAAATAAAAAAAGTCCCGATAACATCGAGACTTTTTTTTGAATTAATATGTGTTAAAAATTCCACTTAATCGTGGCATTCTTAAATACCTCATAAACATAATCGGCTTCTACTAAAAGAATAAAAAGCAAGTATAAAACTAAGAAAATAACTGTTCCAACAACAGCCCATCTTAAACTACTTCTTTCTCCTTCCATGTGCATAAATGCCCAAACAATATAGTAAGCTTTATATAGCGTTAAAATAATGAAAACCCAGTTTAGTAAATTCATGCTCAAGAAATTGTGCATAAATAGAAAACCTGGTCTAGTAATTCCTAAGTAAACTTCCACTGTTGTAACAACAGATAAAAGAGCAAATACTAACCAAATTCTTCGTGTGTTTGAAACGTGTTCGTGTGACATAATAAAAATCTTTACAAATAATTAAACTAAGTAGAAGAATGTAAATACAAATACCCAAACTAAATCGACAAAGTGCCAATATAGTCCCACTTTTTCTACCATTTCGTAATTTCTTCTTTTCTCATACGTTCCTAAAAGAACATTGAAAAAGATAATAATATTGATAATTACTCCTGAGAATACGTGGAAACCGTGGAATCCTGTGATAAAGAAAAAGAAATCGGCGAACAACTTACTTCCGTATTCGTTGTGTTTCAAGTTAGCACCTTCAACTACCATATGGGCATTCCCCACCATAATATCCGATTCGGCTCTTGTTAAAATTTCTCTGTGTTTGTTATGATTAAGACCTGGTTGTAATTTCTTATTTTCTTGGTCTTCTTTAGTGTCTCTGTAGATTTTTTCAGTTCTTACTAATAATTCAGGATGTGCTTTAAAACCAGCTTGTACTTCGGTAACAGAAAAAGTTGGAAGTGGGTCTTCACTCATGAACCAACGTCCATTACTTCTTTTTAATTGCTCTCTGTCTTCTGGAAGTTGAACAGCAAAATCTTCTAATTTTACTCTTTCTCCTTTATCGTTAACGAATTGGATGATACTTCCACCTTTGGTTTCGATAGCACCATATTCTCCTTTGATGAAATTTTTCCATTCCCAAGCTTGAGAACCAACGAAAATCATACCTCCAAAAATTGTCAATAGCATATAAATGGCTACTGTTTTTTGTTTCATTTGGTGTCCTGCATCAACGGCTAATACCATTGTAACAGAAGAGAAAATCAAGATAAAGGTCATCAATGCCACATAATACATCGGTGCTTCTACACCATGTAAAAATGGAAAGTGTGTAAACACTTCATCGGCAATTGGCCAATTATCAATAAATTTAAATCTTGAAAAACCGTATGCTGCAAGAAATCCTGAGAAAGTCAAAGCATCCGATACGATGAAAAACCACATCATCAGTTTGCCATAATTGGCTCCCATTGGTTCGTTTCCGCCGCCCCATGTTTTTTCGGCTGAATTAGCATTTGTAACTGTCGCTCCCATAAAAAGTTATTCGTTAAAAAGTTCCCAAATTTAGATTTTTTTTCTTATTTAAAGAAATATAAAAACAAAAACAAATACACCCATAAGAAATCTAGAAAGTGCCAATACATCGCACCAAGCTCAATTCCAAGCGTTTGACTTGCATTGTATTTTTGTTTAAAATGATTATAAATTATGATTAAAAGAGAAATTAATCCTCCAAAAAGATGCGCCAAGTGTACAACGGTCACAACGTATAAAAAAGTTGTCGTGATATTACTCTCTGCACCTGTAAAATAATAGCCACTTTGAGCCACTTGTTTAAAGCCTATAAATTGCAAAATCACAAATGAAATTCCAAGTGCTAAAGTCAATAAAAGGAAATTTGTAGTAGCTTTTCTGTTGTCTTTTTGAATGGCTTTTTTTGCCAAATGAAAAGTAACACTACATAAAATAATAGTAACAGTACTAAAGAAAAAAGCTATTGGCATATGAAAATCTTTCAACCAATCTTCTCTCGATTTACTCACTACAAAAGCACTCGTTAATCCCGCAAACATCATCGTCATACTCATCATGGCGAACCACAATAGTAATTTGTATGATCTTGCTGATCGGGCTCTATGTTCTTCGGCGGTCATTGTCATAATAATCTATCTTAAAAATTTATCTAAAATATAAACTAATTGTAATAAGGAGATATAAGAAACACTAGCTAACATCAAGGTTTTTGCAGCCTTTTCGTTGCGCAATTGATAAAGCTTCACTGCATAATATATCATTCCAATTCCTAGCAAAAATACAATTCCTGCAGCAATTGGCGTTAAAAATAATTTTCCTGTGCAACCAAGTGCTGGCAACAAAGAAGCAACCAGCAACCAAACCGAATATAAAATGGTTTGTAAAGCTGTTGAAGTATCTTTTTTTCCTGTAGGCAACATGAAAAAACCACCTTTGGCGTAGTCATCATACAAAAACCAACCTATGGCCCAAAAATGAGGAAACTGCCAAAAAAACTGAATCAAAAATAAAGTTCCAGCCTCAATGCCAAAATTATTAGTGGCGGCAACCCAACCCAACATGAACGGAATCGCGCCAGGAAAAGCACCCACAAAAACAGAAAGCGGTGTTACTGATTTTAATGGCGTATAAATACTTGTATATAAGAAAATGGAAATCGCGCCAAACATCGCTGATTTTGGATTGATTAAATACAACAAAATCAAACCAACAATAGTTAGTAAACTTGCAATAAATAAAGCGTGATTGGGAGACATTCTTCCAGAAGCCACTGGACGATTTTTAGTTCTGTCCATCAAAGCGTCAACATCTTTTTCTATCACTTGATTGAACGCATTGGAAGCGCCAACCATGCAATAACCGCCAACGGCCAGCATTAATAAAGTTACTACACTAAGGGAATGAAAATCGGCTACCCCAAGAAGATATCCAGCAATGGAAGAAAAAACAACGCTGATTGCCAAACCTGCTTTGGTGATTTCTTTGAAATCGGTCACGATGGATTTTACAGAAAGAGGCGTTGCAATAGTATTCATTCTTGTTTTAAAAACTGTTGCAAAGGTACTTTATAGAAAGTGATTTGACAAAAAAGAATTGATAAAATAAAAGAGAAAAATACAATCTCTAATTTTGAAAATTTAATGCTTTTATTCCTATATTTTTACTTTTGCAACTCCCGCATTTAACTTACATTTGTTTACATCCTGAAAATTCTAATGAAAAAAATATACTTCTTTTCCATTTATTGCTTCGTTACAACTTTTTGCTATTCGCAGGAATATCCTGAAGCAAAGAAAATTCCAACAACAATCACTAAACACAGCATCACTATTAACGATGATTATTCCTGGCTGGAACAAATTAATTCTCCTGAAACCAAAAAATGGGTGGAGCAAGAAAATGAAATTACTACTTCAAAAATTAATGAATTAAAGGATGTAAAAGAAGTTGAGAAAAAATTAAAAGAATATGATTTATCCAAGTCGAGCGGATTTCCTCAAAAAAAAGGCCGCTATTTTTATTCTTGGTACAGAAAAGAAAATGACAAACCTGCTTCCCTTTTTTATAGAAAAAACCTAAATGACCAAGCAATTGAATTAATAAATCCCTATAAATTATTAAATAAAACCAATGTTTTTATAGACGGCATTTACCCATCAAAAAGCTCAAGCCTTTTAGCTTTTAAGATGAATGAAGACGGAAGTGATAAAACTGAAATTCGGTTTATTGATATATTTAAAAAAGAGTATTTAAAAGATGTTATTACCCATGTTAAATTTTCAAATGTCTCATGGAATCTCGATTTTGGTGTGTTCTACAAAAAGAACAGCAATCTAAATCCCACGGCGAAAGACTCGACCAACCAACTTTATTATCATAGATTAGGAACCGAACAAGAAGCAGATAAATTGATTTTTGACGCTTCAAAAACGGACAATGGCTTTTCCTATTATACCACGCGAGGGAAACTAATCCTAATTGAAACCAACAAAGAAGAAACACAAACCACCTTTTATCAAGCTACTTTATCCGACCAGGATTTTACATTGGAGAAGTTTCTGGAAACTTCAAATGACATCAAGTTTTTAGATTTTATAAATGGCAGAATATATTATTCTTCCAAAGAATTTGACTGGGGAGAAATACGTTCTTTTGACATTAATAACCGAGCAGACGAGACGGTTATCATACCACAAATTTATTCGCAGCTATTGGTTGGTTCCTATATTACCGAAGATTATATCTTTTGTCAGTACAAGACCATTGGCAAAAATTACATCCGAGTATATGATTCCTCTGGGAAATTCATCCGGAAATTTGATTCGCCTGACGGGATGAGTTTTGGTATTACTTTTTATGATGAAGAAACGAAAAGCCTATTTGTTACTTTAAATTCCTATGTGGTTTCTGTTTCTAATTACCGATTGAATATTGAAACCGGAGAAGCAAGTCCGTATTTTAATGATTACATCAGAGCCAAAGCAACGTTGTTTCCGCTCGACTACTTTGAAACCAAATCCATAACTTATAAAAGCAGGGACGGGAAAGATGTTCCCATTACAATCGTTTACAAAAAAGGGCTTAAACTAGATGGCAATAACCCAACTTTATTGAGAGCTTACGGTGGTTTTGGCAGTGTTAGTTCTCAAAATTTCTCCTCGGGAATAGTTTATTTCCTTGAGAAAGGTGGTGTTTTTGCTTTTGCAGAAATTAGAGGTGGTGGCGAAAAAGGATTGAAATGGAAGAATGACGGTCGGGGATTAAAAAAGACGAATTCCTTCAATGATTTTATTGATGCTGCCGAATTTTTAATAAAGGAAAAATACACTTCCCCAGAAAGACTTGCCATAAGCGGAGGCTCGCATGGCGGCTTGGTTGTGGGTGTTGCGATGACGCAAAGACCCGAATTATTTAAAGTAGTAATTCCAAAAATGGGTCTTTTTGATATGGTTAAATTTGATCAGTTCACTTTGGGAAAATACCGTTTCAACGAATATGGCAATCCTGAAAACATAGAAGAATTTAATTCCCTATTATCCTACTCCCCGTATCATAATATTAAGGAAGATGTAAACTACCCAACAACTTTAATAATTACTTCCGAAAATGATGATAGAGTTGCGCCTCTGCATTCCTATAAATTTGCGGCCAAGTTACAAAACAGAGCGGCTCAAAAAAATCCGATTTTACTCAAAACATTAAGTGGTTCTGGACATCATGGAAAAGTTGCCACTTATGCCGATTACATAAAAGAGGAAGCTGAATTTTATAGTTTCGTGTTGTTTTATTTGAATAAATAAAGAGCTCCGTCTGCGCTAGCTGATTTATTTACAACCTCTAATTATTAATCCAATGCCAATAATTATAAGAATTACACCAGCGTTCTGAAGTTTAAAAAAAAACATTCCTCGCTTTTTTATTTTTATTTGTTTTTGATAATAAGCAATAATTAAAATTCCTAAAACAATGCTAATTAAACCTAATATAATATTTTGAATATCCATTTTTGTTTTAGTAAATTATCAACTACTAATAATCAAAATACCAATTGAAAACATCACAACGCAATCCAATAGAAAACCAAGTGGTGCTTTCTTTAAAAGTTGTCAGCGTTTCTTTGGTAGGATTAAAATTTCTATAGATAACACTACCAATAAGCTTCATATTGTTGGCTGGATTTACTAAATAACCCGCTTGTAAATCGGCTATGAAAATAGTGGTTTTATTTCCCTGTCCTACTTTTACACCGGTATCAAACGGTCTATCTAAATCATAATCTTTATAGATATTACCACCATAATTGAAGCTGTCTTCTGCCGTGTCAAAATCCAAACCGCGTTCACCAAAAGTAAATTTAGCATCCACGAAATACCTACCGTTATGATAACGGGCAATGGCAACAAACTCTCTGAAATTTCCTCCCCATTGGTGTCCCAAACTTTGATTGTTGTGTCCATAATTCGTCAAAGGATCACTATGGGAATACACATAAGGGCGCACATGATTGTACTCTCCTTGCACTAATAAATTTTTGACGCCAAAAGCATTGTAATATTTCACACCAAGCTGATAACCGTATTTATTTTTCCAGCTATTGTCTCCCGATTTAATATCACCAAGCGAAAATTCGTCTAATAAAAACTGTCCGTAAAAATTAAGTTGGTTATTCCATTTTACTTTAGACGTTAATCCCAGCATCGCATTTCCTGTTCTTGCAGAAGAAGAAAACTCAACGGTTCTGTAAAAGATAATCGGATTAATAAAACTCATATCAAAACCACGATTGTTTTTATTGCTCCAAATAACCGATTCAAAGAAACCTAAATTCCATTTTTTAGTAACATTTAAACTCAAGTAATGACTGGCAGCAAACTTGGTCGCGTAGGTTCTGTCGACCGTAACTTCGGGGCGAACATCTTTTAACCAAGTGTATATATTGGTGTATTTTATTTTCCAAAAAGTGGTATTCATTTTAAAATAAGGATACGGACTTGCGCCATCGCTCAACAACAAAGAGCGATAACCATCTCCAATAAAATTACGTCCATAACCCAAATTCAAATTGATGAATTTACTTGGTGTAAACGCCAAATTTGCATCGGCAGAAGGAAAATCAAACGCATCTTTTTTGAACGCTTTCGAGATTCCAATTCCTGGGATAATCGCTGGATTTCCACCATCAGGTTTTATGGAAACTGCGTAGCTATTAAAATAATCGGCAAAACGTCCTTGACTTTCATAAATGGTTGTGGTGAAATTTAATTGACTTCCAATACCTCCATTTATTTGAACACCACGGGTGTTGATATAAGTAAATTTTGAAACACTTGGATCGCTTTTACCAAACTGCAAATCCACAATTGGATTCAAAGTAAACCAATAACCATCGCCTTGAATTTCAACCAGGTTTTCGTTCCATAATTTTCTTCCCCACCAACCTTCTTTGTTTTTCAACAACTTTTGATTGGCTTCTTTCAAATTGTAATATTTATTCACTTCGGCATAGGTATACGGTTTTGACGAAGTATGATTATTGGCACCAACCTGATTCATTTCATCATCAAATTGGGAATACAAACTATGTGAAAAAGGAATATTCAAATGACTTTCAAACTGTGGGTTTTCAAATTTTTTATAGGCAATGCTGTCAAATTCCGCAAGTCCTTTGGTTTTTAAAGTAGCTTCTTTTTCTGCTAATGCATCTGCATCTTTTTGCGATTGAATTTGCGCCGCACTTTGCAATGGAATGGCAATTTTTATAGTGTATTTTGCATACGTTGGTTTTCCGTTATAGGTTGGCGGGCTTATTTTTGGCAATGCTCCAAAAACTCTTTTGCTTTCAGCAATAAGAGATACATCAATAGCATCAACATATTGTACTTTAAAAGCGCCTTTGTCATCCACTTCAAAAAGAACAATCACACTTCCTTTATAGTTGCTTTGTTTTAAATTTTCGGGCACTTTGAAATTGTTAAATACAAAATCCTGAACCTCTTTATAAAAACAATTTTCTAGTGCTGTTGATTGCAAATTTTCGCAACTTGGAAACACTGGAAAACGTTCCATACTATTAGCAGAAGATTGTGCTTGAGCAAAAGTGGAACCTAAAATAAAAAATAAAATTGCGATTTTTTTCATGTTGTTTTATATTCTTGGGTATAAAAATAAAAAAATCCCATCGAAATGGGACTTTTATTTTGAGGTATTTGTTTTTAGCTTTTGCTTTTGTTGAAACGCTTAAAACAAAGCAATGCTATTACGGCAATAGTCGCTCCCGTAGTATTGGCTAAAACATCACATATATCCGCTTTTCTTGTGGCGGTAAATTCGCCCTGAAGGAACTCAATTAAAATTCCATAAGTCACAGAAACGAGGAAAACCTTAAACAATGTTTTGAATACTAAGCTTTTTTGCACGTTCCAAAAATAGCCCGACCAAAGTAATGTAAATACTAAATGAAATGTGAAATGAACATATTTATCCTTATCAGGAATAGGGATGCTATTAAAATCAGGCAAATCATTTATTTGAATCAGGCATAAAATGGCAATGGTAAGTGTCCAAAATATGGCTGCTCCAAGTATAACTTTTTTAGCCACCAATAAGGTCTTTATAAGCTTCGCTTGATAACAGTTCCTCTATTTCGGAAGCATCTGAAATTTTTACTTTTATCATCCAACCTTTTCCATAAGGATCGGAATTTACATCTTCTGGGCTGCTTTCTAGGGCATCATTAAAATCGGTGATTTCACCAGACAATGGCAAGAACAAATCCGAAACTGTTTTCACGGCTTCCACTGTTCCAAAAACTTCGTCTTTATCAAGTGTTTGGTCTAAAGTTTCCACTTCAACATATACGATGTCTCCTAATTCTTTTTGTGCAAAATCAGTAATTCCTACTGTTGCTACATCTCCTTCAATAAGAACCCATTCGTGGTCCTTTGTGTATTTTAAATTTGCTGGTATGTTCATGGTTTTTGTTTTGGCAAATGTATTGTTTCCTTGTAAAATTTTAAATTTTTCTGCTAACTATTTTCTTTAATTTCCAAAGTTATATCGGATAGTAAATCCGGCTCTAATATTGGTTAACGGGAAAGAAGTAGAAATTACTGCTTTAGAGAAAGAATGATCATAGTAGAAAATGGCAGTTAGGTTTTTGCTGAACGAATAATCGGCCGTTAATTTAGCGGTCCAAATATCTTGTCCTCCACCTAATTGATTATTGTTATAATCTAAATATCTAACAATCGTTTTGTTTTTTCTAAAAGAGAAATCCACTTTAATATTGATATCACTTTTTATAATTCCGGTTGGATTATCTGCCAATTGTGAAGACAATATAACGTCTTTGAAGCGATAACCTAATCCAATTATATATTCCATTCCTTGTACTTCGGTCAATAAATTATTATCGAAACTCATGGATAGGCTTCGGTCTTTTTTAACTTCTGCCAAGACTTTCATAGAATTTTTCATTTCAAAATCTACTCTAAGAAGTGGATTAAATTGCTCCACCAAATTGACATTGGCAATCGTGTTTTTATTAAAGAAGTTTCCAAATCCATTGTTGTCTCTTCCGCCAGGATCTTGATCATAATCAAAGTTAGAACGGTAAGAATTGATAGTATAAGAAGCTCTATATCCATGCTGCAAAGAGAAACGCTTGAATGTGTCTTTAAAGAATTTATAACGCATCAAACCGCTATATTTAATGTTCCAGTTTGGAATTGGGAAATTTCTAAAAGCACTCAACGAAACTCCTGAAGGAGAACTTCCTGAATAGGCAGCTAAGAAAGCTGGGATTAAAACCGCTTGATTATTTTTTCCGAAACCAATTGGATATCCTTCATTGGCTGCATAAAAAGAATAGTTTGGCGCAGTGATATCCGTTGGAATTGGATTTGCCGCATCTCCATATCTTCCTAAACCTGTCGTCCCAGATTGCGCTGCCAATCGGTTGGCAATAATCAATCGGTTTGCTCTAAAATCATCAAAAGTGGATGAACCATTTTCATCGCTTGTGTTAAAAGCAGTTGAAATTAATACCGTTGAAATAGAGAAATTCCCAAAAGTGTATGGAGAACGCGAATTATAATCCCCGTTAGAACTTACATCAAATTGCTCCGAATAATTATTAGAATAGGTTCTATCTGCACTTAAGTCAATTTTAAAATCAGGGAACAAATCCACATTGGCAGTCATATTCAATGTCTGCGTTGTAACTTGAGTGAAGTTTTGATTAAAATCAGGATACGTAGTTAACCAACCTCTTTTGGCTGCTTCATATCGCACATCATCTTGACTACCAAAAACGAATCCTAATGTTGGTTTTGAAGAACCAAAAAATCCTAATCCTGGTAAGTATCCTGGTAGAACAGTTCCTTCGGTTCGTGTATAGTTAACTTGAATGTTTTTAACACTCGTCAAAACACCTTTTAAACCTTCCATAAACACACTTGTTGTACCTGTTGAAACTGGTTTCACCGCAGTGATTTTTTCACCAGGTTTTGGCTTGGCGGGTGCTTTTGTTGCAGGCGCTTTTATTTTTTTACCCAACCCAATGTATTTATAAAACGTTTCCATATTGAATGTTGTATTCAATCTATGAGAAGCTGCGTTTTGAATCGTATTTCCAAGGTTATAGCTATTTCCATCGCTTGCTTCAATAGTTGTCAATGCTAACGAAGCGCGTTGCCAATTATAATCTCCTGTATAGGAATAAGTAGATTTTACAAAGGAGAAAACAGGAAGTTTATTAATTGGAAGGTCATAATTCAAAACAAATTGCTGCATGTGCTGGTTGGTTTGCCCAATATTCCAATAATCCGTAAACAAGGTATAGCTATTATCTGGGTTACCCTCTTCATCCAAATAATTACGCACTATATTTTGAGTCGATGCCGTATAATTTACTCGCAATGATTTGGTCAAAGGATAATTAAATCCATATTGGTAATTGAACAAATAATTCCTTCTGTATAAAGGATCTAATTGAATACCCGCTACATCAACTTGTCTAAACTGTTGTTTGTTGTATTGTCTAATAATATTTGTGCTAAACGAAATATTTGAAGGCAAGTAATTGAAATTAAAATCACTCAACAATTTCCAATACTCGCTTTTCTTAAACATTTTTGTTTTTTTGAAAGGCTCGATAGGTTTGGACTTAAATGCAAATGTATAATCAACACCTGTGTTTATTTGCTCGTCGTTGTAATTTTCAATTTCGTAATTGTGCTTTTCAACTTGATTATAGGAATAAGAAAGTGTCAGATTTTCAGGGTCGTAAAAATGCTGTTTTTGCTCTGGGCTTCTTTCTTTTTTAACCCCAATAAAATTGATGCTTTTTCTTTTGGTAAAGTCAACTGCTCTATTGGTAATATTAGCTCTTTCGGCTGAACTTGGTGTATTATCTAACAATTGGCTTAATCTAATATCTTGATTAAACGGATCGTATTCTGGTGTAATCGTTTCTTCTCCAATACTGTAATTGAAAGGTAAATTAATACCCCATTTTTTTGGCAATAATTTTCCAATACTCAAATTTGTTACTACGTTATATTGCAAAACGTCTTCCCTGCTTCTTTCGTTTGGACCTTCTTCCAAAGCACCAAAACCAGCAGTACTCTTTCTTCCTGTTGCAGAAATTGTAGCTAAATCGGCCAAGTTGGTATCCACGTTTAATATCGCAGCCATACCTCCTCTATTGTCCATATCGGACATACGTAATTCATTGAACCAAACTTCTCCTTGAATAGGTTCGCTGGTTGTATTTGGATTTGGATTTTTCAAACCTACCATTAAGTTTCTAACCAATCCAAAATTCGGATTTCCTTTTATTCCTATACGTAATGTTGGATCTCCATCTCCATCAGGAAGTGAAGTGTCGTCGTCAGGATAATAAACGCCATCAGGCAATGTAGTAAAATCAACACTAAATGATCTAACTTTCATATCTGTTAAAAGCTTCATCTTTAAATTAATTTCATTGACATCTGGCCAAATATCTGCTGGTTTTGTTGTGCCTTCCGCAGTAACTTTCAACGGGATTTCAACTTGATAATAGTTGCTCGTGAAGTCATTTCCAAAACGAATAAACGCCACCATTTGATTGTCTAATAAAGGTGTTGGATCTGTTGGTAATGCAGATGATGGTAATGCTTCTGCATGTAAAAACATTCTCAATTTTTTAAATTGACGCATATCTACTTGAACATTTTTGAAAACGGCACGGGAATCATTAGGTTGCAAACCTCCCCCAGAAACTCTAAGTGATAATGATTGTTCGTTTTGATTAATTACGGTATTATTACTCGCTAATTGTTCAAGACTAACACCTGGCGGCGTTACATAAGGAATTGGAAGTCTTGTACCATTTTCCTGAGTGTTTACAGCTAAAACATCAAAAATTGTGTTATCATCATCTGGATCGGTATCAATAGGGTCAAGCGTATTGGTATACCTTCTCCATTCTCCTCTTACAAGATCCAAAGCACCAAAACGTGTCGTAATATTATCATTAAACCCAGACATAAACATTCTCATGAATCGAATTGAACGAAAATCAGTGATATTCCCAACAGTGTTTTCCGGTTCTGAAACAGGAATTTTAAACTGAAGCCAACGTGAAGAAATCGTACTTTGGTTAGGCAACAGAATATCATTGGTGATTTTTACATCAGTAATATAATTCGAACCCACTGTCATATCAGGTTTCATATCAATGTGATATTCGTAATAGGCATTGATTTCATTCATCGTATTATCACGGTTAATGTCTTCTACATCGGGAATTGTTGTAGAACCTCTATTAGATTGCGACACATCAACGGGTGAATTTCCTTGAAGTCCATTATAATTTTTATATCTATTGAAAATATCTCCTGTGGTAGCTAAGAAATACTGATAATTATCCGCAGCTGGATCGGGTTGATTGGCATAATTAGGAAATTTCGCTGCCTCGTCAGCATCGTTTAGTCCATCCAAACCAACATCCTGAGCAGTTCTATTCGCATTATTAGTATCAAAAGCATAAATCAAAGATTGAGATGCAGGAACTCTTCCCCAATAGGTGGAAACTGTATTTTGAGTTGAACCTGCTTCCGGCAATCCGTTTTCATATTGCTTTTTAGAATCTTTTAAAACATCTTCCGATATTTCCCCTAAGTTGAAATAAATTCTTCCTGTGTTTCCTGGCGGAGTAACGCCTGGTGAATTTAAAGGATAGTAAGGATCTAAAACCCAAAATTGAATATACTCTACATTACTTTGTTCAAAATTGGTAGAATTTATAGGTCGGGTAATACCCCCAAAATTAGTTTCTGGATCAGGTAATACATTCGTGTTTTCTGCTGCTGGAGCAAAATTATAAGGACCTCTTTCTTTTGGATAAAACGATAAATCTAGTGTGTTTATGATTCTAGATTGTCCAGGCGTAAATCCCAAAGTAGGAAACAATTCTGTGCTAGAAATTCTTCTGGTGCTGTTTAAAGATATTCCGTCCTCGCCTACATCATCAGGTGTTGAAGCATAAATTGTTGGATCAATACTGTACCAACTCAGTTTTGCTCTTTTATAACCAGAAGTTATATCGTTGACATCTTGTCCAAAATCATAATCTATGGGCGTTACAATTGTTTCTGGAACTCTTGGAACACTGGACAAACTCCATGAAGGAGCAGCTTTCATATCTATAGTGGTTTGCGAACCTTCAAAGTCGTCAATATATATAGTTGCTTCTCCATTAAACTTGTCCGCTTCTGGAGAGTCTGGCTTTAAGTAGGCAATTTCACCTCGCAATGAAAAATTGGAAACCACATCGGTATCCACATTAGGCAATTTATTTACCAATCGTGTTAGGAAAGGAACTTCGGTAGAGAAGTTGGCATTCATACCATAAATGGTATTGTTTACCGACTCTTGTCCATAGTTTGATTTTTGAGTAAATGGTCGCTCTGTCATTTTCAACAAGGTAGCACCAACCAAAAATTTGTCAGAGAATTTGTGTTCAACATTTAATCCCATGAATCTTCTAGTTTGCTGACCAAAAGTAGCATTGTTTTCTACTGAAACCTGAATTGGCGTATTGGAAGCTGCCAATGAAGGATCTAAAATTTGAACTCTTCCCGCTTGATAATTCACACTATAATCAAGACCTTCAACCAAAACTCTTCCTCCTGCAGTTACTACAACAGAGCCTCGAGGAACGTTATAGGCACCTATTGGAATTCCATCTCCACCACTTGATTTGAATCGACCTCTTAATTGAAATTTATTTTTTTCAGCATCTTGAAGTGCGCCAGCTTGTGTGCTAGTATACATGCTTCTAAAAACATATTTCTTTTGATTTTCATTGTACTGCGTAATATCATTTGGGTCTCCATAATATTCTTCGGTTGGAGAACCTGTTTTTAATTTAGTAAATAAATGTTTTCCAAAAGGTTCTACTGTCGTAAATATTAATCGCCCGTTTTGTTGATCCACTGTTAATCCTGGCAAGAAATCAAAAAAGCCATCTCCTCCTTGTTGTGGGTCGTTACTGTAGTTTAATTTATCAACATTAAAGACTTTTAGTAATGGCGTTTCGGCAACATCGGCAGGCAAAGCTGTTGTTCCAACTTGTGAAATATAATTTAACGGCGATGGATCTGTATATAAGATATTGAATCTAAAATCTTCTTGTTGCAATTGATAACCTCCTTGAATTTGGTAGATGTTTTTCATCATCAAGTTCCAAACGGGCTTGTTGACATTTGTTAAACTACTTTTAAGCATTTTCAACACCAAACTTTGTGTTTGAATTGTCTCTGTTGTAGTTCCTGGATCACCAACAACTGTAGCATCAACACCATCGGTTCCAAATTCTCCTACTTGATATACATTATCTCCAATGGTATATTGGTAAGCGACAGCTAAGACTTCATCATTTGCCAATCTTTGTTGCAGGGAAATATATCCCAATTGAGGATTAAAAGTAAATTCGGTAGGGCTTAATTTTCTAGCATTTTCTAATTTTGAATAATCTGTTCCTTCACTAACATTAGTAGGATTATTAAATCCACCACTTGCAGTAACTATTTCACGGATATTCGGATTCAAGAATCCCGGATAATTCGGATTCAGAGGTGTTGGCGGAATATTCTGAACTATTAAACCCGGATCGTATTTGTTGTTTCTATTGTCTGAAGGCAAATTGCCATCGTTGTCTGGAGTTACGTTTGGATCATTGATAAAGAAATTACCAGGTATTGGTGTTGCTATGGCAACTATCTTAGTAGGGTCTATGCCACTGTATGTTGATTCCCCTAAATCTTGTATTGCTACTATATTTCTCAAGTTATTATTGGTAGTAGCAACCCGATTTTGTTTGTTGGTAACCCAAACCTCAATCCTAGTTATTTGTACTCTACTATCAATATAGGGGTAATTCCTAAGCGATTGGTCGTATTTATTTCTGAAGTATTGCGAAAGGAAAAAGTGACGATCGTTGTCATAATCCAATGCAAAAAGTTCAAAATCCTGAATCGTTCCTCCTCCTTGTGCTGTTACCGATTTGGTTTGCGATTTCTGCTCGGAAAAAATTCCAGTAACGGTTGTTTTTCCAAATTGTAGTTGGGCTTTTACACCAAATAAACTTTGCGCACCTCGAATCAAAGAATTCGTTAAGGGCATGCTTACGTTACCTAATTCTATCTTTTGAATGATGTCATCTTCGGTTGGTGCATATTCTAATTTGATTAAATTCTGAAATGCAAAAGTAGATTCCGTATCATAATTGGCATTCACGCTCAACCTTGTACCCACTTTTCCCATCAAACTCATGCTGATTCTTTGATCAAATTCAAAAGTTGTGGATGCTCTGTTTCGTGGTGAAAACGTTGGATTGTCTTGCTTGGTATAACGCACACCCAAATCCATTTCAACGGACCCTGTTGGTTTTACATCAATGGTATTGGAACCAAAAATAGTTTCAAAGAAACTAGAGTTTACATAATAACGCGGTAATAAATCTTTTTGTGCAGCAGCACTTCCTTCTTTTTTCCCGTCAATGGCATCCGATTTTTTCTTGAAATAATCTCGCATGGCTTCTCTTAACACCAATTCTTCGTATTCTTTTGGTGTTAAAATAATTGGGTAATTAATATTAAAACCTTCAAAAGTGCTGGTGTAAATATACCTATTGGTAGCCGCATCATATGTATATGCATTTACAATACTGTTAGGATCTTTGATATCAATTTTCCCAGTATTATAACCTATCGTGTCATTTACAGCTGGCTGAACTTGCGCAAAGGAATCCAATCCAAAAAAGAAAATGAGCAAGAAACTGCTTATTTTCAAATAGTAATTGAATTGGTTAAAGTATATTGTTTTCAAGAATTATAAATTTTTTAAAGCCTGTTTGATAATCGATTCCACGCTCGCCGTCGGATCTTCTTTTACTATTTTGTCTACTATTTTTTCGGATGCTTTTCTAACAAAACCCAAAACCTCCAAAGCAGATAACGCTTCATCTCGATTTGTATTGTTTTGAAACATAGAAACTTCGTCTAAATCGTATAATTTTAACACTTTATCCTTCAAATCCAATATAGCACGCTGGGCTGTTTTACTTCCAATTCCTTTTATGGATTGAATTGTTCCAACATCCGCAGTGGCAAGTGCTTGTATAATTTGTTTGGGTTCTAATGAAGAAAGCATTGTTCTAGCAATACTAGCGCCGATTCCGGAAACGGAAAGCAACATTTTAAATATCTCTCTTTCCGATTTCTCAACAAATCCAAATAGTGTATGCGAGTCTTCTTTTATTTGAAGATAGGTGAAAAGTTTAATAAAGTCGGTATTGGGAAGTAATGAATAAGTATGTAGAGAAATATTTATATGATAACCAACTCCATTACAGTCTATAACGACTTCGGTTGGTGTTTTTTCTGCTAATTTCCCTTGAATATATGCTATCATTCCGTTCAAAATGTATCTCCAAATATAACAATTTTCTTCAAACTAGTGAATCTCTTTGCAATATCTGCTACAATAATACAAAAACTATTTTGCGGTCATTTTATTTCGCTTCTCTTTTTCCTGTGCATCTACTACCGCAACAGCTACCATATTTACCATTTCTTCTACGCTTGCGCCCAATTGAAAAATGTGAACAGGCTTTTCCATGCCCAACATTATAGGTCCAATTGAATCCACATTGTAGAGTTCTTTTAGCAATTTATATGTAATATTTGCTGATTCCAAATTTGGGAAAATCAAGGTATTTACTTTTTTATTGGCCAATTTCGAGAAAGGGAATTTTTCTTTCAGCATCTCTGGATTAAGAGCAAAATCCGCCTGAATTTCACCATCCACAATCATATCGGGATAATAGTTGTGAAGATAAGCAACGGCTTCTCTCACTTTTGAAGCGCTTTCGTTGGTTGATGAACCAAAATTGGAAAAAGAAACCATCGCAATGACAGGTTCCATTCCAAACATTCTAACGGTTTTGGCTGTCATTAAAGCAATTTTTGCCAATTCATCGGCAGTTGGATCTGGATTGATAGCCGTATCGGATAAAAACATCGGACCACGATTCGTCATCATCATATTCGTAGTCGCTATCAATGAAATGCCTGGCGCTTTTCCAATCAATTGCATCAAAGGTTTCACCACCGATGGATAACTTCTCGAATAGCCCGAAACCATAGCATCGGCATCACCAACATTTACCATCATCGCAGCAAAATAATTGCGTTCCCGCATCCATCTTTGTGCATCTAGTAGCGAAATCCCACGGCGTTGTCTTGCTTTCCAATACATTTCGCCATATTGCATTCTTCTTTCGTTTTCCTTTTTTGTTTTTGGATCAAATATTGGAATATCGGCATCAAAACCAATTTCTTCTTTGAGTTCCATAATCACATCTTTGTTCCCTAATAATATTGGTAACGCAATACCTTCTTCGTAAGCAATCTGTGCTGCTTTCAACACATCTAAATGATCTGCTTCGGCAAAAACCACTCGTTTTGGACCTGTCTTTGCTCGGTTCGTCAACAAACGAACCATTTTATTATCGGAACCTAAACGTTCTAAAAGTTCTTCCTCATATTTGTGCCAATCGGTTATCGGATGCAAAGCCACTCCCGATTCCATAGCAGCTTTTGCCACTGCTAATGGTACTCTTGCAATCAATCTTGGATCGAAAGGTTTTGGAATAATATACTCTTTACCAAAGTTCAATTTGGTTTCTCCATAAGCAATATTCACTTGCTCGGGAACCGATTCTTTGGCTAATTCGGCTAAAGCAACAACCGCTGCTTTTTTCATTTCTTCGTTAATCTTGGTGGCTCTTACATCGAGTGCGCCTCGGAAAATATAAGGGAAACCAAGTACGTTATTCACTTGATTAGGATGGTCAGAACGACCCGTTGCCATGATAATATCTCTTCTGGTTTTGATAGCCAAATCATATTTTATTTCAGGATTTGGATTGGCCATTGCAAAAACAACAGGATTTTTTGCCATTCCCAAAAGCATATCAGGCGTTACAATATCTCCCGTTGACAATCCAACAAAAACATCTGTTCCTACCATGGCTTCCAACAGCGATGGAAAGTTCTTATCGGTAGCATATTTTCTTTGGTCTTCTGAAATTTTTGGATCGTCTTTTCTAAGCGCGCCTTTGCTGTTAAACATGACAATATTTTCTTGTTTTAAACCAAAAGAAACATACAGATTGGCACACGCAATTGCCGCAGAACCCGCACCAGAAATAACCATTTTCACTTCGTCCATTTTCTTTCCAGCTAATTCAACGGCGTTCAATAAAGCTGCCGCAGAAATAATTGCCGTTCCGTGTTGGTCGTCGTGCATCACCGGAATATTCAGTTCTTCCACCAAACGTCTTTCGATTTCAAAAGATTCCGGAGCCTTAATATCTTCAAGGTTGATTCCACCAAAAGTTGGTGCAATATTTTTTACGGTTTCTATAAACGCATCAATATCTTTAGTACCCACTTCAATATCAAAAACATCAATATCTGCAAAGATTTTGAAGAGCAACGCTTTTCCTTCCATCACTGGTTTTGACGCTTCGGGACCAATATCACCAAGACCTAAAACCGCAGTTCCATTACTGATTACGGCAACCAAATTCCCTTTGGAAGTATATTTATAAACGTTGTTTACGTCTTTGGCAATTTCCAAACAAGGCTCGGCAACACCTGGAGAATATGCTAATGACAAATCTCTTTGGGTTGCATATTTTTTGGTTGGCACCACTGCTATCTTTCCAGGGGTTGGTTTGGCATGGTATAAAAGGGCTTCTCTGCGTTTACTATCTTTGTGCATGGTCTTTATTTTGATAACTACAAAGGTAGAAGACTGAATGTAAAAAGGAAATTTTTAGAGGTTTCTTTTGAAAAGAAATTTTTAAATTAAATAGGGTTATTATTTTGACTTATGGCTCTCAAAACACTTGATAATCTGTCAAAATCGACATACGTTGTCATTCTTTTCGAATCGTTCAATAATTTCAACGAGTCAATATCATCAAAAAGAGAAGCTTCATGTGCTATGTCTTCATCGTATGAATCCCATTTATCAGTTGGTATAATTCTATAAAAATCATTATTGAATTTTAGTTCTGTATAAGCTTCTGATTTTAGTTTTTCAATGATTCTAGAAAAAATAAACTCTAACTCGTCCGTTTTAATTTTTTTCATAATTTTTATTTTAAAAATTCAATATTCCTCGTCAATCCTTCCAACTTTGTTCTTTTCACCGCAGAATTTTTAAACACTTTTTGAAAAACATCGGTGGTGATTTCTTCCCAGTCTTTTTTGGTAAACGAAAGCAATTCAGGATTTGGATTAAATAAGGGTTCGTTGTGTGCTTTTGAAAATTTATTCCACGGACAAACATCCTGACACACATCGCAACCAAACATCCAGTCGTCCATTTTTCCTTTCATATCCATTGGAATATTTTCTTTGAGTTCGATAGTGAAGTAGGAAATGCATTTGCTTCCGTCAACAACATAAGGTGCCACAATAGCTTCCGTTGGACAGGCATCTAAACAAGCGGTGCAAGTACCGCAATGGTCGGTTGTGGCGTGGTCATAATCCAAATCTAAATCGACCACCAATTCGGCAATAAAATAAAAAGAACCAACTTGTTGCGTCAATAAATTGCTGTTTTTTCCAATCCAACCCAGACCACTTTTTGCTGCCCAGGCTTTGTCCAAAAACGGCGCTGAATCGACAAAAGCTCTTCCGGAAACTTCACCAATTTCGGTTTGAATGGTGTTCAACAATTCCTTTAATTTTTTCTTGATGACAAAATGATAATCTTGTCCGTAAGCGTATTTTGAAATTTTATAACTCTCAGAATTCTGCGATTCTGAAGGATAATAATTCAGTAATAAGGATATCACACTTTTGGCATCATCTACTAACAAAGTTGGATTCAATCGCTTGTCAAAATGATTTTCCATGTATTTCATTTCCCCGTGCTGATTGGCATTCAACCAGCTTTCCAATCGCGGTGCTTCTTCTTCCAGAAAACCAGCTTTGGAAATTCCGCAAGACAAAAAGCCGAGTCTTTTGGATTCGGCTTTTATTAATTGGGTGTATTTATTTCTATTGTCTATCAATGCTAAAACAATCCTCCTTGAATATTGGTTTTTACTTTTCCTAAATGTTTGTAGGCTTTCTCGGTAACTTCTCTTCCTCGTGGCGTTCTAACGATAAAACCTTCCTGAATTAAAAAAGGCTCATACACTTCTTCAATGGTTTCACCACTTTCGGAAACGGCTGTAGCCAAAGTAGATAATCCAACTGGTCCGCCTTTGAATTTATCAATGATGGTTGTTAGGATTTTATTGTCCATTTCGTCCAAACCATGCGCATCAACATGCAAAGCTTTTAAAGAGAAACGAGCAATTTCGATATCAATTTTTCCGTTGCCTTTTATTTGAGCAAAATCACGAACACGACGCAAGAGGGCATTAGCAATACGAGGCGTTCCTCTACTTCTTCCAGCAATTTCTATCGCAGCTTCCATAGTGATTGGCATTTTTAAAATGCTGGCACTTCGTTGAACAATGGTGGTTAAAAGTTCCGTGTTATAATATTGTAATCGACTTTGAATTCCAAAACGAGCACGCATTGGCGCTGTTAATAATCCCGAACGCGTGGTAGCTCCAATAAGTGTAAACGGATTTAAATTAATTTGAACCGAGCGCGCATTAGGTCCCGATTCAATCATGATGTCAATCTTAAAATCTTCCATCGCCGAATACAAATATTCTTCCACGACAGGACTTAAACGATGAATTTCATCAATGAACAAAACATCTCTTTCTTCAAGATTGGTTAACAAACCCGCTAAATCTCCAGGCTTGTCAAGTACTGGTCCAGAAGTGATTTTTATTCCAACGCCCAACTCATTGGCTAAAATGTTTGCCAAAGTTGTTTTCCCTAATCCTGGAGGACCGTGAAAAAGCGTATGATCCAAAGCTTCCTCTCTTTGATTTGCGGCTTCAACAAAAACTTTTAGATTATCTAAAACTTGTTCTTGTCCGGTGAAATCATCAAAAGAAAGTGGTCTTAACTTTTTTTCGAGGTCAAGCTCTTCGTGATTGAAATTATTGTTTGTTGGATCTAGATTTTCGTTCATAAGACAAATATATAACAAAGTTGCTTGTAAATAAAAATGCCTTTCGATTAGGAAAGGCATTTTGGTATATTTTAAAAAGAATTAGTGATGCAATTGCTCTTCACCTTCTTTCATGGGTACATTTTGAGGAACGAAATCATCATCATGACCTGGTTTGCTATAATCATATGGCCAACGGTGAACGTGAGGAATTTCGCCTTCCCAGTTTCCGTGGATATGTTTTATTGGTGCTGTCCATTCCAAAGTATTTGATTTCCATGGATTTTGAACTGTTTTCTTTCCGTAGAAAATGCTGCTAAAGAAATTGTATAAGAATACCAATTGGAATACACCTCCAACCAAGGCAAACATTGTGATAACAACGTTTACATTTTGCAAATCATCAAATAATGGGAAGTTGGTGTTTGTGTAATAACGTCTTGGTAAACCTGCCATTCCGATGAAGTGCATTGGGAAGAATACACCATAAGCACAAATTGCTGTTACCCAAAAGTGAATGTATCCTAAATTTTTGTTCAACATTCTACCGTACATTTTTGGGAACCAGTGATAGATTCCGGCAAACATTCCGTAAAGTGCAGAAATACCCATTACTAAGTGAAAGTGAGCTACCACGAAATACGTATCGTGAACATTGATATCCAATGTGCTATCTCCAAGAATGATTCCTGTTAAACCTCCAGTGATGAAAGTAGAAACCAATCCGATAGAGAACAACATCGCTGGATTTAACTGTAAGTTACCTTTCCAAAGTGTTGTGATATAATTAAATGCTTTTACGGCAGATGGAATTGCAATTAACAACGTTGTGAAGGTAAACACCGAACCTAAGAATGGATTCATTCCCGAGATAAACATGTGGTGACCCCAAACAATTGTTGATAAAAATGCAATTGCAATAATTGACATAATCATCGCTCTGTAACCAAAGATTGGTTTACGAGAGTTTGTTGCAATAACTTCAGATGTGATTCCTAATGCTGGTAATAATACGATATAAACTTCAGGGTGTCCTAGGAACCAGAACAAGTGTTCGAATAATACTGGTGAACCTCCTTGATAATGTAATACTTCGCCAGCAATGTAAATATCAGAAAGGAAGAATGATGTTCCAAAACTTCTATCCATTATCAACATTAATGCTGCCGATAATAATACTGGGAAAGATATAATTCCGATTAAAGCCGTGATAAAGAAAGCCCAAATTGTAAGTGGCAATCTTGTCATTGACATTCCTTTTGTTCTAAGGTTGATTACTGTTACCACATAATTTAGAGATCCTAAAAGGGATGCAGCAATAAATATAGCCATAGAAACCAACCACAAGGTCATTCCCATTCCCGAACCAGAAATGGCTTGAGGCAAGGCGCTTAAAGGTGGGTAAATTGTCCAACCTGCATTCGCTGGTCCTGATTCTACAAAAAGTGAGCAAATCATAACGACACTTGACAAGAAGAATAGCCAATAGGAAACCATGTTTAAGAATCCAGATGCCATATCTCGAGCACCACATTGTAGCGGAATCAACAAGTTACTGAACGTTCCACTTAACGCAGCCGTCAATACAAAGAATACCATTATCGTTCCGTGAATCGTAACTAATGACAAGTAGATTTCGTTTGTCATTACACCATTTGGAGCAAATTTATCTCCTAAAAGGAAATTGAAAATTTTAAAGGATTCTTCAGGCCAAGCCAATTGCATTCTGAAAAGCATTGACATACCAACACCAATAACTCCCATTATGATACCCGTTAACAGGTATTGTTTGGCAATCATTTTATGGTCAATACTAAAAATATATTTAGTAATGAAGGTGTCTTTATGGTGATGTTCGTGATCGTGATCGTGTCCGTGATCGTGAGCTTCTGCTGACATATTTGTTTACTTTTTAATTTTATTATTTTTTTACTTCTGCATTAGCAACAACTGTAGTATCTTTTGCTACTGTAGCTGATGTGTCTTTTGCTGGCATTGCTTTTTCTTCTGCCGCTTTTGCTTCTAAAGCCGCTGCTTTTACAGCACTAACAATTGTTTTTTGTCCTTGTTCTTTTGCCCATTTTTTGAAATCGGCAGGTGAATCTACTACAATTTTCATTTGCATGTTATAGTGAGAAGCTCCACAAATTTTGTTACATAAAAGTAAATAGTCAAAAGTGTATGGATCAAGTGGTGTTTGTCCTTTTGCTACTAACTCAGCACTTTTCTTTGCTCTAATTGCATTTATTTCTGAAACTTTTTGAATTGTTGCAGGTAAATCTCTAAACTCAACTGTGGTATAAATTGGTGTAAAAGAAAAGTTGGTTACCATTCCTGGCACGCAGTTCATTTGCGCTCTAAAATGAGGCATGTAAGCTGAGTGCAATACATCTTGCGAACGCATTTTGAAGATTACTCTTTTCCCTTTTGGAATATGTAATTCAGATGAAGTGAAATCATCTTGAGCATTGGCATCCGATAAATCAACTCCTAAACTATTTACACCTTCAATGTATCTAACGTTTGCTTTTCCTAAAACATTATCTTCTCCAGAATATCTAGCATCCCATTTAAATTGTTGTGCATATAATTCGATAACGATAGCATCTTCAGCATCTTCATCGGTAACAAACATGATATTAGTCCAAGCATACAATCCATAAAGAATCAAACCTGCTAAAACGATAGCTGGAATAATACTCCAAATAAATTCTAATCTATTATTGTCGGCGAAATATAAAGCTTGTTGTCCTTGCTTTCCTCTATATTTAAACGCAAAATAATGTAAAAGGGCTTGTGTAATGGTTTGAACGAAAAAGATAATTGCCATTGTAATCATCATCAAACTATCTAGTTCTATACCATGCGCTGATGCTGAATCACTTACTAATGGGAATTTTCCGCAATATAGTACACTAAGAATAGTTGTTAAATAGATAAAGCCTAAAAAGCCAAACATTAAATATCCTTGAATATTATTGTCTTTGTCGTTTGCAACTTGTGTATTATTAACATTTTGTCCCACTTGTGTTAAGTCGAATATTTTTGTTAACTGCCATAAGGCAACCGCTAATAAAACTACAACTATAAGTACCAAAAGAGTTGTCATTTGTTTTTTACTTTAAATATTAATAATGAAAATGTTTACTTTCTTCAATGAAAGGATTTCTTTTTGGAACTAACGGTGCTTTTGTTAAAGCTGTGAATACCACAAAAATGAATAATCCTAAGAAGAAAAATACCGATGAAATTTCTGAAATTCCAATAAACCATCTATCTCCAACTGTTGCTGGCATAATCATATTGAAAAAATCTACATAATGACCTAACAAAATAACAGTTCCTGCCATAACAAGTATCCAAGTAACTCTCTTGAAATCAGTATTAATTAAGATTAGTATTGGGAATACAAAATTCATAACTACAGCTCCAAAGAATGGAAGGTTGTAAACTTCAATTCTAGTTACGAAGTAGGTTACTTCTTCAGGAATATTAGCATACCAAATCAACATAAATTGTGAGAACCATAAGTAAGTCCAGAATACACTGATACCAAACATGAATTTAGCCAAATCGTGAATATGACTTGTATTTACATTTTCTAAATATCCTTTTGATTTTAAATATAAAGTAACCATACAAATGGTAGTGATACCACTCACGAAGAAACTTGCGAATACATACCAACCAAATAAAGTACTAAACCAGTGTGGGTCAACAGACATAATCCAATCCCAAGACATTATAGACTCCGTTACGATAAAGAAAACCAAGAACATTGCTGAAATATTGAAGTTCTTTTTGTAGTTACTATTGTCATCAGACTCGTCTTGAGCCAAACAGTTTTTTCTTGAAAAATAACGGTAAATGTTCCAACCTGTTAAAAACACAGCGGCTCTAATAATCCAAAATGGAAAGTTCAAATAACCTGTTTTACCTTGCAATAATTTGTCGTGAGCAACTACATCTTTGTCCATCCAAACAAATAAATGGTTGAAATGTAATCCGCACAGCAATAAAACAATAAAGAAGATGACAGAACCAACAGGTAAATAAGCTGTTATTCCTTGCATTACTCTAAATAATACTGGAGACCAACCTGCTTGTGCTACTTGTTGAATACCATAAAATGCTAAAGTACCTAATGAAATTAACATAAAGAAAATACAAGCAACATAGAAAGCAGCCCAAGGTTTGTTTTGCAACTGATGTAAAACATGTTCTAAATGTTTTTGATGCTCTTCATAATCAACTCCTTCTGCGTGATGTGCTTCCGATTTGTGTTCTGCAGCAGCAGCTTCATGATGTTCTTCAACAGCAACTTCTGCATGTGTTGCAACTGAGTCTGTAGTAGCATGAGCTTCTTCAGTAGTAGCTACAGCAGCTTCATGATGAATAGTGTCTTCAACTTTATCAGCTGGAGCAGGAATTGTTTTTGCTTCCTCATGGTCTTCTACCGGCACTGCAGTAGTTGCCTCGTGTGCACCACCATGATGAGAAGAATCCTCTGCTAGAATTTTTTCTACATCTTGAATTGTTTTGGGTGCAGTTAAAAAACCATATCCAATTCCAAGTACTCCAAGAAGCATTAGAATGAATGAGAAAGTTTTTAATTTACTTGAAAATGTATACATAGCTATAACAATCTGTTTGTTCTATAATTATAATTTGCTTTTAAGATCTACCACATAAGCGGCTACTAACCATCTCTCATGTTGACTTAATTGGTTGGCGTGTGAACCCATTGCATTCAATCCATAAGTAGCAACATGGAAGACACTACCTTCGTTTATTACTCTGTCTTTGTAACTAGGAACTCCTAGGAATTTTTCTTGTTTTACCAATTTTCCTTTCCCATCACCAGCAGTTCCATGACAAATGGCACAATAAATACCAAATAACTCTTCTCCTTTTTTCATATCATCGGGAGATATCGCAAATGGAGCTTTAAGGTTCGCCGCTTTAACAGCAACTAATGCCTCTGGAGTATTTGGATATTCATAAGGCACAAAACCTCTTTTAATCGCACCAGCTGGAGGCAATTGACCAACTTTTCCTTTTTCTCCGGTAAGAGAATTGAATGCTGCTGACTCCGCATTGGTTTCATAACCAACCGATTCGTACATATTTGGCATGTATTGATAATTTGGATTCAATTTATCTTTACAAGATGAAACCGAAACAACTATACCTAATGCAACTATTATTTTAAGTAAACTTTTCATCGCTTTATTCGTGCTTATCTATTACTTTAACTTCCACTGCTCCAGTGTTTTTGAAAAACTTCAAAAGCTCTTCTTCATTGTTATTAACGGCAACTTCCATTAAGAAGTGATCATCCGTTGTTCTTACATCTGGATTTTCAGCTTGTTTAAATGGCCATAATCTGCTTCGCATATAAAAGGTAATTACCATTAAGTGAGCAGCAAAAAATACAGTCATCTCAAACATTACTGGTACAAACGCAGGCATATTTTGATAATATGCAAAACTTGGTTTTCCACCAATATCTTGTGGCCAATCCTGAATCATGATATAATTCATCATTACTGTGGCTACAGTTAAACCAAGACAACCAAACATAAAGGCACAAATTGCCAAACGTGTAGGTGCAAGTCCCATAGCTTTATCCAATCCGTGAACTGGGAAAGGTGTAAAAACTTCTTCGATATGATGATGCGCTGCTCTTGTTTTGTGCACTGCATCCATCAATACATCATCGTCATTATAAATGGCGTGTATGACTTTATTACTCATGATGTGATTCTTTATTAGCTTCTCTATTCTTTTTATAATATTCTCCAGATGTTTTCAAAATTGTTTTAACCTCTGCTTGAGCAACCACTGGGAATGTTCGAGCATATAAAAGGAATAAAACAAAGAAGAAACCAATGGTACCAATGAAAATTCCAATATCAATAAAGGTTGGTTGAAACATCGTCCATGAAGATGGAAGATAATCTCTGTGTAATGAAGTCACGATGATTACAAATCGCTCGAACCACATTCCAATATTTACCACAATCGAAATTATGAATGAAAACATAATACTTGTTCTCAATTTTTTAAACCACATGAACTGTGGAGAAAATACATTACATGTCATCATCGACCAATATGCCCACCAGTAAGGTCCGGTAGCTCTATTTAAGAATGCATATTGTTCGTATTCCACTCCTGAATACCAAGCTACAAATAGCTCAGTGATATAAGCAACCCCAACAATAGAACCCGTAATCATAATTACAATGTTCATTAATTCGATATGTTGTACTGTGATATAAGCTTCAAGGTTGGATACTTTTCTCATAATGATAAGCAAGGTATTTACCATCGCAAATCCAGAGAATACGGCACCAGCCACAAAATAAGGAGGGAAAATTGTTGTATGCCAACCTGGAATTACCGAGGTAGCAAAGTCAAAGGATACAATTGTGTGTACAGAAAGTACAAGTGGCGTTGCTAAACCTGCAAGTACCAAGGATACTTCTTCAAAACGTTGCCAGTCTTTAGCTCTTCCGCTCCAACCAAAACTTAAAATTGTATAAATCTTTTTAGCAAATGGCGTTACAGCTCTGTCTCTTAGCATCGCAAAATCAGGAAGTAAACCTGTCCACCAGAACACTAAGGATACAGAAAGATACGTTGAGATTGCAAATACGTCCCAAAGTAATGGTGAGTTAAAGTTTACCCAAAGTGATCCAAACTGATTTGGTATTGGAACAACCCAATAAGCTAACCATGGACGACCCATGTGGATAATTGGAAATAAACCTGCTTGAATTACAGAGAAAATGGTCATCGCTTCCGCAGAACGGTTAATACCCATTCTCCAACGTTGACGGAATAATAAAAGTACGGCAGAAATTAACGTTCCAGCGTGACCAATACCAACCCACCAAACGAAGTTTGTGATATCCCAAGCCCAACCAACTGTTTTATTTAATCCCCATGATCCGATACCTGTAGAAATGGTGTAAATAATACAACTAACTCCCCAAAGGAAAGCAGCTAATGCAATTAAAAATACTGTCCACCATTGTTTGTTTGCTCTACCTTCAACAGGTGCAGCGACATCTACTGTTACATCGTGATAAGATTTATCACCTATAACTAAAGGTTTTCTAATGGGTGCTTCGTAGTGAGACGACATAATCCTTTATATTGTTTCTTATTAATTAATTTTTGATACTAGGTATTTCTAACTTTAACATGATATATAACGTTTGGTTTTGTACCAACGCTTTCTAATAAATGATACATTCTATCATCTTCGCCTAATTTGGCAACTTGACTTTCTTTATCATTTACATCTCCAAAAACCATAGCGCCTGTTGAACAAGCAGCCGAACAAGCCGTTTGGAATTCGCCATCTGCAATTACTCTTCCTTCACGTTTTGCAGTTAAAATAGTCAACTGTGTCATTTGAATACACATTGAACATTTTTCCATTACTCCACGAGAACGAACGTTTACATCCGGATTCAATACCATACGACCTAAATCATTATTCATATGATAATCGAATTCGCTGTTTTTGTTGTACAAGAACCAGTTGAAACGACGTACTTTATAAGGACAGTTGTTGGCACAATAACGAGTTCCAACACATCTGTTATACGCCATATGGTTTTGACCTTGACGTGAATGTGATGTTGCAGCCACTGGACAAACTGTTTCACACGGTGCGTGATTACAGTGTTGACACATTACAGGTTGGAAAGCAACTTGTGGGTTGTGAGCTGGATTTTCCATTTCTCCAAAACCTCCAAGCGAACCTTTTTTACCAAATAATCCGTCAAAGTTTTCTTTTTTCTCATTGTCACCTGCAAAGGTATCTTCAGAAGAATAATATCTGTCAATACGCAACCAGTGCATATCACGACTTCTTCTAACTTCAGATTTTCCAACAACAGGAACGTTATTTTCTGCATGACAAGCAATAACACAAGCACCACAACCTGTACAAGCATTTAAATCGATAGAAAGATTAAAATGATGTCCAACTGAACGATCAAATGATTCCCATAAATCAACTTTTGTAGCTTCAGTTTCTTTGTGATCTAAAGATACCATAGGAACTTCATTCCATATTGAGGCATCTTTTGTGTTAAAGATTTCAAGAGTAGTTTCTTTGATAATATCGCCTCTACCCATCAATGTTTTTTGCGATTGAACACAAGCAAATTCATGCTCGCCAGAAGCTTTTGCAATGGATGCAGTTTGAACATTATTAAAGTTAGCATACAATGCATAAGCATTAACACCAACTTGCATTTCTTCTTTCATGGAAGCTTTACGACCATATCCTAAAGACAATCCTAAAGTTCCTTCTGCTTGTCCTGGTTGAACAATTACAGGAACTTGTATTTTGGTTCCGTTAGCCTCAAGAGTTGCATAACTTCCGTTAAGTCCACCGTTGGCAACGATTTTGTTTTCTAATTTTAATTTTTCAGCATCCGCTTGTGAAACAGTTACATAATTATCCCAAGATACTCTTGTAATTGGATCTGGGAATTCTTGTAACCAAGGGTTGTTCGCTTGTTGACCATCTCCTAAACCTGTTTTGGTATACAATACCAATTCAAATCCATTTGCTGCTTTTGAAGAAGCTAAAGCATTAGCTGCAGCAGAAAAATCAGCTGAACCAGAAATAGAAGCGGAAGCTACACCAATAGCAATTCCATCATGAAGCGTTTTGTTCCAAGTAGCACCGTTAGTATAGTTAGCTGCATTAGCTCTCAAATAATCATAATAAGTAGCACTATTTCCATTACAAGCAAGTAATACTTCTTGAAATTGTTTGGTGCTGAATAATGGACGAATAGTTGGTTGCGTTAAAGAATACGTTCCTTTTGTCAACACTAAATCATTCCAAGTTTCCAAATAATGAGGCGCTGGAATAGCAATATTGGTTATAGAAGCGGTTTCATCTTCTTTTAAAGAGTGAGCAACCGATAATTTTACTTTTTTCAATCCTGAAACGAACGCTGCACTATTTGCTAAAGTATACACTGGGTTTACACTTGTCATAATTAAAGTATGAACACTTCCAGCATTCATATCAGCAATTAATTGCGCTACTTTCTCGTTCGATCCTTTTCTAATTTGACGCGTATCAGCTGTAGACATTGCTTCACTTGCCAAAGCGGCATTGATAGCCAAAACTAAAAGCTGTGCGTTTTTATCTTGAATACCTGAAACTAAAAGTCCTTTAGAACCAGCTGCTTTTAATTGTTGCGCTGCTTTTACAACGACATCTTCGTTAGCTACTTTTCCAGTGGCAACAGCAGAGCCAGTAATTATATTGTATATTTTTACTAAAGCTTGTTTTTGATTCGCGATGGTCATTGGAACACGCTTATCAGCAGCAGCTCCAGACAAAGTCATATTGGCTTCAAACTGAAAATGTTTTGACATTTTTCCAGCTTGAGGAATTCTTCCTTTTGCATAACCCGAATCGTAACTTCCCCCTTGCCAATCTCCTAAGAAATCTGCATCGAGTGAAACTATCGTATTTGCTTTTGAGAAATCATAATTAGCTAATGCTCTTTCACCATAAACAGCTTCAAAAGCATCCAAAGCAGGAGATTCTGAAACAGCATCGTAAACAACGTGTTTCGCTGTTGGGTTTTTAGCAATAAACTCAGCGATTAATTTTTCAGTAGTTGGACTTGCTAGAGTGTTTGTCAATAAAACTACTTGACCTCCTTTTGCTTTAGCATCTGCTAAACTTGATTTAATTTTTAATTCCGCTTCAGTCCAATGGGAATCTTTTTGAGCCATTTTGGTAGCTGTCAAACGCATACTATCATATAATGACAATACAGAAGCATGAACTCTTGCATTGGCAGCAAATTTAGCTCCAGCAACAGTATTGTTTTCTATTTTGATTGGACGACCTTCACGCGTTTTTACTAAAAGATTAGCAAAATCGAAACCGTCAAACATTGTTGTTGCATAATAATCCGCAACACCAGGAATAACTTGTTCAGGTTGTAAAACGTATGGAATTGATTTGTGAACTGGACCTTCACACGCAGCCAAAGATGCAGCAGCGGTAGTAAATCCAACGTATTTCAAGAAATCACGACGCGTAGTTGATGAAGATGATAATGAATCTTTGTCAGAAAGAAATTCATCAGTTGGAATTGCTTCCACAAATTCATTATTTCTAAGCGTATCAACAATAGAACTATTTTCGTTTAGTTCCTCAACACTTTTCCAGTATTTTTTGTTTGATGACATCGTATATAAATATTAGCTTCTTAAATTATTTTATTAATAGTGGCATTTACCACATTCTAAACCTCCCATTTGTGCTGCAGTCAATTTGTCTACACCATATTTTTTAGAAAGTTCTGCGTGAATTTTGTCGTAATAGGCGTTACCTTCCATTTTCACGTCTGTTTTTCTGTGACAATCCACACACCAACCCATGGTTAATGGCGCGAATTGTTTTTGAATTTCATACGTTTGAACTGGTCCGTGGCATTTTTGACATTCAATACCTGCAACCGTAACGTGTTGTGAGTGATTAAAATATGCAAAATCAGGAAGATTGTGAATACGCACCCATTTCACTGGACTTGTTTTGCCAGTATATTTTTGCGCTGTTTTATCCCAACCTACAGCATCGTATAATTTTTGAATTTGTTGATCGTAGAAAGCTTTTGAATGATCTGCTGTTGCCGTTGTATCAGCAACTTCAGAAATACTTTTGTGACAGTTCATACAAACATTCAACGAAGGAATTCCTGCATTTTTACTAACTCTAGCAGCAGAGTGACAATACTTACAATTGATACCGTTACTTCCTGCGTGAATTCTGTGTGAATAATGAATTGGTTGTATTGGCTCGTAATCTTGATCCACACCTATTTGCATTACCCAACTATAGAAGAAGTAACCACTTGCTAACAATAAGAAAATGGAAGAAACCAAAACTAAAAATTGGTTTTTAGCAAATGCTTTCCAAATTGGCAATGAAGCTTCTTTTTGCGCTACTTCAATTCCGTTTGATTTAGCTACTTTGGTTAAAACATTATTCACGAAGAACAACATAACAACCAACATTAACATTACAAGTGCTAAAGCTCCAAGGATAACATTATTTGAAATTCCGCTGTCGCTATTTCCTGTTCCAGGAACACCAGCTGACGCAGCTCCTTTTGGCGCTTCTGCTTTTGGCTCTGACGTATAAGCGATAATATTGTCAATGTCTGTAGAAGACAATTGAGGGAACGCTGTCATTACAGTTTTGTTGTTTTCCTCAAAAACTTTTACCGCTGCAGCATCGCCAGATTTAATCAAGGCAGAACTATTGGCTACCCATTTGTAAATCCAAGCCATGTCATACTTTCCACTAACACCACGAAGTGCTGGACCAGTTGCTTTTGCATCAAGTTTGTGACAAGCGGCGCAATTTGAGTTGAACAATGCTTTCCCTGCTACAGGATCACCACCTGTTTTTGCAGCGGGTGCAGCTGCTGTAGCATCGGCTGCTGGAGCAGCTTCTTGAGAAAATGAAGTTAAGGAGAACGTTAGCATTAAAGCTAAACTGAAAATTATATTCCTTGATATCGAATTATGGTTACCCACTTTTTTCATATTATAAATGATTATCGACTAATTTTGGTATGATTTTTACTGATTAAGAGTTCCTATAAAATCAACTCTTTATTAAAAACTTGCACAAAAATACGACTTATGAGTTATTCTCAAAACCTTAAATATATCTTAAATATCAATTTATATTAATTCTAAATAAAGTTTTCTCTTTTCTTTAAATTTATAAGTTTTACATTTGCATTAAAATCAATTCATTATGAAAGTTTTAACAAAAATAAAAAGTTTTTCGGCGCTGTTTTTTTTCCTTTTTTTATGCTCAAAAAGTGTCGCACAGGAAAATAAAATAACGGTAAGCCAAGATCCAAAATTTGAACAATTATTAAATGAAAAGAGAAAGATAAATAGTTCTATAACTATTAACGACCGATATAAGATTCAGATTTTCAATGGTGATAACGAAAATTCCAGAAAAAAATTAGTAGAATTTAAAAAAGACAACAAGGATTTTGATGCTACCATTGTTTTTAGCACACCAATATATAAAGTATGGGTTGGAAATTTTAAAACACGTATTGAGGCCGAAAAAAACCTCAACGATTTAAAGAAAAAATACCCAACCGCATTTTTGATTAAACCCAATAAATAAAAAAAGTCCCGATTTTCATCGGGACTTTTTTTATTTATAATTGCTAAATGGAAATCTATTCTTTAACAACTTTTATTGTTTTCATTTGATTGCCTGCAGAAATATTAACTAAATAAATTCCTTTAGGTAAACTTGCAAAATCAACATTGGTTTCAGTGGCGTGTATCGTTTTTGAAATCATTTTTTGTCCCAATAAGTTAAACACTTCAACATTAGAAATTTCTTGATTATATGATAAATTTAAAAACTGTTCAACTGGATTAGGGTAATAATAGAAATTATCGGCATCAAAGTCATCAACCCCTAAGACAGCAGTATAAGCTGAAATTTTAAACATATTAGAATTTGAAGAAGGTGGCGAGGTCCCTTTTTTAAACAATTTAACATACAAAGTACTACCAGGCGTTTGACCAAACATCGATATTTTGTTAAGTAATTCGTTGTTTCCATAAACATCATTACAAGCTAATCCTATAAGCGAGCTACAACTACCTGCCAACACAAGCATTGTTATATCCATATAAATTTCCGTCGTATAAGCAGCCCTTGCTTCTATTGTTACTGCACCGGAAGCAGGAACTGTCACAGCATAGAAAACTCCTGAATTCACCTGAATAGAAGGCCCTTCACAATTTATGGTAATTGGCGCATAATCACTGGCTCCTAAATTTGAGCCATCTAAAGCAAAATCATTAAAAACATTACCAACTGTTAAAGAAATTGCTCCAGAACAGTCATCATTTATTGGAGGTGTAACAACAATTCCAACACAAACATTAAAAGTGGTCGTTTGAAATGGATTAGGTGTATTGGTATAGACCCTCAGGTAGTAGGTTTGCCCAACCACCAATCCTGTTGGTGTGCTCGAGTTAATATCAGAACAACTATCAGGAACTAAACTTAAATTGTTACAATCAGAACCTGTCCATAAGGAATGATTAACATTTAAAGTCGAGCCACTTATGTTAAGGAGACTTATCTGATGCATTGTCGCAGTAGCTACGAATGAAAACCAAACATCATCATCTTCTGAACCACTACATGATAATCCTTCAACCAATGATGCTGTTGCTCCCTGAAGATTTCCTGCACTAATAAAACTACAGGAGTTATCAGGATTAACTGTTAACGAGATTGCCCCTGAACAGCTATCATTAGCCGGTGGGATAGAAAAGTCCATGAAATTTAATGACCAACTATTGAGTGTTCCTACATTGCCGGACGTATCATCACATACTTTTAAAATCCATATCCCATCTGCATTAATATCATTAAACGAAGTCATAACCCCTTGGGGTCTGAAATTCCCAGTATATGGTGGAGCCCCACTATAAATAGAATTTTCTGCTGCGTTATAAAAAATTGTATTGGTATAATTATCTCCAGAACCTCCAAGATCATTTAAGAGTGTTACTTGAGTCCCATTTGGTGCAATTAAATAAATATCCAGATTATCATCATTAGGGTGTGTAATATCCAATCTTATTTCAAAACGCGGAAATGTTATGACTCCAATTCCCGAGACAGTAACAGGAAATTGATTTACAGCACCACAGTTATTATCCGTAATTGGCCCTGTAGCACCATTAAATGTTTGCGAAAAAGTTGTCGTGGAAAATAAAATAGCTGCAAATAAAATTGTGATTTTTTTCATAATAGAGTTATTTATAGATGACGGATACATCTTCAAATATATAAAATAATTCATTCAATTAATTATCTGTCTAAAATTTAATTAATTACAAATTGAGCTTTAAAACAAAAACGACCCACAAATGTGGGTCGTTAAAAACTATTATTTCAATTTTTTCTTCACTTCCACTTCTTGGAAAGCTTCGATGATATCAAGTTGTTCAATTTCGTTATATCCTTTTATTTGGATACCACAATCATATCCTTTGGATACTTCTTTCACATCGTCTTTGAAACGTTTCAAGGCAGTCAATTCGCCAGTGAAGATTACAACACCTTCACGGATGATACGTATTTTAGAGTTTCTGAAAATCTTACCGTCAGTAACCATACATCCTGCAATAGTTCCCACTTTAGAGATTTTGAATGTCTCACGAATTTCGGCAGTTCCAGTAACTTCTTCTTTGATAACTGGAGAAAGCATTCCCTCCATCGCATCTTTCAAGTCATCGATAGCATCGTAAATAATAGAATAGTTACGGATATCAATTTCTTCTTTGTCTGCTAATTGTCGAGCATTTCCTGCTGGACGAACGTTAAATCCAATGATGATGGCATCCGATGCAGAAGCCAACATAACGTCAGTTTCAGTAATGGCACCAACTCCTTTATGGATAATATTGATTTGTATTTCTTCGGTAGATAATTTTGAGAACGAATCGGATAACGCTTCTACAGAACCATCCACGTCACCTTTAAGGATGATGTTTAATTCTTTAAATTGACCCAATGCAATACGACGTCCAATTTCATCTAACGTAATGTGTCTTTGTGTACGAACTGATTGTTCACGCATTAATTGAGAACGTTTAGAGGCAATTTGTTTTGCTTCTTTTTCGTCTTCGAATACGTTGAATTTATCACCAGCCGTTGCAGCTCCATCTAATCCTAAAACAGATACAGGCGTTGAAGGTCCGGCAATGGTTACTATATTTCCTCTTTCATCATGCATGGCTTTAATTTTACCATGATGTTTTCCAGCCAACATATAATCTCCAATTTTCAAGGTTCCGTGTTGTACTAAAATAGTCGACACATATCCTTTTCCTTTATCCAAGAATGCTTCTACAACAGTTCCTGATGCTGGTTTATTTGGATTAGATTTTAAATCTAATAATTCTGCTTCTAATAATACTTTTTCCAATAATTCTTTCACACCTGTTCCTACTTTCGCAGAAATATCATGTGATTGTATTTTTCCACCCCAATCTTCAACAAGTAAATTCATACCTGCTAATCTTTCTTTCACTTTATCAGGATTGGCACCTGGTTTATCAATTTTGTTGATGGCGAAAATAATGGGTACACCTGCTGCTTGCGCATGCGAAATAGCTTCTTTGGTTTGCGGCATGATGTCGTCATCCGCAGCAATCACAATGATAGCAATATCGGTAACTTGAGCACCACGCGCACGCATCGCGGTAAACGCTTCGTGACCTGGTGTATCTAAGAAGGCAATTTTTTGACCGTTATCCAAAGTCACTCCATAGGCACCAATGTGCTGTGTAATTCCTCCAGATTCACCAGCGATAACATTTTCTTTACGGATATAATCCAGCAAAGAGGTTTTACCGTGATCGACGTGACCCATTACGGTTACTATCGGCGCTCTGTAAACTAAATCTTCTTCTTTGTCTTCGACAACTTGAATAGCATCTTCAATATCAACAGTGATAAATTCTACTTCATAACCAAATTCATCGGCTACGATTGTCAATGTTTCCGCATCCAAACGTTGGTTTTGCGTAACCATGATTCCTAATGACATACAAGTTCCAATTACTTTGGTAACTGGCACATCCATCATGATAGCAATTTCACCAACGGTAACAAACTCGGTAACTTTAATCGTTTTACTTCCTTCGTCTAAAGCTCTTTGTTCGTCATCCGATTTTTGACGGTGCGTATCTCTTTTATCTCTTCTGTATTTTGCAGCTTTAGACTTACTTCCTTTTCCTTGAAGTCTTTCTAAAGTTTCTTTAATTTGATTTTTAACTTCTTCCTCAGTTGGCTCCACTTTTTGGACAATAGCAGGACGTGCGCCTTTTACGAATCCAGGTTTTGCAACAAATTTTCCTCCTCCAGGTCTTGGAGCACCAGCATTTCCTCCAGGGGTAATAGCAGGTTTTGAACCATCAGTTCTTGGCTCTCCTGGTTTTGGCGGAATTCTTTTTCTTTTATTTTTATTGGCATTATTATTTGCCGAATTTGCATTGTTCGGAGCTGTTGAAGGCGTTATTTTAGCATCTTTCTTCGGCTCTTCTTTTTTCTTCTTAGGCTTATTAAACTGAGACAAATCAATTACTTGACCTGTTAAAGTAGCACCTGATAATTTTTGATATTGCGTTGTGAAATTTTCATCAACCGGAGTTTCAGCAACAGCAGCAGTTTCTTCCGATTTAGGAGCAGTGCTTTCCGTTGCTTTCTCTTTAGATTTTGCAATCATTGGAGTTGTTTTTTCTTTAGTTTCCTTTGCAGGTTCAACTACTTCTTTATTTTCAACAACTTCCTTTTTCGCAGGTTTTTCAACTTCAGGTTTTGGTGTTTCAACAACAGGCGCTGGTGGCGTAACTTTTGGAGACAAATCAATTGTTCCTACTTGTTTTGGTGCTGATACTACTCCTTTGGCTTTTATAACCTCTAATCGTTGACGCTCTTCGTCATGCTTGCGCTTGTCTTCAATCTCTTTTTCTCTTTCGATACGAAGCGCTTCTTTTTCTTTTCTTTTTTCTTCGCCTACTTCTTTAGAGGCTTCTTTGTTTCCTTTATCGCCAGCAAATTGGCCACAAAGAATGTTGTATTCGTTATCAGAAATTTTTGTGTTGGGACTTGCTTCAATAGCAATGCCCTTATCTTTAAGATAATCCACAGCTCTTTCTAAAGAGATGTTTAATTCCCTTAAAACTTTATTTATTCTAATAATTCTTTCTTCAGACATAAAATCTTATTAATGTTAACTAATTTATGGTGATAGGATTAGTCCTCAAACTCTTCTTTTAATATGCGCATTACATCTAGAATCGTTTCCTCTTCTAAATCGGTTCTTCTAACTAAATCGGCTACGTCTTGATTTAAAATGCTTCTTGCGGTATCCAAACCAATTTTAGCAAATTCTTCAATAACCCAACCATCAATTTCGTCTGTAAATTCAGTTAATTCAACATCGTCTTCTTCGGCAACGCTTCCTTCTCTGATTACATCCAATTCATAACCTGTCAATTGACCTGCTAATTTAATATTGTGTCCTCCACGACCAATTGCTTTTGAAACTTCATCTAATTTCAAAAATACTTCGGCGCGTTTTGTTTCTTCGTTTATTTTCACGGTAGAAACTTTTGCTGGACTCAATGCTCTTGTAATAAACAATTGAATATTACTTGTATAATTGATTACATCGATATTTTCATTTCCAAGTTCACGAACAATTCCGTGAATTCTAGAACCTTTCATACCAACACATGCTCCCACTGGGTCAATTCTATCGTCATACGAATCTACGGCAACTTTTGCTTTTTCGCCAGGAATTCTAACCACTTTTTTAATCATGATTAAACCGTCGAAAACTTCTGGGATTTCTTGTTCGAATAATTTTTCCAAGAATATTTCAGAAGTACGAGACATGATGATTTGAGGTTTATTTCCTTTCAATTCAACACTTTCAATAATTCCACGAACGTTATCTCCTTTTCTGAAAAAGTCAGATGGGATTTGTTTTTCTTTTGGTAAAACAATTTCATTTCCTTCGTCGTCAACCAAAATTACAACTCTTGGACGCACGTGATGTACTTCAGCAGTGTAAATTTCGCCTATTAAATCTTTAAATTGTTTGTAAAGATTGGTGTTGTCGTGTTCGTGTATTTTAGAAATTAGATTTTGACGTAATGCCAAAATAGCTCTTCTTCCTAAATCGATTAATTTCACTTCTTCCGAAACTTCTTCTCCAATTTCAAAATCTGGCTCAATGTTTCTTGCTTCTGTCAATGTGATTTCTTCATTCTCCAAATCCAAATCATCGTCAGCAACAACGATTCTTCTTCTCCAAATTTCCATATCCCCTTTGTCAGGATTGATAATAATATCAAAATTATCATCAGAACCGTATTTCTTTTTCAATGCGTTTCTAAACACATCTTCTAAAATCGCCATAAGCGTTACACGATCAATAAGTTTGTCGTCTTTAAACTCTGAAAATGATTCGATTAATGCAATATTTTCCATGCCAAAATTTTAATTAAATGTTACTGTAACAACTGCTTCTTTTATTTCTGTATAAGGCAGCTCAAGTCTTTTTTGAACTGTTTCTTTTCCCTTCCCAACTTTTTTAGGTTCTCTTGCTTCCCAAGTTAAAGTGATAAATTCATCATTGGCTTCAACGAGTTCGGCTTCTATTGTAGTGGTAGCTAATTTAACGATTAACATTCTGCCCACATTTTTTTTATACTGACGTGTTAATTTTAAAGGAGAACCAACTCCAAACGACGCCACTTCAATAGAGAAATCCTGTTCTTCACGGTCTAAATTATTATCAACAGCCCGACTTACATCAATACAGTCCTGCAAATTTACACCTTTATCGCCATCCAAAGTTACGGTAATTTTAAAACTATCTGAAATTGTGAAATCTACCAAAAATAATGTTGGTCTTTCTTTTAAAACCTCTTCAAGTAATTGCCCTACTCTTTCTTTAAATGTCATAATTTATAAAAAGAGGGAAGCATTGCTTCCCTCATTATTTAATTAATATCGTAAATAACGGTGCAAATATAGTTATTTTTTTTATAAAAGAAAAAACATTGCCAAATCAAAAAAAAATCACTACTTTTATTCCACCAAAATATATATACATACAGACAAATTTATTTTTTATGAAAAAAATCCTAATCCCCACAGACTTTTCAGAAACTGCCGAATACGCCTTAAAAGTTGCCGCTCAAATAGCAAGAAAAAACGATGCTGAAATTATATTATTGCACATGCTTGAATTGCCTCACCAAGGTGCAGATGCAATTGGAAGCGGACACAATATTCCAGAATTAATGTTTTTTAAAAACGCCGCCATCAAAAAATTAGAAGATTTAATGGAAGAGGATTATTTAGAAGGCCTTAATATTTCTGATGTAATTCAGTTTGAAATGGCATTTGATGGCATTATGAAAATAAGTGAAAAAAACGGTGTTGATTTAATTGTGATGGGCTCTCATGGCGCTAGTGGATTTAAAGAAATGTTTATTGGATCCAATGCGGAAAAAGTGGTTAGAAATTCAGATGTTCCCGTGTTAATTATCAAAAAAGACCAACCTAATTTCCAAGTTGATGATTTTGTTTTCGCTTCTGACTTTACGGATGAGATTAAAAAACCATTTGAAAAAGTAGTTGAATTTGCCAATCGTTTTAATTCAACATTACATTTAGTAATGATTAATACTCCAAATAATTTTAAACCTACTCCCGTAGCGAATGATATTATGCAAAAATTTGCAGGAGATTTTAAAATCAACAAACTTGAAACGCATATTTACAACGAAACCAATGTTGAAAAAGGAATATTAAATTTTGCCGACAGTATTGGTGCCGATTTAATTGGAATGAGTACTCATGGTAGAAAAGGACTTTCTCATTTCTTTAACGGAAGTATTAGTGAAGATTTAGTAAATCATTCTTCGCTTCCTGTTCTAACTTTTAAAATATAAAAAACATAATTTTCTAAAATAAAAAAAAACTCTCAAGTGATTGAGAGGTTTTTTGTTGGTCTACAAGGACTTCCCGTCTCGTTCAAAAAACGAGACGGGATAAACTTCTCGACCTTTTTGCGCACAAAAAAATCCCTGTGTTGACAGGGATTTTTTCTGTTGGTCTACAAGGACTCGAACCTTGAAAGACTGCACCAAAAACAGTTGTGTTACCATTACACCATAGACCAGCTTTTGCTTAACGCGAGTGCAAATTTAATACAAATTTTAGTTTACACAAATAAATAACCATAAAAAATCTTTAACGGTTTTATTTCAGGCTCAAAAAAATTCAATTTACAACTATACTAATCACAACATTAAGCCGTTAAAGCATTTGAAAAAATTTTATTTGACTGCGTGACTTTACGTTAAAAAAAATAGTTTCTTTGTATCGTTAAAATAAACTTCATTTAATAATCATATGCCGACATTTAACTTTAATAAATGGAATACCATTTTAGGTTGGACAACATTCGCAATTGCTTTAATCACTTATTCTATAACGGTTGAACCCACGATGAGTTTTTGGGATTGTGGTGAATATATTGCCACAGCTGCAAAACTAGAAGTTGGGCATCCGCCAGGAGCGCCTTTATTCCAAATGATTGGTGCCTTTTTCGCCATGTTTGCTACAAGCAAAGAAACAGTTGCCTTAATGGTAAATATGACCTCCGTTTTTTCAAGTGCCTTTACTATTTTGTTTATGTATTGGTCATCAACAATCGTTTTGCGAAAAATAATTTCAAATTATACCGAAATCACTAAAGAAAAAGCCATCGTAATTCTAGGAAGTGCCTTTGTTGGTGCATTAGCTTTTACTTTTTCTGATAGTTTTTGGTCAAGTGCCGTTGAAGCTGAAGTATATGCTATGGCTTCCTTACTTATTGCTTTGCAATTTTGGTTGGGATTACGTTGGGAACAAGACATGGAAACGCCAAAAGGAAACCGTTGGCTGTTGTTAATTTCATTAATTATTGGACTATCATTTGGTGTTCACTTCTTGTCCTTACTAACAATCCCTGCTATTGGATTCCTTTATTACTTTAAGCATTACAAAACCGTAACAATCAAAAATTTCATCTTGGCAAACATTATAATTGTTGCCGTGTTGTTGTTTATTTTCAAATTATTATTGCCTTATACTCTAGCATTTTTTGGAAAGATGGAAATTTTTATGGTAAACAGTGTTGGCTTACCGTTTAATTCGGGTTCCATTTTTGCGTTGCTTTTAATTATTGCCTTTTTCTACTTTGGATTGAAATACACCAAAGCAAAAGGACATCCTTTTTACAATACGGTTATTCTTTGTATTCTTTTTGTATTGATTGGTTTCTCTACTTGGATGATGTTACCTATTCGTGCCAATGCCGATACGGTTATCAACGAAAATAAACCTTCAGATGCTGCCGAAGTTTTAGCTTATTACAATCGTGAGCAATATGGTGTGAATCCGTTATTTTACGGCCCACAGTATACCGATACTTTTGCAGGTTTAGATGCCGATCAACCTTATCTTGACAAAGCACCCAACTATGAAAGAGACTATAAAACTGGGAAATATGTTATTGTTAACGATTTCAAAAATGCAGAACAAAATACAGATGACAATCAAAAAGCGATTCTTCCAAGATTGTGGAGTACCGAAAATGTCGAGAACTACATTTCCTTTACCAGTGTTCCTAACTTTAAATTAAACCAAGACTATCCCTATGAAGAAGATTTAGCGCAATATGGCGTCAACCTTGATAGCATTAGTGAAGAACAAGTTGGACAAGCAGTTTCTCAATTAAAAGAGGAAATGCAAAAGAATATCAACGAGTTTAAAACGGCTTATGCACAAAAGAAAATAGACAACGAAGATTATGTTGCTTTTCTAAAAAAATACAGCGATTATTTAATTGTTGAAAAACCATCCACTTGGGACAACTTCAGTTTCATGATTGAATACCAATTTGGCTATATGTATGGAAGATATTTACTATGGAATTTTGTCGGAAGACAAAACGACATTCAAGGAAAGTATGATAATCTTGACGGCAATTGGATGAGCGGTATTAAGTTTGTTGACGAACTGCACCTTGGCGAAGGAACACAAACCAATTTACCACAAGATGTTTTAAACAATAAAGGAAGAAATTTTTATTACTTTTTACCTTTATTATTGGGACTAATTGGATTGCTATATCACGCACAAAGAGACTTAAAAAGCTTTTATGTTTTGTTGGTGTTCTTTTTATTCATGAGCATCGCTTTAAAAGTATTCTTAAATGAGCGTCCGTTTGAACCTCGCGAAAGAGATTATGCGCTCGTTGGTTCTTTTTATGTTTTTGCCATTTGGATTGGATTTGGAGTTTTTGCTGTTTATGAAATGATAGCAGAAAAAGTTAAATCGAAACTCGTTGGACCCATTGTAATTGGTGCTTCCTTACTTGCAGCTCCTATTTTAATGGCGAGTCAAAACTGGGATGACCATACAAGAGCTAATAGATATACTGCTATTGCCATGGCAAAAAATTATCTCGAATCGTGTGATAAAAACGCCATTCTTTTTACCATTGGAGACAATGATACCTTCCCATTGTGGTATGCTCAAGAAATTGAAAATGTGAGAACGGATGTGAGAATCGTAAATACTAGTCTTTTCATGACCGATTGGTATATTGATCAAATGAAAAGAAAAGCTTATGTAGCAGATCCTTTGCCAATCTCTTTTGATCACAGCCAATATGTTGGTGACAAATTGGATTACATCGTTCATATTCCTAAAACAGAAAATCGTTGGAACATTAAAGATTTCATCAGTTTTATTGCTTCCGATGATGATAGAAGAATGATTGACCTTCAAAACGGGCAAAAAATTCATTTCTTCCCAACGAATAAAATCAGAATTCCGGTTGATAAAAATACCATCCTCAAAAACAAAGTCGTTAGTACAAAATACAACGATTCCATTGTTCCTTATATCGATGTGGACATCAAAGGAAATCTGTATAAAAACAGATTAATGATGTTAGATCTTATAGCCAATAACAACTGGAAACGTCCTATTTATTTTTCAGCTGGAAGCTTTGGAGATGACGATTATCTTTGGATGAAAGACTACCTTCAATTGGATGGTTTACTTTATAAATTAGTACCTTTAAAAACACCAGTTGACAAAGACAATCCTTATGATATGGGACAAATTGACAGCGATAAAATGTATAATTTGGTAATGAAATGGAATTGGGGGAATGGTGATTTAACCACTATTTACCATGATCCTGAAACAAGAAAAAACAGTATTTCTTACCGAACCAACATGGCTAGGTTGATGGAGCAATTAATCAACGAAGGAAAACTGGAAAAAGCTAAAAACATCATAAATGCGGCACTTTCCAAAATGCCAATGGATTATTATGGTTACTATACTATGGTGGAACCTTTTGCGGGTGGTTATTATGAAGTAGGCGAAAAAGCCAAAGCAAGAGAACTACTTGAAAGATTAATGACGAAATACAAACAAAATCTAACCTATTATTCTGGAATTCAACCAGCCATTCAAAATGGAATCGCTTCCGATATTATCACTGATATTGAGCGTTACAGAAGCTTGTTGAAAGTAATGAAAGACAGAGGCGACATCGAATTTTACACCAAAAACAGAGCTGTTTTTAATAGTTATGTAAAACGATTTGTGCGATTTGGTCGTGATTTAGAATAGTTCAATTTAGCTTCGCTCCGTTCAGGCGTTGCCTTCGGGTGAAAATTTGAAAATGCGCCAATTTGAAAATTAATTTTGGCGCATTTTTTTTATATTTATCTAATGAGTTTCTGGGTAAAAACAAATTATTTTATCAAAAAGATTTTTCCAAATTATGTTTGGGATATTCCTAATAGTGGAAACAAAGTGTTTCTAACTTTTGATGACGGACCAACTCCAGAAATTACAACTTGGACATTAGAGCAACTAAAAAAACACAATGTTAAAGCCACTTTTTTTTGCATCGGAGACAACATTGAAAAGCATCCTGCCATTTTCAAAAAAGTAATCGAAGAAGGTCAAGCTATTGGTAATCATACTTTTAATCATTTGAATGGTTGGAAAACTACAACTAAAGAATATGTCGAAAATACTCAATTATGCAAAATCGAAAACTGCATACTATTTCGTCCGCCTTACGGGAAAATAAAACTTTCTCAATCCAAAGCACTGAGGAAATTAGGTTACAAAATAATAATGTGGGATGTGTTAAGCGAGGATTTTAACCAAAATATTTCTCCTGAAGAATGTTTGAACAACGTTTTGAAAAATGTAAAATCAGGGAGTATTATCGTTTTTCACGATAGTGTAAAAGCATTCCCGAATTTGGAATATACATTGCCAAAAACACTGGAATTTTTAAAAGAAAAAGGATTTATTTGTGATGTAATAAACTAGAGTTGGTCTTGAACAATACCAATCAAAGTATTAGCGTCTAATTCTCCGGATTGTCTCCAAACCATTTGACCTTCTTTATAAATCATCAAAGTAGGAAGTCCTTTGATTCGAAGTGCGTCAGCCAATTCTTGATTTTTATCTACATCAATACGAATCACTTTAGCTTTGTCTCCAAGAGCTGCCGCGACATCTCTAATTACAGGATGCATTGATAAAGATGATTCATTCCACTCTGTGTAAAAGTCAATTAACACAGGTACTTGAGCATTAATTAGTTCTCCAAATTTTGACATAAAACCAAAATATTATATTTTCTTCTGTTAAGAAAAAGAAACATTAAACAACAAATGTAGCACTTTTAACTAATTATGCTACTATTTTACCTTTTTTTAGTTCAAATACCGTTATTTCGGGCATAATACCTACTCGGCCTGGATAGGCATGAAAACCAAAACCTCGATTTACATAAATATATCTGCCAAATTCGCTGTATAATCCTGCCCATTGTTTGTACATATATTGCGCTAAACTCCATTTGAAAAATCCGGGAATTTCTATTCCAAACTGCATTCCGTGTGTGTGTCCAGAAAGCGTCAATTGGATGTTTTTTGGATGCTGTTTTACAACGTATTCCCAATGGCTTGGATCGTGACTCATCAATATTTTGAAATCCTCGGCGGTTAAATTTTCTGTTGCTTTGTCGATGTCGCCAAATTCACCAAAATGTTTCCCCCAGTTTTCTACACCAACAATCGCGATTTCATCTTTTCCTTTTTTGATTTTGACATTTTCATTCAACATCAACTTAAAATCAATCTGACGATGCAAATCTTTTATGGCTTCAAAATTAGCTTCCTTTGCTTCTTTTGATTTCCATTCTAAATATTCGCCATAATCATGGTTTCCTAGTATAGAATACTTTCCGTATTCGAATTTTTTCAATCCATTAAAAACATCAATCCACGGATGCATCTCATCTGCTTTTGCGTTTACAATATCGCCAGTAAATAATAACAAATCCGATTCTTGCTCGTTGATTAAATCAATGGCATATTTTATTTTTTCTTCATTGTCGAAACTTCCACTGTGAATATCTGAAATCTGCGTCACTTTAAAACCCTCGAATTCATCCGGTAAATCAGGGAAAAACAAAGTCTGTTTTATTACTTTAAAATTGTATTTACCAATAGCCATTCCGTAAATCAAAGAAAGAAACGGAACTGCCGCCAATCCAAGCGCAATCTGGCTTACAAACTTTCTCCTTTCGGGCAAAAAACTATCCGAATTGTGTCCCATAAAATGAGTAACTGTTCCCATCAAAAGACGCATTACATCTTCCATCAGCATTACAAATGTCAGGACAATTTTTGGCAACAAAACCAAAAGCAATAATCCCAAAGTAACCAATGTCATTTTGGTTTGCCCAACACTTCTGTCAAATTTGAATAATTGATAAGTAATAAATATAATTGCTGCAAGAGAAATCACAGCGTATGAAATCAAAATCCACTTAGATTTTGTTAATGTTTTGATGGCTTGGTAAGCATAGATTTCAACTATAGCAATGATTACGAAGATAATAAGAAAGCGAAAAGCCATTTTAAAATTTTTCACAAATTAACAAAGAAATCTAATGTGATTTATATTATTAGAAATAATTTAACGTTAGTTCAACAACCGTTTTAAACTAAAAAAGGCCGACAATAAATTGCCAGCCCTTTTCATAATTAAATGCGTCTAATTATTTTTTTGCTTTTGTAGCTTCAACTTTAGCTGCAGGCATCTCCGCTTTTGCAGTTGTTGCAGCTTTGTCCGCTTTTTTCTCAGCTTTAGCAGCTGCTTTTTTAGCATGCTTAACTTCTTTTTTAACTTCCGCTTTTGCTGCAGGAGCAGTTTGTGCGTTTACCATTGCAGTTGTTCCTAAAACTAAAGCAGCTAACATAAATACTTTTCTCATGATTTCTATTTTTATATTGATTAAATAACGTTGTTGTTATTTTTATAGGACAAATGTATTGCGGCTAAATGAAGATTAAATGAAGATTTGTGCGGTTTAGAAATTTTAACGTTTTTTTATTCTATAATATTCAAAGTAATCAGCACAGCCGTCACAAAGAGTGATGTTAATCCAACAAAAAACAAAACATCAGCATACTTTTCATATTTCTGACCAAAGGATGTTGTACTTCGCATTGCCAAAAAGGACAAAATGCAACTTAACATAAAAGAGAAAATGGCAAATGCTGTCAATTCATCAATCAAAGTTGCAGCTTTCATTTCAAGAATATTTCTCGATGTTAAAACGATAAAACACAAACCAAGTAAGTTTGCCGAAGTGTTTAAAATGTGCTGTGAATTGGAATTTTTTTCTTTCATCTTTTTCTTTTACAAAAAAAGTCGATAATGAATTACCGACTTTTTCAGGAATTAATAACTAACCTTTATAACTTCAATAATGTCTCCCAAATCTATTGAAATTATTTTTTAGCTTGTGGTGTTTCCGCTTTTGCAGCTTCTACTTTTTTGGCTTTTCTAATGTGTTTTTTGTGTTTTCTAACTGAAATTTCTTTTGCAGCTGTCGATTTTGAGGCAACAGGTTTTACATTTGCGAAAGCTCCTGTTCCTAGAACAAGTAACGCTAACATTACTACTTTTTTCATGATTTCTAAATTTTGAATTAATAAATAACACTATTGTTATTTTTATAGACCAAAATTACATCCATGAAATGAAGACAAAATGAAGATTTGTCCTTGAAGTAGAAAATTAACTTTTCTTTGTGACCTCTACAGGAAACTGGACAGTAAACGTGGTTCCAACATCAATTTTAGAATTGACATTTAGTTCAATGTGATGAAACTTAGCAATACTGTCAACAATGGCTAATCCCAAGCCTTGTCCTTCCTGTTCTATAGAAATTCGCGTGAATCGCTCAAAAATTGTGGATTGTTGCGCTTCCGTCATTCCTTTTCCAGTGTCGGAAATAGTTAAAAGATAATGGTCTGCCGAGAAATGGGTAGCTAAAGTAATTTTGCCTTTCTCAATATTGTATTTAATAGCATTCAGCAGCAAATTATAAAGCATAATCCGAATCAAAGTGCTGTTTCCTAAAAAATTAAAATCGTCCGCAACTTCATTTGAAATTGTGATTTGCTTTTCTTCAATTCGATCTTCAAAATCCTCCAGAATTTCGGAAATGATTTCCTTGATGGAAATGTGCTCATTGTTGGCGAACTGATTGTTATCAATTTTAGAAATCAGTAGCAAATTGTTTATCACTTTTTTCAACACGTCTAATGTCCGCAACGAACTTGCTATTTTGTCAATGCCTTCATCGTTTATCGATTCGTTTTGAAGCAGGTTTTCAAATCGGTTTTTCAAAAGCGAAATCGGCGTGAGCAATTCGTGGGAAACATTGCCAATGAACTGTTTTTCCTTTTGAAACAAATCATTTATTCTAAACATCATCTGATTCAAAACCAAATCCAATTCCTTAAAATCTGTCGAATGTGTATTGATTTCAGTGTAGTTGAAACCATTCGGCTCGTCAACATGTCTGATTTTGGTATTGATAATTTTATAAAACGGCTTTAAAAGATATTCGATAAAAAAAGTATCCGCCAAAAAAGTAATCAGCACAATGATGAAAAGTAAACCCGTTGTGAAAAACCGAATCGAAAAAGTCAAATCATTGATTTCACTCAAACTGTTTCCAATTTCCAGAACATACTTTGTGTTTTCATACGTGAAATTATAGTACAAAACCCGATAATCATTTTCTTCCTCTTCAATAACCCGACGCTCGTTGATGAACGAACTTTTATCTTTAACGAAGTTGTCTTTGGCTCTATACAATTGCAGAAATTCATTGTGCAAAGTAGAGAAACTGGCGTAGGTTTCGGTTGAATCGTTTCTGGACATAAAATCGTTGATTTCTTCATTATCCAAATGCTGAATAAATTTTTGCTTCTTTTCTAAAATGCTTTTATCGATATGAGAATAAACCACTTTTTGAACCAAAACCGGCAGCGAAAACCAAAGCACAACAATGATTAACAATCTTGTCAGCAAATTAAAAACCGCTAATTGGTGCTTGATTTTCATTTATATATTTATTCTGTAACCCACATTTCTAACGGTTTCAAACCAATCTAATTTAGAAAAAGCAGCCAATTTTTTTCGAAGATTCCGAACATGAACATCAATAAAATTAGAATCGGAGTTGATTTCTAAAACATCACCCCAAACGTGTTCCGTCAATTGCAATCGAGTGATGACTCTGTTTTTATTCAATGCCAAATATTGAAAAATATCAAATTCCTTTTTAGTTAATGCAATCGGATTTTCTTCAAAACTCACTTTATAATCCTGCAACTGAATGGTGAATCCGTGAATGTTTAATTCATTAGCGGTAAATCCGTGAATTCTTCTGATTACAGCAAATAATCGGGCGCCAAGTTCCGTTAACGCAAAGGGTTTTGTGAGATAATCATCGGCGCCAAGTTCCAATCCGTTGATTTTGTCATCCAGTTCGCCACGAGCCGTAATCACAATCACCGCAATTTTCGATTTCGATTTCCGAACTGCTTTCAAAACATCAAAGCCACTTCCATCGGGCAAACCCAAATCCAGCAACATGGCATCATAATCGTTTACAGCAATTTCTTCCTGCGCGTCTTCACAAGTCGTAACCGCTTTGCACAGATAGCCATTTTTGGAAAGATAATCTACCAATTCGGTTGCCAGTTCTTTGTAATCTTCAACAATTAAAACATTCATATAAAAGATATAAATCGAAAGTAAATATAATCAAAAAGTCGGCAAATCCCTTCGCCGACTTTACAACCTACAATCTCTAAAAACTAAATTACTAACCTTCCTGAACCATTTTTAAAAAATCTCCTTCTTTATTAAAAATGGCATCTACCCATTTATCATTTAACGTAATTCCTATTTCGTAGGTAATAGTATTGTTGTCATCAATTTGCAGCCTTGCCTATTTTCTCATTCATTTACAGGACAAAACTACAGCCGTTAAATGAAGATTAGATGAAGAAATAACCGTTTAAAAAAGTTTAACTTTAGTTTAAGATTTTGCCAAAAGATAAACTTCAAATTCCTATTTTTACAGCTCGGTCTGAATTTATTTCAGACTCTAAACAATTATAGATTATGTCACAAAAACGCCTTTACCTTCTTGATGCTTACGCTTTAATATTTCGTGGTTATTTTGCCTTTATAAAAAACCCGAGAATCAATTCAAAAGGAATGGATACCTCAGCCATTATGGGATTTATGAATGCCTTGATGGATGTTATCAAACGGGAGAAACCCGATCATTTGGCGGTGGCATTTGACAAAGGCGGAAGCACCTATCGTTATGAAATGTATCAGGAATACAAAGCGCATCGTGATGAAACTCCCGAGGCTATAAAAATTGCCGTTCCCTATATTCAAGAATTGCTAAAAGCCATGCACATTCCCATTATTGAAGTGGCTGGTTTTGAAGCTGATGATTTGATTGGAACCTTGGCAAAACAAGCCGAAAAAGAAGATTACAAAGTGTTCATGGTAACACCCGATAAGGATTTTGCCCAACTCGTTTCCGAAAATATTTTCATGTACAAACCTGCCCGTATGGGTAACGATATTGAGATTTGGGGAATTCCGGAAGTCTTGGCAAAGTTTGAAATTGAACGTCCCGAGCAAGTGATTGATTACCTTGGAATGATGGGTGATGCTGCCGATAATATTCCCGGATTGCCGGGTGTTGGAGAAGTAACCGCCAAGAAATTATTAAAAGAATTTGGCTCGATGGAAAACCTTTTGGCAAATACCGATAAGCTGAAAGGCGCCATGAAAGAAAAAATTGAAGCCAATAAAGACAAAGGAATTCTTTCCAAAAAACTGGCAACCATTTTACTCGATTGTCCAGTGACTTTTGACGCTGCCGATTATGAACTTTCCAAACCCGATGTAGAAAAAACCGATGCGCTTTTCAACGAATTGGAATTTCGTCAGATGAAAGCACAGTTTGATAAATATTTTGGAACGGGAAAAGAATACGATGAAATTGATACGAATGGAAACGGAGCTACCATCGAAACACCGCAAGCTAAAAAAGCTCCAGTTAAAAAAACCAATGAAGACCAATTTGATTTATTCGGATTTTCGGATGACGATAGTGACGAACCAAAGCCACATTCTTTTTACGCCACTTTAGAAAACACCAATCACAATTACACAATTGTTCAAGGAGAATTAGGAACCAAATTGTTTTTGCAAAATTTAATGAACCAAACTTCCGTTTGTTTTGATACCGAAACCACAGGAATTGATGCGCTTAATGCCGAATTGGTTGGCATGTCCTTCTCTTGGGAAAAAGGCGCGGCTTTCTACGTTCCGTTTCCCGAAAGTCAGGAAGAAGCTCAAGTATTGGTAGATAAATACAAACCGTTTTTCGAGAGTGAAAGCATCGAAAAAATTGGGCAAAATATCAAATACGATTTGAAAATTCTTTCGCGTTACGGAGTTCAAATCAAAGGAAAATTGTTTGACACGATGATTGCTCATTATTTGATTAATCCAGATATGCGTCACAATATGGATGTTTTATCGGAAACGTATTTGAAATATTCGCCAAAATCCATTGAAGATTTGATTGGTAAAAAAGGCAAAAATCAACTCTCCATGCGCGATGTAGCTTTAGAAGAAATCAAAGAATACGCTGCCGAAGACGCCGATATTACCTATCAATTAAAGCAAAATTTCAGCCCGATTTTAGACAAAGCCGAAACCAAAAAATTATTCGAGGAAATCGAAATTCCTTTAATTCCCGTTTTGGCCGCGATGGAAATGGAAGGCATCAATTTGGATGTGCCATTTTTAAAATCGATGTCGGTGGATATGCAAAAGGAAATCGATGCGTTTGAACAAAAAATCTATGAAACGGCTGGTGAAAAATTCAATTTGGCTTCCCCAAAACAACTCGGCGATATCTTATTCGACAAAATGAAAATTGGCGGCACCAAACAGAAGAAAACCAAAACAGGTCAATATGCTACTGGCGAGGAAGTGTTGTCTTATTTGGCAAACGATAATCCCATTGTAAAAGACATACTCGATTGGCGCCAAATGGTGAAATTGCAAAGTACTTATATTGAAGCATTGCCAACACAAGTCGATGCCAAAACCAAACGCGTTCACACCGATTATATGCAAACCGTGGCGGCAACAGGCCGTTTGAGTTCCAATAATCCAAACCTTCAAAACATACCAATTCGTACCGAACGCGGACGATTAATCCGTAAAGCCTTTATTGCGCGTGATGAAAATTTCACCTTGCTTTCTGCCGATTATTCCCAAATAGAATTGCGGATTATTGCCGCTTTATCGGGAGAAGAAAATATGATTGCCGCCTTTCAGAACAAAGAAGACATTCATAGAAGTACGGCTGCGAAAGTGTTCAATGTGCCGCTGGAAGAAGTCACCAAAGAACAACGAAGCAACGCCAAAACGGTAAACTTCGGAATCATTTATGGGGTTTCTGCCTTTGGATTGAGCAATCAAACTTCCTTATCCAGAAAGGAAAGCGCGGAACTCATTGATGCGTATTACGAAACCTATCCGAAATTGAAAGCGTACATGTCGGAGCAGGTGGATTTTGCCAGAGAAAATGGCTATGTACAAACCGTTTTAGGAAGACGTCGTTATTTAAAAGATATCAATTCGGCCAATTTTGTAGTAAAAGGAGGCGCCGAACGAAACGCTGTGAATGCACCAATTCAGGGTTCTGCAGCCGATATTATTAAGATTGCGATGATTAACATCTACAAAAAACTAACTTCGGAGAACTGGAAATCCAAAATGCTCTTGCAGGTGCATGATGAGCTCGTGTTTGATGTTCACAATTCCGAAATTGAGAAAATCCAACCGATGATTAAGCACGAAATGGAAAACGCTTTCACCTTAGCCGTTCCGTTGGAAGTGGAAATGGGAATGGGAAGAAATTGGCTGGAAGCACATTGATTTAGTGTTCAGTGTTCAGTTCCGATAGCTATCGGGAGTGTTCAGTTTTATATGTTGAAACTTGACGATTGTATTCCCAATCATGAATTACAATCCTTACTTAGTAAAATGAGTAAGGATTTTTTATGACGATTTGTAATCTTTTTTTTCTTAAATTAGCTTTTGATAAGTGTGATAAAATTACACTTATAAACAAGTTATATGCTAGTTTATCCCAACAAGCCAATAATGAAAAGAATAATTCTAATAATATTTTTATTTAGTTTCTCAAAAATCTATTCCCAGAAAATTGAGAAGCAAATTGGTTCATACAAAATAACGAAAGTAGGATTCTTTTATGGCGATAAAAAAAAGAAAAGAAAAATAAGTAAATCTGAATACTATTTTGATGATTCA
>Ga0208262_1000052_pt1 | contig 61506 bp, 56 predicted proteins | sample LakWasMet15_LOW5_2_FD_183863 | JGI IMG/M metagenome (GOLD analysis project Ga0208262, IMG submission 183863) | Freshwater sediment methanotrophic microbial communities from Lake Washington under simulated oxygen tension - Sediment Metagenome... | ecosystem: Environmental > Aquatic > Freshwater >... | reverse complement strand
AGCAATTTGTTCAAAATCTAATGATGATGAAACTTTAACAATTAACTTTTCATTTCCAGAACCTCTTTTTGTTGTAACAACAATTACACCATTAGCACCATCAGAACCATACAAAGCAGCACCTTGCGCCCCTTTCAATACGTTTACCGTATCAATTGAGTCTGGATCTAAACCAGCCAAAACTGTAGCTGATGAGTTAGCTCCATCAATTACTACTAAAGCTTGATTGTTTTGTGTAATAGATTTGTTACCTCTAATTACAATTCTTGTTGTTGCATTAACACCACTATTAGTTGTGTTAATATTCAATCCTGAAACTTTTCCAATTAACCCTTGTACTGCATTAGAACTCGCAGCCTGATTAAGCTCTTTGGACTTAATTAATTGAGTAGAAGAAGTTTGTGCATCCGGACGCTTTTTAATACCTAAAGCTCCCGTAATTAATACTTCTTCAATTTTCATACTTGCTTCTACAAGTGTAACTTTGTAACTGTTGGCCGCTCCAACAGTAACAGAAGAATCATTGTATCCTGTAAAGGTTACCAATAATACTTCACCAGCTTTTGCTTTGATAGAAAATTTTCCATCAACATCCGTTTGTGCACTTCTACTTGCTGCCCCTTTGACAACAACGTTAGCGCCAGGAAGCGGTCCTGTTGCATCTGATACCACACCGGTTACAGTTTTCTCTTGTGCAAACGAAAACTGCATTGTAAACGCTAATAATAGCGTAAAAATCCATTTGAACTTCGATCTCATATTTAATTTATTTGAGTTAGTTATTCCGCAAACTTCTTAATTATTTCTTAAATAAACAAATATTACTCCGGAATAATACAAATTTATTTGTGTTAAAAAAATATGCTCAATAGTTGGACTACCTTTAATAACTTTCCTTTAGATGGAATTATATAAAAAAGGTTGCGTGATTTTTTATATTTTTATAAAAATTAATTTTATGTTAAAATCAAATTTCTCAGATTTCCTTTTGGAAGCTGGTACAGATGAAGCTGGAAGGGGCTGTCTTGCTGGTCCAGTTACAGCAGCAGCAGTTATTTTACCAAAAGATTTTTCAAATGAAATATTAAATGATTCCAAACAACTTTCAGAAAAAAATAGGGATTCCCTTAAACCTATTATTGAAAAAGCAGCTTTAACTTTTGCCATTTCACATATAGAACCAAGAATAATTGATGAAATAAATATTTTAAATGCTAGCATAAGAGCTATGCACGAAAGTATTGGGAGGTTAAAACCTACACCTTTATATATTATAGTAGACGGAAATAGATTTAAACCCATCAATGCTATTCCTTATAGTACCATTATTAAAGGAGACAGTAAATATATGAGTATCGCTGCGGCTTCAATTTTAGCAAAAACATATCGTGATGAGTATATGAATAAAATTCATGAAGAATTTCCAATGTACAACTGGAAACAGAATAAAGGTTATCCAACAAAAGAACATCGAGAAGCTATAAGAAAATATGGCACCACAAAATATCATCGAATGACTTTTCGTTTATTGCCAGAACAATTGAAATTGGATATTTAAACTACCGTGCTTTTTGAATTATCTAAAATGGAACATTCAAATAGTTGACTAAAGTGTTTTACAATTTTATCTTTCACTTCTTGTTCATCCACTTTTTCAACGCCGAGTTCAACATTTAAAGACGTAACTGCTTTGCCTTTTATACCGCAAGGAATAATGTTATCGAAATAACCCAAATTAGCATTTACGTTTAAAGCAAATCCGTGCATAGTAACCCAACGCGAAGCCCGAACTCCCATGGCGCATATTTTTCGAGCGAATGGCGTTCCAACATCAAGCCAAACACCTGTTTCTCCTTCACTCCTTACACCTACTATATTATACTCTGCTAAAGTTAGAATGATGGCTTCTTCGAGAAAACGCAAATATTTATGAATATCCGTAAAAAAATTTTCTAAATCCAAAATGGGATAACCTACAATTTGTCCAGGTCCATGATAGGTAATATCGCCACCACGATTTATTTTATAAAAAGTAGCGCCTTTAGCTTCCAATTGTTTTTCAGAAAGTAATAAATTAGAAACATCACCACTCTTCCCTAAAGTATATACATGAGGATGTTCTACAAAAAGAAAATAATTAGGCGTTTCTATTTCCGTTTCTTCTCTTCGGTTTTGAATTTTAAGATCTACAATTTCTTTAAAAAGCACTTCTTGATATTCCCAAGTTGCTTTATAATCTTTATTTCCTAAATCCTGAAGCTGTATATTTTTATTCATTTTGATTGGAGTTGCAAAGTTGCAAAGTTACAAAGTTTAAAAGTATGCCAATAGTTTATTTTTAGACCCAATTAATAGTGAAAATCATCTTTGTCAAAGTTTTGAATTTTCATAAAGATGTTGAAACGGAAAGCGTAAAAACTATACACTGACACTTTTCTAACCTTTCGTTTCAAAACCCATAACAACTTTGAAACTTAGTCACTTTGAAACTTAGTCACTAATAACTATCTTTGGCCACTTAAAATTATAGTATGCAACTTTCCGAACAAGAAATCATTAGAAGAGAAAAATTAATCGCTTTACGCGAATTGGGCATCAATCCTTATCCTGCAGATTTATTTCCTGTGGATACTACTTCTAAACAGATAAAGGAAAATTTCCAAGAAGGAAAGAAAGTTGTAGTTGCCGGTAGATTGATGAGCGTGAGAGATCAAGGAAAAGCTTGCTTTGCCGAACTACAAGATAGTGACGGACGCATTCAATTGTACTTGAACCGAGATGTTATTTGCGAAGGCGATGACAAATCATTATACAATCAAGTATTTAAAAAACTAACCGATTTAGGCGATTTTATTGGTATTGAAGGCGAATTGTTTACAACACAAGTCGGTGCAAAATGTATCCGTGTCTCTAATTTTACTTTTTTAAGCAAAACATTACGTCCACTTCCTTTGCCAAAAACTGATGAAGAAGGTAATGTTCACGATGCTTTTAACGATCCTGAATTACGATACAGAATGCGTTATGTAGATTTAGTTGTAAATCCAAATGTGAAAGAGGTATTTGTAAAAAGAACCAAACTTTTCACCGCCATGAGAAACTTCTTCAATGAAGCTGGATATATGGAAGTGGAAACTCCAATTTTACAATCGATTCCTGGAGGTGCAGCAGCACGCCCTTTTATAACGCATCACAATAGTTTAGACATTCCATTATATATGAGAATTGCCAATGAGTTATATCTGAAAAGATTGATTGTAGGTGGTTTTGACGGTGTTTACGAATTTTCGAAAAACTTCCGAAATGAAGGTATGGATAGAACTCACAATCCTGAGTTTACCGCTATGGAAATTTATGTAGCGTATAAAGATTACAATTGGATGATGGCCTTTACCGAAAATCTATTGGAATATTGTGCTCTGCAAGTAAATGGAAGAAGCGAAGCCACATTTGGTGAACATAAAATAAATTTCAAAGCGCCTTATGCTCGAGTGACCATGACCGATTCCATTAAGCATTTTTCAGGCTTTGATATTTCTGGAAAAAGCGAGTCAGAAATTTTTGCAGCAGCGAAATCAATGGGAATTGATGTAGATGAAACTATGGGTAAAGGAAAATTAATTGATGAAATTTTTGGCGCAAAATGCGAAGGAAATTATATTCAACCGACTTTCATAACAGATTACCCAAAAGAAATGTCGCCATTGTGCAAATCCCACAGAGACAATCCCGAATTAACAGAACGTTTTGAGCTAATGGTTTGCGGAAAAGAAATCGCCAATGCCTATTCCGAATTAAACGATCCAATAGACCAACGCGAACGCTTTGAAGCACAAATGTCGTTGGCAGAAAAAGGCGATGATGAAGCCATGTTTATTGACCAAGATTTTTTACGCGCATTAGAATATGGAATGCCTCCAACATCAGGATTGGGAATTGGAATGGACCGATTGATTATGTTTTTAACTAACAATCCTTCCATTCAAGAAGTGTTATTCTTTCCTCAAATGCGTCCAGAGAAAAAACAAGTAGAATTGAGTGAGGATGAAAAATTAATAATTAATTTATTAAAATCCGAAAACAATCAGGCATTAAATACTTTAAAAGAAAAATCGGGTTTAAGTGGAAAGAAATGGGATAAAGCTATTAAATCTTTAACAAGCAATTTATTAGTAAGAGTAGTCAAAATTGATGACTCTATAGAAGTTCAAATAAATTAATAAAAAGAGGATTCAAAATTTGAATCCTCTTTTTTATTAGTTAGCTCCTCCTGCCATGGCAGCTGCGAAAACAGCACCAAATACAACAAAGAAAAAGATAATTAAAGCGAAAACAATTGCTAACATTATCAATTGTGCTTTAGCCCAATTTTGCTTATTTACATTTTCGTTATTTCCGAAAGCATAAATAAATAGCATTATTAATCCTACTAGAGGAATAGCTATAATTAATAACGTAACAAGCCAGTCTTTTACTGACATTGGTTTGTTGTTTTGGTTTTCTAATAATTCCATAAAGATTATTTTATTGGTTAGTAAAGGCTAGTATATTAAAAATTACTTGAAAAATTAAACCTTTTAAATACATCACGGTCTTAACGCTATAACTTTAAAAAACATAAAAATGAAAAAATTAATTTTAGCATTTGCAATCATGGTAAGCCTTGTTTCTTTTGGACAAGAAAGAGAAGGAAAAGGCAAATTTCAATCGGAGCAAGACGTTGAAGCACAGATCAAAAAAATGACTTCAGACCTTAATCTTTCTACTAAACAACAAAGTGAAGTTAAAGCGCTTTTGATGGATCAATTTAATAAAAGAAAGCAGATGAGAGCCGAAAGAAAAAAAGGGAAAGAAAGCGGCGCACAAATTTCAGACGAGAAAAAAGCGGAAATGAAAAAGCACATGATTGATGAACAGCTAGAAATGAAGACCAAAATGAAAAAAATTCTTTCTGAAGAACAACTAAAAAAATTAGAAGAATTGAAAAAAGAAAGAAGAAAAGAAATGCATGAAAAAGGACCAAAAGGTAAAAAACCAATGGACAAAGAAGTTAAATAACAAATAAATTTTGTTTTTGAATAAAAAAAAATTAGATTTGTTTCACTATTCCACTAAAAAACAAATAAAAATGAAAAAATTAATTGCTGCAGTAACTTTAATGTTAGTATTTTCAATAAGTGCAAATGCTCAGGCTAAAAAAGCCGTTGTTAAAGAAGTAACCGAAACAACACTTAGTCCTGAAGTTGCCGCTAAAAAGAATGCGGATGAACTTACACAATTCATAGGCTTGAAAGAAGATATGACTCTTAATTTTGAAAGATTGTTCAAAATGAAGCAAGAAGTACTTTTAGATAAAAACATGTCTGACGAAAGAAAAGCAGAAATGAGAAGAGTAGTTGAATTAAAAATTAGAGCTACATTGGATTACGAACAAATGGAAAAATTAGATAAAAATCCAGAATTATTAAAAAGATTACTTAACTAATTTTTTTATTCATTACAATATAAAAAACCCTCGTTGTAGAACGAGGTTTTTTTTATTTATAATTCTTTGGAAACTTTATCGATTGCACTTATAGTAAAATCTAAATCGTCATAGGTCAAAGCATCCGAAATAAACCATGTTTCATAGGCCGATGGCGCTATATAAACTCCTTCTCTTACCAAACCGTGGAAGAATTTTTTAAAGGTTTCATTGTCTCCATTCTTGGCAGTTTGAAAATCGGTTACAGGATTTTTATCAAAATGAACCGAAATCATAGAACCTACTCTATTGATAGTGAAAACGATATTATTTTCAGTTAAAACTTTACGAATACCATTTTCTAAATAAGCCGTTTTTTCTTCAAGTCTTTGAAAGATTGCAGCATCAGTATTCAACGCTTCCAACATGGCCAATCCAGCAGCCATTGCCAAAGGATTTCCAGACAAAGTTCCCGCTTGATAAACTGGACCAATTGGCGCCAAATAATTCATGATTTCATTTTTTGCTGCAAAAGCTCCCACTGGCAATCCACCACCAATAACTTTTCCAAAGCAAACAATATCGGCTACTACATTCGACAATTCCTGAACACCACCTTTTGCCAAACGAAATCCCGTCATCACTTCATCAAAGATTAACAACGTATTATTCTCTGTACAAAGTTTTCTCAAATCACTCAAGAAATTTTCTTTTGGCGGCACACAACCCATATTTCCCGCAACGGGTTCAATAATCACTGCTGCGATTTCATTTTTATTAGCTTCAAATACGGCTTTTACATTTTCAATATCGTTAAAACTGGCTAGCAGTGTATCTTTTGCTGTTCCTTCTGTTACGCCTGGACTGTTTGGAATTCCAAAAGTACTCAAACCACTTCCCGCTTGAATTAAAAAGGAATCGGAATGACCGTGATAACAACCTGCAAACTTGATAATTTTATCTCTCTTAGTATAGCCACGCGCCAATCGAATGGCACTCATACAAGCTTCCGTTCCTGAATTTACAAATCTAATTTTATCAATATTGGGAACCATCGAAATGGCTAAAGTGGCAATTTGCGTTTCTAATTCAGTTGGCATACCAAAGGAAGTTCCTTTTTTGGCCTTCTCAATTACTGCATCTACAACTGGTTGAAAAGCGTGTCCCAAAATCATCGGCCCCCATGAATTGATATAATCAATCAAACGATTTCCATCTTCATCATAGAGATAAGCACCTTTAGCACTTTTTACAAAAATGGGTGTACCACCAACGCCTTTAAAAGCACGCACTGGCGAATTAACTCCTCCAGGAATTACTTTTTCAGCTTCAGCAAATAGCTGACTGCTTCTTTGATATAACATATTTATTTTACGATTAAGGATTGTCCCAAGGATAGAGAATTGTCGGAAAGACTGTTTTTCCGTTTCAATTCTTCTATGGACAAATTATATTTTTTTGAAATAGAATACAACGTATCTCCTTTAACAACTTGATGCGTATCGGCTGTATTCATGGCTATTTGATTATTGGGAACATAGTTTTTTCCCAAAACTTCATTGTCAAATCTATTCAATTGATAACGCTCAATTAAAGCAATCAATTTATCGGGGTATTTTGGATCGGTGGCATAGCCTGCCGCTTTTAATCCAATTGCCCAAGCTTTGTAATCGGTTTTTTCCAATTGAAAAAGGGAAGCATATCGTGGCCGACTTGCTAAAAAATAAGAATGGTCTTTGAATGATTTACTAGGTTCATCATATTTTCTAAAACACTCATTTTCTTCATCATCTGTATAGCGAATACTTGGCCCATTCCATTCCACATGGCATTTTATACCAAAATGATTATTAGCCTGAACACTCAACGGACCCGTTCCTGCACCCGATTCTAATATAGCTTGTCCCAAGGTAATACTGGAAGGAATTCCATTTTTAATCATGTTGTCTTTAGCAATATCTTTGTATTTCTCAATGTAAGCCAAAACCATTTGAGTAGTAACTTTTACTCTTGTAGTAGCCTCAAGAATTTCTATAGTAGAATTATCTTGATTGGAAGCATTTTCTTGTTTAGATTCTGTTGGCTTTGAAACGGTTGTTGCAACTTGCACTGGTTTTTTTACTGTAGATGATGCTGGTCTATAAATTGGTTTTTTAACACGCTGAACTACTGGCGTGCTTTTTTTGGTATAAACAGGTCTTGATGTTCTAACAACAGGTTGATTGGAGCTACAAGCCACAATCAAAAGTAAGGTTAGTATTAAAATAAATTTCTTAATCATTATAGTTTATTAATGTTTGCTTTTTATTTTTTAAAATACTGTTCATACCCTTAATTCCCTGTAAACCTCCGGTATGAATTAGTAAAATTTTAGAACCTTTTGGAAAATAATTTTTATTAATTAAATCTATAACGCCAAAAACCATCTTTCCTGTATAAATGGGGTCTAAAAAAATATCATTTTCTTTTTTAAAATCGTTTATGAATTGGATTAAGGTTTCTGTTACTTTTCCATAGCCTCCAAAATGATAATCGGTAATTAAATTCCAGTTATTTTTTTTTGTAAATTTATGAATATCTTCCCTTAAAAAATTGCCTTTTAACGCAGGAAAACCCAAAACTTGTTGACTAGGTTTTGAACAATTTATAATCCCCGAAATCGTACCGCCAGTTCCTACAGCACAGCAAATAAAATCAAAATCCTCATCCTCATTGGTTAGAATTTCTTCGCATCCTTTGACAGCCAATTCATTGGTTCCGCCTTCAGGAAGGAGATAAAACGAACCAAACTTTACTTTTAATTTTTCTAAAAAATCAACTTCTGTTTTATTCCTATATGCTTCTCTGGAAACAAACTCCAACTGCATTCCAAATTTCTGCGCTTTTTGAAGTGTTGGATTTTCATCGATTTTTGATACTAATTCTTCTCCGCGAATGATGCCGATGGTTTTGAAATTAAACTCCTTACCAGCCGCAGCAACGGCCAAAATATGATTGGAAAAAGCTCCGCCGAAAGTTAACAGCGTATGCTGATTTTCTGCTTTTGCCTGAAATAAATTGTATTTTAATTTTCGGAATTTATTTCCTGAAATTTCTGGATGCAACAAATCTTCACGCTTGATGCACAAGGTAAAATTGGGATTGTCAATAGTGATTTTTTGATTGAAAACTTCCAACGCATTATTTTTTTGCAAAGTTACTGCTTCTACATCGGAATGCCGCTTTTAATCCTAAAAAAAGCGACTCGAATAAGTCGCTTTTTAATTAGTTTGTAGTGTTAGAAATTATTATTTTCTGTACTTCTTTCCTATTGTCGTTAGTAAGTAATTCAACTAAATAAACCGAAGCAGCTAAACCACTTGTTGGGAATTGATAGCTTTCTTGAACTTCCAATTTTGCTTTACTGAAAATTTTCTTTCCAGTTAAATCGTATAGTGAAACCGACTTTACTTCCATCAAATTAGGGTTGTTTACAGTAAGCATTTGATTGGTGTTGTTTTGAACAATAGTAAAATCACTTTTGATAGAATTGTCAACACCCAATGTTGTATTTAAAAATGTTATTTCAAATCTATTGTTATAAATTCCAGTTGGCAATGTCACAGTATAAGGCGCACTTTTTAAATCATGATAAGTACCGTCTAGTCCATCATAAAGATAAATATTTTGATTTTCATCAAAGTATTCAATGGAGGCAATATCAAATTTAAAAGTGGCATTATCAGTAGTTTTAACACCCAAAGGAACTCGCTTATTGATATCAAAATTAATTCCCTCAATAACATATCTGTCATTGGCTAAGAAGAAATAAACATCGTTTGGCAAACTGATTGATGAAGTACCAAGAGCGTCAATTCCTCTATCAACACCATCCGTAGCTTCAGGAACAAAGGCAAGCGCAATTTGTTTTGTAAACTCATTATTAAAAGTAGTATTTAATCGCAAAAGAGGTACAACTTGAGCACTATTTACATTTGAATTTGAAGTAGCTGTATGTTCACTTGAACGTTCAAACTGAGATAAAGCCCCACTTTCTTTATAATAGTCTCTATGTGAATTTCTTAAAGTAATGGTAGTTGGAGAACTCCCTTTAACCATAAAACCTTGTCCAATTGGCGCATACTTTCTTTCGATAGACAATCCAGATAAACCTCCTGGGTTATTTATAGTTCCATCGCTATTGTAGGTGTTAACAGCTGCTGAAACATAAACGCCATTTGACAACAAAGATATAGGAGAATATGTTCCATAACCTCCTTGATACTGTGCTATATAATGGGAATTGGTAGATTTTTTTTGTTCCCAATAATAAGCAATTCCCGTACATCCTGTGTTTGTTGCATCCAATAAAAACGCATTGACATGAAGAGCGCTTGGATATGGATTTCCCGTAAGTGTAAATTTATTGGTATCAACGTTTACAGTTATATCACCATCATTGGGCTTTCCTCTAAAATCATAGCGTTGTGCTCCAACACCACCAGGATTATTTTCAACACCATTACTTTCAATATCAGTGCTGTCTGAACCACTTGTTCCTTTCATGGTAAATCCTTCTCCTGGCAAAATGGTTGAGTTCGCACCAACCTGAAACCATTGCGAATAAGCAGTTGATGATAAAAATTTATATATCCAATAAGGCGCAATAGATAATGGATTTGAAATTCCATCATAATTATTCATAGCCAAAATCGTAGCTGGTGTACTAGCTGTAAGCGATGTGGGTTGATTGAGTAAAGAAATTCCAAAACTGTCATTTCCCGGAGTTATAGAAGCAATTCCTACGGGTGAACACCAATAATTGTAATCATAATTATCAGAAGAGCCTTCTTGAAATACTGATACTACACCGTCTCCTTTGTTTGTGGAAGTTGTAGTAGCGTTTCCTTGCAACAATTGTCCCTCATTTCTTAAATAAAAATTTCCATTGCTTTGTAAATCTACATCTTGATTCACAAAAACTACAGCCCCTTTATTGTACACATAACTTCCCGAACTAACATACAGTTGGGCAAACGATGTGAATGAAATCAATAACATGATTATATACAATAGCTTTTTCATAAATCAATATTTAAATGCCTCAGAGACAATTATTAAAAGGTATAAATGTATAAAAAAATTATTTATGCACGTATATTAAAATCAAACAATTAAATAAATTTAAAAAACTTCCAAAAAGACCTTGACTTTAAATAGCTAAGCTCCTTTTCATTTTTATAGGCTTCGCGCTCAAAAGAAATATTTCTATAAGCGGTATTCTTGTCTTTATATTGAAACCATTTAATTAAAAATTCAATCCCATACCAAACATAAAAAGGCAAAATTAAAAGCTCTAACTGCTGTCTCAAATGTATCCTTTCATGATTAATACAAACTTTATCCAAAGCGTCATTCTTATCCGTTAAAATAACAAACGGGAAAAAAGTCAATCCTCTAAATCCTTTTGGCGTTAAATATTTAAAAACAATCAATATCATATGCTGCAAAGTTGTTAAATTTGTCGGTATGAATGAAGCATTAGACCCAAATAATTTAATTGAAGGCGAAGATTATTACTTAACCCCAGAAGGTTATCGTTGTTTTACTGAAAAATACCATTTAAAAAGAGGTTATTGCTGCAAAAGTGGCTGCCGACATTGTCCATATGGCTATGATAAAAAAACGGGAACAATAAAACCAAAAAAGTAGCAAAGTTCCAAAGTCACTGAGTGGCAAAGTAAAAAACATTAAGAAACAGAAACTCTGCAACTTTGCAACTTTGCAACTTTGCAACTCAAAAAACAAAAAATGACATTTCAAGAGCAAATAATACAAGGAATCCCCTCTATTTTACCGAATCCAAAGCCCTACGAAGTTGCTATAAATCACGCACCAAAACGCAAAGAAATCCTTTCGGTTGAAGAAAAAAAATTGGCGCTAAAAAATGCGCTGCGCTATTTTGAATCGAAACATCATGCTGAATTAATTCAGGAATTCAAACAAGAATTAGAAACCTACGGTCGGATTTATATGTATCGACTACGTCCTGATTATAGGATGTATGCAAGACCCATTTCCGAATATCCAGGAAAATGCGAACAGGCAAAAGCTATCATGCTCATGATTCAAAATAATTTGGATTATGCTGTGGCGCAACATCCTCATGAATTGATTACCTACGGTGGAAACGGAGCTGTTTTTTCAAATTGGGCACAGTATTTATTGACCATGAAATACTTGGCAGAAATGACTGAAGAGCAAACTTTAGCCATGTATTCAGGTCATCCAATGGGGCTATTCCCTTCACACAAAGATGCTCCAAGAGTTGTAGTTACAAACGGTATGGTAATTCCCAATTATTCCAAACCTGACGATTGGGAAAAAATGAATGCATTGGGCGTTTCCCAATACGGACAAATGACGGCTGGAAGTTATATGTACATCGGTCCGCAAGGCATTGTTCACGGAACCACCATAACCGTTTTAAACGGATTTAGAAAAATAAAAAAATCACCAACTGGTGGTTTGTTCGTCACATCAGGATTAGGCGGAATGAGTGGCGCACAACCCAAAGCTGGAAATATTGCAGGTTGCGTAACAGTTTGTGCCGAAGTCAATCCAAAAATCACACACATTCGCCATTCACAAGGTTGGATAAACGAAGTGATTGAAAACATTGATGCATTAGTGCCAAGAGTTAGAAAAGCTCTGGAAAATAAAGAAGTAGTTTCCATTGCGTATCTCGGAAATGTGGTGGATGTTTGGGAACGTTTCGACCAAGAAAATCTTCATATTGATTTGGGTTCCGATCAAACTTCATTGCACAATCCTTGGGCTGGCGGTTATTATCCAACAGGTTTTTCTTTCGAGGAATCGAATGAAATGATGGCCAATAATCCCGATAAATTCAAAGAAGAAGTCCAAAAAACTTTGCGCCGTCATGCAGCTGCCATCAACAAACACACAGCCAAAGGAACGTATTTCTTTGATTATGGAAATGCTTTTTTATTGGAAGCTTCTCGTGCTGGCGCTGATGTTTTTGCCGAAAATCATATTGATTTTAAATACAATAGTTATGTGCAAGACATTATGGGACCGATGTGTTTCGATTATGGATTTGGTCCATTCCGTTGGGTTTGCGCTTCGGGAAAACCAGAAGATTTAGCCAAAACAGATAAAATTGCCTGCGATGTTTTAGAGGAAATGATGAAAAATTCTCCTGCTGAAATTCAACAGCAAATGGCCGATAATATTCAATGGATAAAAGGCGCTCAGGAAAATAAATTGGTCGTTGGTTCACAAGCTAGAATCCTATATGCCGATGCTGAAGGCAGAATAAAAATTGCCGAAGCTTTCAATCAAGCGATTGCCCGCAACGAAATTGGGATTGTTATTTTGGGACGCGATCATCATGACGTTTCAGGAACTGATTCCCCTTACCGTGAAACTTCCAATATTTATGACGGCTCGCGTTTTACTGCCGATATGGCGATACAAAATGTCATTGGTGACAGCTTCCGTGGCGCTACCTGGGTATCCATTCACAACGGTGGTGGCGTGGGTTGGGGCGAGGTAATTAACGGCGGATTTGGTATGGTTCTTGATGGAACTCAAGCCGCGTCAAGACGCTTAGAATCAATGCTTTTCTGGGATGTAAACAACGGAATCTCGCGAAGAAGTTGGGCAAGAAACGAAGGGGCTATTTTTGCAATAAAAAGAGCCATGGAAACGCAACCTTTATTAAAAATTACCATCCCTAATATGGTTGAAGAAGGATTGTTGGATTTATAGATTTTTGAATCAATTAGACCAATAATCCAACTGGTTTTAAAAATCAAATGGTCTAATAATCAAAAAAAATAAATATGAAAACAACAAAATTTTTACCGTTACTCCTACTCTTCGTTTTAGCGTCCTGTAGTTCTGTAAGTGTGAATTCGGACTATGACAAAAAAGTCAATTTCACACAATTCAAAACCTATGCTTACTTAAAAGGCGGCATCGACAAAGTCCAAATATCCGATTTGGATAAGAAAAGAATTCTACGTTCCATCGACGAAGAAATGGCAACCAAAGGCTTAACCAAAAGCGATTCACCCGATATGCTAATCAGCATTTTCACCAAAGAAAACGAGCGTGTTGATGTGTATAATCAAAACGGATTTGGCTGGGGTTGGAATCCCTACTGGGGAATGGGAATTGGATATACCAATGTTTCCCGAACGCCCGAAGGCACTTTATATATTGATTTAATTGATGCTAAAACCAAAGAACTGGTTTGGCAAGGAGAAGGCTCAGGTTATCTTACGAAAGACACCAATAAAAAAGACGCTAGGATTAAAGAATTTGTGAGTACAATTTTAGCACAATATCCACCGGTGAAGAAGTAGGCAGTGTTCAGTTGACAGTGTTCAGATAAATAAAACCGTAATAGAAATGTTGCGGTTTTTTTTTAGCCCAGATTGCAGTGGCATCCTTTTTATACCTGTCAGGTTTTAAAAACCTGACAGGTATAAAAAGATAGAACGGAAAGCTGGAAATAGCTCCTAAAAAAGTAAGCAGTGTTCAGTGATCAGTTGGCAGAAATAAAAAAACCGTAGCAGAAATGTTACGGTTTTTTTTATTAAAAGTCTGAGCACTCAATACTGAACACTGAACACTAATAACTCAGTAACTCTTCCATCTTAACCCTAACTTTCTCTGCATTTGGAATCATCGTAAATTCTAAAGTACTGTTCAACGGAATAGCTGGCATGTTCTCCGAACCTATCACCATAACGGGCGCATCAAGGTATTTGAAACATTTTTCCTGAATCATTCCAGCTAAACTTCTAGCGAAAGAGTTATTTGTAGGCTCTTCGGTTACGATAAGGCATTTTTTAGACTTCTTAACCGATTTTAGAATTACTTCTTCGTCCAAAGGATAAAGCGTTCTTAAATCAATGATTTCGACTTGCTGTTTCCTATTCGCAGAAGCATTCAGTGCCCAATGCACTCCCATTCCATAGGTAATTACCGAAATCGTTTCTTCGCTTTCTTGTTCCCAAATTTCCTGCACCACATTGGCTTTGCCAAAAGGTAAAATATAATCTTCACTCGGTTCAAAAACGCGTGCTTCGTCAGTTCCTTTCACTTTGCTCCAATACAAACCTTTGTGTTCTAAAATTACAACCGGATTGGGATCGTAATAGGCCGCTTTTAGCAAACCTTTTAAATCGGCACCATTACTTGGATACGCTATTTTGATTCCGCGAATATTCGTCAATACGCTTTCCACAGAAGAGGAATGATAAGGTCCGCCGCTTCCATAAGCACCAATCGGCACACGCAAAATCATACTTACCGGCCATTTCCCATTGGTCAAATAACTGGAACGGCTCACTTCGGTAAACAATTGATTCAGTCCCGGCCAAATATAATCGGCAAACTGAACCTCAACAATGGGTTTTAATCCAGCCGCCGACATTCCGACAGTAGAACCAACGATAAACGCTTCTTGAATAGGTGTATTGAAAACTCTTTCATCTCCAAATTTTTGTGCCAACGTTGCTGCTTCTCTGAAAACACCACCTAATCGTCCGCCAACATCTTGTCCGTACAATAAACATTCGGGATGTTTTTTCATTAATTCTTCCACGGCAAACAAAGCGCAATCGACCATCACAACTTTATCTTCGCGGGTTGGACTTCTCTCTCCTGCTTCTTCAGTAATTATAGTTGGCGCAAAATCATGCGTGAATAAATCTTCCGGAGTTGGGTCTTCTGCCAGTTGTGCTTTATCAAAATCGGCTTGGACTTTGGCTATAGCCGAATTTTCAATGGTTTGAATTTCTGAATTTGAAAATCCTGCTTCCAACAATTGTTTTATCAAAACCGGAAATGGATCACGCGATTGTGCTTCTTCCAAATCATCACGATACCATTCCATTCGAACACCTGATGTATGGTGATTTAACAAAGGAACTTTAGCATGAATTAAAAACGGTCTTCGTTCTTCACGCATTGTTTTTAGCACTTTTTGAACCGCCAAATAACTTTCGGTAAAATTGGCTCCGTCAATCGAAATAGCTTCAATTCCGTGGAATCCTTTTATGTATTCAAAGGCATTTTGCGCACGCGTTTCTGCTGCGTTTGCCGAAATATCCCAACCATTATCTTGTACCAAATACAAAATCGGTAATTGTTTTAAAGCCGCCATTTGAAAAGCTTCGGCTACTTCGCCTTCCGTTACAGAAGCATCACCAAGCGAGCAAACTACAATTGGTGATTCCTGATTTTTATCTTCAATTCCAATATTTTCTTTGTACCAAAATCCCATCGCAGCCCCCGTTGCCGGAATGGCTTGCATCCCTGTTGCGGAAGATTGATGTGGAATTTTTGGTTTATCGGCATCTCTCAAACTAGGATGACAATAGTACGTTCTTCCACCCGAAAATGGATCGTCTTTTTTCGCCATTAATTGCAACATTAAATCGTAAGGTTGCATTCCGATTCCCAATAACATCGAGTCATCTCGATAATACGGGAATGCATAATCTTGTGGTAAAAGTTGCATAGCCACTGCAATTTGAATGGCTTCGTGTCCGCGCGAAGTAGCGTGAACATATTTGGAAACTATCTTAAAATTCGCCTCATACAAGTCGGTCATGGCTTTTGCCGTTGCCATTGTTGAAAAGGCTTTTTCTAATATTTTTTTATCTAACATCTTTATTTAAATAAACCCTTTCAGAGTTTTAAACTCTGAAAGGGTTATGTGTTTTTTATTTTGCTTCTACAATCCAACCGAATTTATCTTCTATGTCTTGGACTTTTATAGCATTCAACGTATCATTAACCATTACGGAAACTGGGTTTTCAACTGGAAATTTAATGGATAAATCCTTATTCCCAATCTCTTCTACCATGGCAATTCCAACGGCAGTTCCTGTTCCAAAAGCTTCTTCTAAAGTTCCGTTTTTGGATGCTTCAATGATTTCAGAAATTTTTATAGGTCTTTCAATTACTTCAAAACCTTTGTCACGTAATATATCAATAACACTCATTCGGGTGATACCATTTAAAATAGAACCACTTAAATCGGGCGTGATAAATTTACCTCCAATTTTGAAGAAAATATTCATCGTTCCTACTTCTTGAATGTATTCAAAATGCTGGGCATCCAACCATAAAACCTGGTCATAACCTTGCGCTTTTGCATATTCTGTCGGACGAATAGCTGCTGCATAATTTCCGGCTGCTTTTGCTTCTCCGGTTCCTCCATTTACGGCACGAACATATTTTTTCTCAGCGTATAATTTAATTTTTTTGCTGAAAAATGGCCCTGCTGGCGATGCCATTACTATGAACTTAAAACTTGTCGCTGCACGCATTCCAATAAAGGCTTCGTCGGCATACATAAATGGTCGCAGGTACAACGCACTTCCATCCTGCGTTGGAATCCATTCTTTTTCCAAAGCGGTAAATTGCTTCAAAGCTTCCACAAATAAATCTTCTGGAAACGAAGGCATTCCCATTCGATAGGCGCTAAAATTTAAACGCTTTGCATTTTCATCAGGGCGAAATAACAACGGTGTTCCGTCTTTTCCCAATGTCGCTTTCATTCCTTCAAAAATTGCCTGTCCGTAGTGCAATGCCATGGCTGCAGGATGCGTGGGAATTAGCGCTAGAGGTTCAATTCTGGCATTTGTCCATTCGCCATTTTGGTAGTCACAAATGAACATGTGGTCGGTGAAACGGGTTCCCATAGTGACGTTGTTGATATCAACTTCACTGACTTTGGAATGGGCAACTTTTGTTATTTTGATTGAATGTGTCATTAAATCTTGCATGATATTATATAGTTATGTTGGTGTCAAATTGTTCTAAATAATCGCCCACTTTTCGCAAAAAAGATCCTCCTAAAAATCCGTCAACTACTCGATGGTCGAAAGAAAGAGAAAGATACATCATGCTTCGGATGGCAATTTCATCGCCTTTTGAAGTCGTAATTACTTCTGGTCGTTTTTTAATAATTCCGAATGCTAAAATTGCTACTTCGGGTTGGTTGATGATGGGTGTTCCCATCAAGCTTCCAAACGTTCCCACATTAGAAATTGTGAACGTACTTCCCTGAATTTCTTCGGGTTTTAATTTATTATTTCGAGAGCTGTCTGCCAAATGATTAACGTCTTTTGCAATGGCTACTAAATCTTTTTCATTGGCATTTTTCACCACGGGAACGATTAAATTTCCGCTTGGTAAAGCCGTAGCCATTCCGATATTAATATCATTATGAACGATGATATTCTTTTCGTCCACCGAAACATTAATCATTGGAAAATCCTGAATAGCTCTCGCCACTGCTTGAACAAAAACGGGGGTAAACGTTAGTTTCTCATTGTGTTTTTGTTGGAAATTCTCTTTGTTTTCGTTTCTCCAATTCACCAAATTTGTCACATCGACTTCAATGTAAGAAGTAACGTGTGGCGAGGTTTGTTTGGAATAAACCATGTGGTCGGCAATCATTTTGCGCATTCTATCCATTTCCACAATTCGGTCTTTTCCTTCCACAAAATTGATTTTTGGCTTAGGAAAGTTGGGTGATGGGTGTTGGATGTTGGGTGATGGTATACTCTTAACCGGATATTTTCTGTTTTTTAAATAATTGAAAACATCACTTTTTTGAATTCTTCCCTCAGCTCCAGAGCCCGGAATGGATTGTAATTCTTCAATAGAAAGATTTTCTTTTTGAGCGATGCTGATGATTAATGGCGAAATAAAAGCATCAGGATTTGTCTTTGCTTGTAATTTTATTGGTGGTTTACTCGTTACTGTTGGCTCTTGTTTTACTTCTTGTGTCTTCCCAATAGTTATCTTTTTCCCATCACCATTTCCGTTAGAATCTATCAATGCCAAAACTTCTCCCACGCCAACTACAGCATCTTTCTGAAAACGAATTTCAGTAATCACACCCGAAACTGTTGACGGCACATCGCTGTCTACTTTATCGGTAGCGACCTCGACAATGATTTCTTCGGCAGTCACAAAATCGCCTACGTTTTTCAACCAGGAAATTATGGTAGCTTCTGAAATGCTTTCGCCCATTTTGGGCATTTTAAATTCGATTATTGGCATATTTTTATTTTATAGTAGAGACGTTGCAATGCAACGTCTCTACGATTTTCTAAATTCTTCTAATGTTTTATAAAAAGCTTCCTGTGTTGGGCGATTGGCTGGAATTTCTCTTAACGGTTCAACGGCTCTTAAACTTTCGTAACATTCGCTTGGCAATTGTTGATACAAAGCGGTTCCTTTCGTTTTCCAATCAATCATTTCATCTGAAACGTCTTTTATAATTATGGCAGGATTTCCCACAACCATTTTACGATTTGGAATATCCATTCCAGCCTTGATAAAACTCAAAGCGCCAATGATACATTCATCGCCCACATTCACATCATCCATAATCACAGCGTTCATTCCGACAAGGCAATTCGCACCGATATTGGCTCCGTGAATAATGGCTCCGTGACCAATATGTGCACCTGCTTTCAAAACCATACTCTTTCCTGGAAACATGTGAATCGTGCAATTTTCTTGTACGTTACAGCCGTCTTCAATAATGATTTCTCCCCAATCGCCGCGAATGGCGGCACCAGGACCAACGTATACGTTCTTCCCAATAATCACATTACCCGTAACCGCTGCTTGCGGATGGATGAAACTACTTTCGTGTATGACTGGGGTAAATCCCTTGAATTCGTATATCATTTATTGTTTTTTAGAAGAAAGAGGCAAGAAAAAAGAAGAAAGAATTATAAAAATCTTTTCTCTTGCTTCTTGCATCTATTCTCTTATTTAAACTTCTTCAACGTTTCTTTCGTAAAATCTGACAGCACTAATCTTCCGCTGATAGCGGCTCTTTCTGCTAATAAATTGTCCCAATCTTCTGTTCCTCTCCAAAAAACCTTTTTCATTTCTACCATCGCCTCTGGATTGTAGGTACAAAGATGTTCGGCAAATTTCTGAACTTCGGCGTCTAATTCTTCGATACTTTCGAATACACTAGCGTACAACCCTTTTTCTCTTGCCCAAGTCGCTTCGTAAAATGTATTGGCGTCAATGGCAATTTGTGACATGGCTGAAACCCCCATTTTTCTTTCAATGGCAGGAGAAACCACAAAGGGTCCAATTCCCACATTGAGTTCGCTCAATTTTATCGTGGCGAATTGGGTTGCCATGCAATAATCGGTTGCGGAAGCAATTCCTACTCCGCCTCCAACAGTTTTTCCTTGTATGCGTCCGATGATGAATTTCGGGCATTTTCTCATGGCATTAATCACATTGGCAAAGCCAGAGAAAAATACTTTTCCGGTTGCAGCATCGTTGATTGCCATAAGCTCTTTGAAACTCGCTCCCGCACAAAAAGTTCTATCTCCACCACTTTTGAGGATGATAACTTTTACGTCGTTGTTGTTTCCGGCTTCGGTAATCGTGTCCGATAATTTTTTTAACAGATCGCCTGGCAAAGAATTTTGTTCTGGATGAAAAAATTCAATCGTGGCGATATTGTTTTTTATTTCTTGTTTTACGTATGCTTGTGACATATTTTTATTTTTAACCGCAAAGTACGCAAGGTTTTACGCAGAGTTCGCAAAGTTTATTATTCTCGCAAAGACGCAAAGGCGCAAAGCTTTTGATATTTTTAATTTATATTTCTTTTTTATTCTAAATTTCTAGCCCTGATAGTAGCGGCATCCTTTTTCTTTTTTCTTTAAAAAGAAAAAGATATAGCGGATAGCAGGATTAGCTTCAAATCATTATTTTATAAAATATTAAATTGCTCAAAATGATGGTTTAAATGTTTGCGTTCCAGTAAATAAGACTCGTATTTGTTGAGTTCACCGAAAACCATATTTTTTAAAACGGCTTCGGGATTTTCTTTAAAAAATGTTATATAGGCTTCGCGTGCTTCCAAAAATTTGGCTTTTGCTGTTTCGAAATTAGGATGTATCAAATCTTCTAATTCGTCTTTTTTCATAGTTGGAAACGAACTTCCTTTTGGAAATGCATCGTAATTGTACAACGAATGATGTACTTTTTCCAATATCTTTTCGGGCGTGGCGATATCAAAATCCTGCATTTCACCTGACATGATTTTATAACCAACTTCCAAATGTTCTAACAAATGTTGCGGCGTTAAAATGCCCCATTTTGGTTTAGCATTTTCGGTTAGTTTGTTCAAAGATTCTGTGATTTTTTCATCAGTCATTTCTACAAAAACTTCTTGCTTTTTCTGCACCATAGTCAAAATAGTAGCTACAGCCACTAATTCGTTTTCTGTATCAAAAACTTCTACAAACCATTTCACAATGCCGCTTGGATGTTCTGCTGAAGCGACATCTCTGTCGACTTTTTGTTTACATGTTAAACGAACATATATAGTATCGTCGTGATAAATCGGACGTAAGAAACGACATTCTTCCAAACCATAATTGGCGGCAACGGGTCCTTTATTTGGATACACGAAAAGTCCGGCAGCGGCGGCTAAAATGAAATAACCGTGAGCCGTTCGTTTTTTAAATATGCTTCCGTCAAGCGATGTTATATCGGTATGGGCATAGAAATGATCCCATGTTATATTAGCAAAATTGATGATGTCGGTATCTGTTACCGTTCGGTTGTGCGTGCGCAACGACATACCTGGTTGGATGTCTTCCCAATGGTATTGAAACGGATGTTGGGTGATTTCTTTATATGCCGAATTTGGCTGATAAATCCCTGTTATTTCGGTTAATGTTGTTGGCGAACCTTGAATGGCGCAGCGTTGCATATAATGTTTGATACCACGAACACCTCCCATTTCTTCTCCTCCTCCGGCACGACCTGGGCCACCGTGAACCAACAATGGCAATGGCGAACCATGACCTGTGCTTTGCTTGGCATTTTCTCTGTTCAACACCAAAATTCTTCCATGGTGTGAAGCGGCGTTGATTACGTAATCTTTAGCTATTTCATCGGAATTTGTAACGATGGATGACACTAATGAACCTTTACCCATTTGTGCTAATTCGATAGCTTCGTCTAGATTTTTATATGGCATAATTGTCGCAACTGGACCAAAAGCTTCCATTTCATGAGCGGATAAATTTTGGAATGGCTGATCTTCAAGAAGCAACATTGGGCTTATAAAAGCGCCTTTTGTATCGGCTCCAATTAAGTCCATTTTATCGAAATCACCATAAACAATTTTAGCTGTTTTTGTAATTTCTGAAACTCTGTTTCTAACTTCTAATACTTGGTCTTTGGAAACCAAAGCTCCCATTCGTACTTCTTTTAATCTAGGATTCCCAATGGTAACTTTATCTAAAGCTTTTCCGAGAGCCATTTGTACTTCCTCAGTCAAGTTTTCGGGAACTATCAATCTGCGGATAGCTGTACATTTTTGCCCACATTTTACTGTGATTTCACTTCTTGCCTGACTAATAAACAAATCAAATTCAGGTGTTCCCGGAACCGCATCTTCACCTAAAACAGAAGCATTCAATGAATCGGCTTCCATGTTAAACGGTACGGATTCGTTGATAATTCTCGAATGTGCTTTTAACATGCGTCCTGTACTTGCAGAACCCGTAAACGTAACCACATCCTGACTTTCAACGGTATCTAAAATTGAATTTGCTGAACCACAAATTAACTGCAATGCGCCTTCGGGCAAAATTTTAGAAGCAATGATGTCTCTCACTACAGCTTCGGTTAGGTAGGATGTTGATGTTGCCGGTTTCACTACTGCTGGAACTCCCGCCATCCAATTGACTGCACATTTTTCAAGCATTCCCCAAATTGGGAAATTGAATGCGTTGATATGAACAGCAACTCCTTTTTTGGGCACCAAAATATGATGCGCCATAAAACGACCGCCTTTTGATAAATCGATGGCATCGCCTTCAACGTGATAGGATTGATTTGGAAATAATTTTCTGAGTGAGGCATTTGCGAATAAATTTCCAAAACCTCCTTCAATATCAATCCATGAATCCACGCGCGTGGCACCAGTTCTATAACTGATTTCGTAGAAATGTTCTTTGCGTTTGTTGAGATACATAGCTAGACTTTTGAGCATATTGCCACGTTCCTGGAAGGTCATTTTGCGCAATTTCTCACTGCCTTTGGTTCTTCCGTAATGAAGGATTTCACCAAAATCCAGACCTTGTGTCGAAGCATGTCCAATTATTTCTCCGGTTACCGAATCGAATAAAGGAACTCCTTCACCAGCACCTGATGTCCATTTTCCTAGGATGTAATTTTGTATATTATTCATATTTTTTGTTTAACCGCAAAGCTCGCAAAGTTTATTCGCAAGGTTCGCAAAGTTTTATACTCGTTCTATGATTGCTGCGTAACCTTGACCAACACCAATACACATGGTGATTAGCGCGTATCTTTTTCCTGTTAACTGTAATTCCAAAGCTGCCGAGTAGGCAATTCTTGCTCCTGTAACTCCTAATGGATGGCCAATTGCGATTGAGCCTCCATTTGGATTCACTCTTGAATCGTTGTCTTTTAAACCCAATTCACGGAGGCAAGCTATACTTTGTGAAGCAAAGGCTTCGTTGATTTCTATAATATCAATTTGGTCTAATGTTAAACCTGCTTTAGCTAATGCTTTTTTAGTCGCTTCGACTGGACCAATTCCCATAATTCTTGGCTCTACTCCCACAACTGCTGAACTTACTATTCGTGCCAATGGTTTCAAGTTGTATTTTTTAACCGCTTCCGCAGATGCGATGATGGTAGCTGCTGCTCCGTCGTTTAATCCTGACGCATTTCCGGCAGTAACGCTTCCATCTTTTTTGAAGGCTGGACGTAATTTGGATAAACCTTCTAATGAAGTATTTGGTTTTATGAATTCATCATTAGCGAATTGAGTAGCGTCGCCTTTTCGTTGTGGAATTTCTACCGGGACAATTTCTTTTGCTAATCTTCCCGAAGCTTGAGCTACCGCTGCTTTTTGTTGGCTATGCAACGCAAATGCATCTTGGTCTTCTCGGGAAATACTATATTTTTCTACTAAGTTTTCGGCGGTTTCTCCCATGGCATCGGTGCCAAACATGGCATGCATTTTTGGATTGATAAAACGCCATCCAAAACTGGAATCGTACATTTTGCTATCGGTTCCATAAGCTGCTGATGGTTTGGAAACTACTAATGGTCCGCGTGTCATATTTTCAACTCCGCCTGCAATAAATACATGTCCATCACCCGCTTTAATAGCGCGGCTGGCATTAATTATCGCCGATAAACCCGAACTGCACAAACGATTGACCGTTTCGCCTGGAACAGTATAAGGCAATCCTGCTAAAAGCAATGACATTCTTGCCACATTACGATTATCATCCCCTGCTTGATTAGCGCAACCCATGATAACGTCGTCATAAGCGGCTGCCGGAATATTTGGGTTTTTTTCTACCACGGTTTTGATAACCAATGCTCCTAAATCATCAGCGCGAACTGATGCTAGTGTTCCTTGGTAACTTCCGATTGGAGTTCGAACTCCGTCTATGATGTATGCTTCCATTTCAATAATTATGAATTATAAACTAATCCTATTCTTCCCATTCCTTCGCAGTTCTATACACGACGCCTTTAAATAAAGCGACCATTTCGTTACCACGTTTGACTTCAATTATATTAAAACCCAGTTTATTATTTACTTTTTCGATGATGGATTCTGCCACCAAATAATCCCCTTCGTTTACCGCTTCGATATGATTGATAGATGTTTCGATGGAAACGGAAAACCTGCCGTGGGTGTTGGCTGCAAATCCGAAAGCGGTATCGGCCAAGGAATAGGTAATTCCACCATGTGCTTTGTTCATACTGTTCAACATTTCCTTGCGAACTGTCATAGCGACTCTACATCTTCCTATTTCACATTCTAAAATTTCAATGCCAAGCCATTGACTGTAAGCGTCAAGCGAAAGCATTTTGTATGGGATTTTGGCACCTTCCATTTTAGAAAAAGTTTTTATTTTCTCTACTCATTTTACGCAATAACGGAGTACAACGGTATCTGTCTTCGTGGTATTCATTGTATAATGCGTCTAATTTTTCGACACACCATTTGATTCCTAATTCGTCTGCCCAAACCAACAACCCTTTTGGATAATTTACTCCTTTGGTCATGGCATTATCTATATCTTTTGCGGAAGCAATATTTAAAAATAATGTATCGGCAGCTTCATTAATAAGCATCACAATTACACGATCGAAAATTGTTTTTGCCAAAGTCAGATCCTCATTTGGCGCTGGCATTTCGGCATTATAATTATAAAATCCCTTTCCTGTTTTTCTTCCTAGATATCCTGCTTCCATCAATCTTTTTTGGGTGAATGAGGGTTTAAATCTTGGGTCAAAATAGAACGAAGTGAATACGGTTTCCGTTACGGTGTAATTCACATCATTGCCAATAAAATCCATTAATTCAAAAGGTCCCATTCTAAATCCTCCAATGGTTTTCATAGCAAAATCGATTGTCGCAAAATCAGCAAAACCTTCTTCATAAATGCGCAAGGCTTCGCTATAAAAAGGTCGGGCCACTCTATTAACAATAAATCCTGGTGTGTCTTTGGCAACAGCCACTACTTTTTTCCAATCGGAAATGGTTTTGGTTGTAAATAAAAACACTTCTTCACTAGTTTGTATCGCTGGAATTACCTCAACCAATTGCATTAATGGCGCTGGATTGAAAAAGTGAACTCCAATGACGCGTTCTGGTTTATGACAGGAAGCGGCAATGGAGGCAATAGATAACGACGATGTATTAGAAGCTAAAATTGTTTCGGGTGAGACATAGGTTTCTAATTCGGAGAAAAGCTTTCTTTTTATTTCTAAATTCTCAACAATAGCTTCTATCACCATATCGGAATGGGACAGTTCTCCCATGGTATGCACATAGGAAATATTATTCGTGATTCTGAATTTTTCGGCTGCATCAATTTTAGCTTTATCCACTAATTTTGACAATGTAATTTCTAGTAAGGCTTTACTTTTTGAAAGGGCATCTTGATTGGTGTCAAAGATTTTTACTTCACAACCCGAAGTTGCGGCTATTTGTGCAATGCCACTCCCCATAGTCCCCGAACCTATTACTGCTACTTTCATTTTTCTAGACTTCTAAGATTTTAATTTCCTTTAAATTCAGGTTTTCTTTTTTCAACAAAAGCCGTTACGCCTTCTTTATAATCATTGGAGGAACTGGCTTCAATTTGCAAATCACTTTCTAAAGCAAGTTGTTGCTCCAAATTATTTGTCATCGATTGATTTAATAATCGCTTTGTTAAACCTAACGCTTTTGTCGGCATATTAGCCAATGTTGTTGCTAGCTCCCTAGTTTCTTCTTCGAAAAAAGCAACTGGTAAAATTTTATAAATCAAACCCATATGCAAAGCATCCGCAGCTGTAAGCTTATCGCCGAGCATCATTAATGCAGTGGCTCTTTGAAAACCAATTAACCTTGGTAGAAAAAAAGTTCCGCCACTATCGGGAATTAATCCAATTTTGCTGAAAGCTTGAATAAAACTTGCGTGGTCCGTTGTAACAACTATATCACAAGCCAGCGCAATATTGGCTCCAGCTCCAGCCGCAACGCCATTAACCGCTGCGATTATAGGTTTTTCAATAGTTCTTATTTTTTGAATTATCGGATTGTAATGTTCTTCCAAAATTTTTCTGAATCCTGGATTTAATTCGGGATCCGTAACTTCTTTTAAATCTTGTCCAGCACAGAATGCTTTCCCATTTCCGGTAATAACGATGGCACGAATCGCTGAATCAGTGTTGCAATTGTCTAATGTTTTTTGCAATAGCAAAGCCATTTCACGATTGAAACTATTGAAAACTTCTGGTCTGTTGAGTGTAATCCATGCTACACCATTTTCTACTTTTAAAAGGATACTCTCCATTTTAATTTGGCTATTTTAAACATTTAAAGTAGTCAAACGGTTCTAAGCAATCTTCGCATTGAAAGAATGCTTTGCATGCTGTTGAACCAAATTGACTTACTAATTTTGTGTTCAATGAACCACATTGTGGACATTTTACTATTTTTTTATTTCCAAGAAGTGCTTCTTTATCGGCATCTGCTGATAATGGAGATGCAATTCCATATTTTTCTAATGCTGCTCTTCCTTTTGCTGTAATCCAATCGGTTGTCCATGCTGGCGAAAGAATTAAATCTACTTTGGCCACATAGCCTTTTTCCTTAAATGCTGAAATGATATCTTCAGCTATAACATCCATTGCTGGGCAACCGCTATAGGTTGGCGTGATTTCAATTTCAACGATGCCGTTTATAATATGGGCAGAACGCACAACTCCCATTTCCATAATAGACAAAACCGGAATTTCTGGATCGGAAACCGTTTCCAGAATTTCGAATAGTTCTTGGTCAATATGTTGGAGTTGTTCTGTCATTTACCAATTCATATTAGGATAGGTTCGTTGCATGTATTGCAAATCGGCTAATAAATAACCCATATGTTCACTATGAACGCCTTGTTTCCCTCCTTTTTGGAAGTATTGTAATTGTGGCGTTTCTAATGTTGACTCTTCTAAAACCGCACTTACTTTTTTATAAAACGCATCTTTTAATTTCGTAACATCCACTCCAATCCCTTCCGAAACCATAGTTTTATCGGCATCCGTTTGATGGAATAATTCATCAGTAAATGCCCATAAATGAGTGATTGCTTCTTGAATTCGGTTGTGACTTTCTTCCGTTCCGCCTCCTAATCTTCTTATCCAATCGGAAGAAAAACGCGTGTGATAGGAAACTTCTTTGATGCTTTTTTTTGCAATCGCCGATAACGTAGCATCGGTGCTATTTTGTAATTCTTCCAACAACAATAAATGATAGCTATCAAATAAAAATTGTCTTGAAATGGAATAAGCAAAATCTTGATTAGGTTGTTCTACCAACAATACATTTTTGTATTCTCTTTCTTTTCGAAGGAAAGCAATCGTATCTTCTGTGGTATCATCGCCCATTAATTTGGCGGCATATTGATAATAACTTCTCACTTGACCCAATAAATCAAGAGAAATATTGGTCATGGCGATATCGGTTTCCAGACTTGGACCGTGACCACAAAGTTCGCCTAGACGCTGTCCTAAAATCAAAGCGTTATCCGCAATTCCGAATATGTATTGAACTAAATCTTTATCCATTTTACATGTGTTTTAGTTCGTCGGGCAATTCATAAAAAGTAGGATGACGATATGCTTTATCTTTTGCAGGTTCGAATAGTTCTGCACTATCATCCGGATTTGAAGCCGTGATTTGTGCTGATGGAACTACCCAAATGCTAACGCCTTCCATTCTGCGAGTGTACACATCCCGAGCATTTTCGAGAGCCATTGTAGCATCACTTGCGTGTAAACTTCCACAATGACGGTGTTCCAATCCGTTTTTACTTCTAATAAATACTTCCCAAAGCGGCCAATTTTTCATAACTCTATATTTTTATACTGCTTGTTGTATTTCTTTATTTGCTTGTTTTTCGGCGTAAGCCATGGCAGCATCACGAACCCATTTTCCTTTATCCCATGCATTAACTCTTGCTGAAATTCGTTCTTTGTTGCATGGGCCATGTCCTTTTACCACTTGCCAAAATTCATCCCAATCCAATTCACCAAAATCATATCGCTTGGTTTCTTCATTCCATTTTAAATCCGGGTCCGGAATCGTAAGTCCAATCATATCAGCTTGTGGCACTGTTTGATCCACAAATTGTTGACGTAATTCGTCGTTGGATTTACGCTTTAATTTCCATTTCATAGATTGTTCTGTATGAACTGATGCGTCGTCTGTTGGACCGAGCATCATTAGTGATGGAAACCACCATCTATTCAAGGCATCCTGCGCCATTGCTTTTTGTTCTGGAGTACCTTCTGCCAAAGTCATCATAATTTGAAAACCCTGACGCTGATGAAAACTTTCTTCCTTGCAAACACGAACCATAGCACGAGCGTAAGGCCCAAAAGAGGTTGCTGTTAAAGGCACTTGATTTATAATCGCTGCACCGTCAACCAACCAACCAATGGCTCCCATATCGGCCCAAGTCAGTGTTGGATAATTAAATATACTGGAGTATTTTGCTTTCCCTGAATGGAGCTGGTCATACAATTCTTCACGAGTTACACCAAGCGTTTCGCAGGCGCTATATAAATACAAACCGTGTCCCGCTTCATCCTGAATTTTGGCCAATAAAGCCACTTTTCTTTTCAAGGAAGGAGCTCGTGTAATCCAATTTCCTTCTGGCAACATCCCAACGATTTCGGAGTGTGCGTGTTGAGAAATTTGACGAATATGTGTTAGACGATACTTTTCGGGCATCCAATCTTTGGGCTCGATTTTTTCGTCTCTTGCGATGCGTGCATCAAAGATTTCTTCTAGGTTTTTAATTTCTAATTCTGACATATCTTTAAAATTATATGTTATATTTTTTATACACCAAATTCAACTACCACATTTTGAGAAGTTGGAACTGCCTGACAACTTAAAATTAATCCTTTGGCAACTTCTTTTTCGTCTAATGCGTAATTGATTTTCATTTCAACAGTTCCCGAAATTATTTTGCAACGACACGTACTACAAACTCCACCTTTGCAAGCAAATGGTAAATCGGCACCGGCTGCTAATGCACCATCAAGGATGTTATCAAAATCGTCATCCATAATGAAATGGAATTCTTTTCCGCCATCTATAATGGTTACTTCGGTACCTTCAACTTTATGTTCTAATATTTTATTGATTCGTTGTTTGTCTTCTTCGGAATTTCCAGTAGAAAATAATTCAAAATGCACTTTTTCTTTTGATAATCCAGCGGCAACTAATTCGTCACGAACGAGAAAAATCATTTCTTCCGGACCGCAAATAAAACATTCGTCAACGGCAGGAATATCAATTATTTTACTGGTAAGAACTTGTAATTTTTCTTTTGTAAACCGACCGTTTAAAAGTTCAATGCTGCGGTGTTCTTTGGTTAGGAAATGAAAAATTTCAAATCGGCCAAAATATTTATTTTTAAGTAATTCTATTTCTTCTTTAAAGATAATTGATTTTACACTTCTATTCAGATAAAAAAGTTTGAAAGTACTGTTGGGCTCTAAAGCCAAATGCGTTTTGATTATTGAAAGAATGGGTGTGATACCACTTCCAGCAACAAATGCGATGTAATTCTTGGGTTTTGCAGCATTTACAGGAGTGAAAAAATCTCCGTTAGGCGCCATTAAATCTAGGAAATCTCCTTTTTTTAATTTCTCATTTACAAAAGTTGAAAACAAACCTCCGTTGATTTTTTTAACGGCAACTTTCCATTTATTTTCAATTGGGCTAGAACAAAGCGAGTAAGAACGACGTTCTTCTTTGCCATCAATTGAAGATTTCAAAGTTAGGTGTTGCCCTTGAGTGAATTGAAATTCTTTTTGCAAATCAACAGGAATTTCAAAAGAAATAACGGAACAATCCTTTGTTTCTTTATAAATATCTGCAATTTTTATACTGTGAAATTTTGACATTTATTTTACCATTAATTAAAACTAACAATTGTTAGTTTGATATGCAAATTTAGTAAATATTTCAATTGGTTACGAAAACGTTGTAATTTTTTAACTTTAACAAAACCACTTATTCAAAAAAAATCAAACAATTCCATTGAGCAGAACTTTTGTCATAGCGCTTTTTAAAGTTTTTTCGTTTAAACTTTTTGTTTTATCATACCAAATATATAGGGTCCTAAGAGTGGATAAAATTGAAAAAACAATAACCTCATGATTAAGATTTTGTATTTCACCATCGTGAATTCCTTTTTTTATTATAGTCCTAAAGTTTTGTTCATAGTCTTCTCTCATTTTAATAAAATAAGTTAATTCTTCATCTGTCAAGTGCATCCAGTCATTATTTAAACAAGCCAACGCATCAGAGTTTCTTAACGTAATATCAATGTGTAATTGAATCACTTTTTCAATTTTTTGAATTGCCGAAACTTCAGAAGCTACAATTTCATTGATGACATTGGTAAACTCTTCAGCGATTTCGATAATGATTAAAACCAGAATTTCCTGTTTGGATTTGATATGATTGTACAAACTAGCGGCTTTGATATCCATAGCTTGCGCAATATCACGCATTGTCACAGCGCTATATCCTCTCTCTTTGAAAAGTTTGGCAGCAATAGTGATAATTTCGATTTTACGTTCGGAGAGTTTCATCTTTCCAAATATACATTTATTTAATAAAAAAACCATCCCGCTTTAAAACGGGATGGTTCAAAAAAACTAAAAACTACTAACTTACTCTTTAATCACTTTAAAGGTTTTTATTTTATCATCTTCAGACGAAACTCTAATTAAATAAGTTCCGGAAGCATATCTAGACATATCGATATTTGTTTCTATTTCATTGATTATATTAGAAAAAACAAGTTGTCCTAACATATTCACCACTTCAATTTTAGCTATCATCTCTGTTGATGAAATAGTCACCAAATCGATTACTGGATTTGGATATAATTTTATCGTATTGGCAATAAACTCTTCGGTTCCCAAACAGGTTCCTAAAGTCATTGTTACTGCAACTCTAGTGGAACTTTCGCAAGAATTTACCGTTTGCGAAGCATAATAAGTTGTCCCAGAAACCAGTAATGTATTATTAGGAACAACACTTCCCGCAGTTGCTGCATTATACCAAATAATACTTGCGCCAGATGGAATTATTGCAATATATCCAACTTGTTCACCAGCGCAATAGGTTTGATTTGCTGTTGCAATTGGTGGCGATGTCACATTAATAGTTGCTGTAATAGCAGTTCTTGCACTTGATATACAAGTCCCATTTGCCGCTTCAACATAATAAGTTGTTGTTGAAGGTAAACTTGGTGTCACAAAACTTGTTCCTGTAGCAACAAGATTCCCTCCTGTTGGAGCATCATACCAACTTATTGTTCCAGAGTCGGCAGAAGTTGTAAGCGTTACACTTCCTGCACCACATCTGCTGGCAGAACCATTAGAAGTTATGGTTGGCGTTGGAATATAAGTATACATTACAGGTACTCTTGGCGATATACAGCCATTACTAATTGTTTCAACATAAAAAGTAAAAGAACCTCCGCTTACCGGAATGCTTGTTCCAGATGTGAAAGCGACACCACCACTTGAAACACTATACCAATAAATTGTTCCTGCACTTGCTGTTGCAGATAAAGTTCCTCCTCCTTGTCCACAAATAGCAGCGTCAGTTGTAGAAGTTATTGTTGGTGTAGTATTTACTGTAGCAATAACTGGCACCCTAGTAGAAGTACATGTTCCATTTACAGATTCAGCATAATAGGTTGTTGTTCCCGAAATACTTGGAGTAATGAAACTTGTTCCTGTTCCAAGAGCTGAACCACCAGATGGATTTGCATACCAGCTAATTGTTCCTGCATTTGCGGAAGCACTTAGAGTTACAGTTCCTGAATCACAACGACTGTTTGGTATTCCGGTTACTGTTGGCGTAACATTTACTGTGGCAACAACAGGAGTTCTTACAGAAGTACAACTTACCGTTGAAGCATCAACATAATAGGTCGTAGTTCCTGAAATACTTGGCGTTGTAAAACTTGTTCCTGTTCCCAAACTTGAACCACCAGTTGGATTTGCATACCAATTTAGCGTTCCAGAATTAGCAACAGCCCCTAATGTTAGCGTTCCACTATCGCAACGAGTTGCAGGTGTAGTTGAAGTAACTATTGGAGTTACATTCATTGTTGCAATGACAGCCGTTCTTATTGAAGTACAACTTCCTGTTGAAGCTTCAACATAATAAGTTGTAGTACCAGTAATTGATGGTGTTACAAAATTATTTGTAGTAGCTAAAGCTGTTCCTCCTGTTGGATTGGCATACCAAATAGTACTTCCAGCACTTGCTGTTGCATTTAAAACAACTTGTCCAGCATCACAACGACTCGCGGGAGTTGTTGATGTTATCGTTGGTGTTGTATTTACCGTTGCGATAACAGCAATTCTTGAAGAACTACAACTAGCATTAACTGTTTCTACATAATAAGTAGTCGATAAACTAATACTTGGTGTTGTAAAGCTTGTTCCTGTTCCAAGAGCTGAACCACCTGTTGGATTTGCATACCAACTCAACGTTCCTGCAGATGCTGTTGCACCTAAAGCTACGGTTCCCGCATCGCATCGACTCGCAGGAGTTGTTGTTAACACTGTCGGATAAGCTGTTACGATAATATAACCTGAAATAGTTTTAGTATCGCTACCGTTATAGTTAAACACTTGCAATGTTACGGCATAAGTCCCTGCCGTGTTATAAACTACCGTTGGATTTTGAGCTGTTGAACTGTTTGGAGTTCCACCTGGCAAAGTCCAAGTCCATGCTCCTGGTATATTGGTAGAAGTATCCGTAAATGTTACCGACTGACCTACACAAATACTAGTCGCAGAAGCCGTAAAATCAGCAACTGGCGGTAATGTTGGACAGATTGGTGCAGTTATATCTAATGTAAATCCATCACCATTTCCTCCAAAATAAGCATAAAATTGTGGTGGGAAAGCACACACATTTACTTCGAACGTTTCTAATCCAGCACCATCATTATTTCCTCCCATGTAGGCAAAGAATGAAGGAGGAATTCCACACGATGTTGTGCTAATTTCTTCTGTTGCTGCACCATCAGCAGTTCCTCCCATATAGGCAAACTGGAAAGCTGCTGTACCGCAGGTTGTATTGCTTAATTCAAAGACACTTGAACCATCATTAACTCCTCCAAAATACGCATAAAAATGCGGAGGAATTGAACAACTGGTTAAACTTAATTCATTTGCTGTTGCTCCGTTGGAGTTTCCTCCATTGTATTGAGCAAATGCATTAAAGTGTGTCAAAAGAAATGTTAAGCAAACAACTAAATATATTTTTGTTGTTTTCATCTAATTTGATTTTTAAATTATTATAATTCATTGTATCGCAAGCAAAAAACTTGCAAATCAAATTGGATTACTATCTTACGCCACGTCCGCCTTGTGTATATGCTCTTGCAGCATTTGTTGATCCTGCTGAAGTTCTATCCGAAGTTCTCACATATCCCGCTGGACTCACATATTCTCCACCTCTAAATCCTACGCCTGTTGCAGTAGTAACTGATGGCCAAGTAGCTTGATTAGCATCACCGATTGGCGTTAAAGTTCCATCACCAAGAGCTCCGTTAAAAGTAACCCCAGCAGCATTAGCTACGGTAACAGCTCTTTCCCAAAGATTTCCACCCATTTCCATGGCACCATAAAAAGCAGCTCCAGCTGAAGATCTCCCTGTAGAAGCTGTTGCAAAAACACCTACTTTTAAGGGTCCGTATATTGCATTTCCAGTTCCTATTGCCACAGCACATCTGCCATTTACAACTGTAGCTTCAGTTTCTGTTGGTTGCAATCCATTTTCAATTGTAGAGCTATAAAACGGATTGATATTAATATCTCCCCAAGGATATTCACCAGCTACTCTAGGCATAGTCCCACGGCATACTTTTTCATATTCTAATTCGGTCATTGGACGTAATGCTGCCCAATCTAAATAGGCTGCTAAATCTGCCCAACTTAAATTAGACATAGCCACGCTTTGACCATCATTAACATTATTAACAACACCGGCAGTTGCATCACATCCGAAGACAGCTGGGATAGCAGCATTATTTCCTGGAGTTTCAATTACGATTCCATTTCTGTAAGCATAACTACCATAAACTACATAAGTTCCTGCTGCACTAGTTGGATCAGAAGTAACTCTTGATTGTTGCTGTGGGAATGTTAATGAATTTAAAAATTCAACATATTGCAATTGAGAAATTTCATATTTCATACAGTAAAAAGAGTTGTAACCCATTGGAAAAGTTGCTGGAACTGTTGGTCCTCCGCCACCAATTGTTGCAGAAGTAATTCCTCCTGACTGTGATGCAGCATTTACAGTAATACTGTTAAAAGTAGACGCACTGATACCATCACCAATTTCGAAAGCAGCTTGTGGTACGTTTACCATTTCAATTCCAAAAACTTTATAATTGTATGTTCCTGCTGGAATAGTCATCTTTAAAGTGATTGTTGTTGCGGAAATATTTCCACCGCCTAAAGCACTTCTTCTTATAAAAACTCCTCTTCCATCAGCAACTGGATCTACTTGTAAAGGTGAAGCTGCAGAGTGATCACCTGAAATTGTGCTCAATCCTGCATGTGCCCATAGTCTTGTATTACAATCTTGATATTTTATGAATACCCAAACAGCATCCCAATTGGCTGGAGCAACATTGGCATTCCAACTGTTTTCCCAACTGATAGTAAAAGTAATATCTGAACCAGAAACTGATGTTCCTGTAATTTCTACATTATTTGCATTAGCATTTAATGCAAATAGAAAAAATAAAGCCGAAGCAATTTTTGAAAAATAATTTTTTGATTTCATTGTATTGTTTTTTTAAAAGTTATAGGGCAAATCTAGTTTGAGAAAAGGCACAAAAAAATACGACAATCGTCGTATTTTTATAAAATTACAGCTACAATAATTTTATTAATTTATTTTAAGCTATTGAAAATCAATTTAATAAAAAAAGTCCTTTTCAAACCTAAAGTTATTTTGCTCGACTTTAGATACGTTTGAAAAGGACAACAATAAAAACAACCTGTTTTTACTTTCATATTATCATCAAATACCACTTTGATAAGGCAAATTTGAGGATAATATAGTCCAAAAAAAATACGACAATTGTCGTATTTTAAAGGTTATGATTTGAAACAGATTCTATATAATCTTATTCGATTTTGCTTTTTGAATGGCTTCCAACTTATTGTGAACTTGTAATTTGGCATAGATGTTCTCCACATGTTTTCGGATAGTTCCAGCCGACAGAAAAAGATTATCTGCAATAGCGGTATATTTTAAACCTTTACTAAGTTGCTCCAAAACTTCTATTTCCCTTGGCGTTAAATTATGTTCTTCTTGAATGGGAACGTTTTCAAACACTTCGGGATTTCGGAATAATTTTAAGGTTTTTAAAGCAATGGACGGCGTCATAATAGCACCGCCATTTAATGTTTCAATTATGGCATTGTGCAATTCTTCGGGGTTTACTTCTTTTAGTAAATAACCATCCGCTCCTGCTTTTATGGATTTGAAAATATTTTCATCATTATCAAAAACTGTAAGCATGATGATTTTGATGTGTGGGTATTTTGTTTTTACAATTTCGGTAGCTTCAATACCATTCATTTTTGGCATTTCGATATCCATTAAAATAATATCGAGATTGTGATTTTTTTCTAATTTCTCCAATAAATCCTCGCCGTGATTGGCTTTGAATTTCAAATCAATATCGTCAAAAAAGTCAAGCTTATCTTGAATGGCACGTTGCAAAAAAGTATTATCGTCAACTATAGCAAGTTTTATCATAATTATTGATTTTTAGAAAGTAAAATACTTATCGTTGTTCCTTTATTTAAAGCGGATTGTATCTCGAAAACGCCTTCAACTTCTTCTATTCTTTTTTTCATGTTATAAAGTCCGTTGCCATGATCAATCGTTTCCATATCGAACCCTTTACCGTTGTCTTTGATTTCAATTTTCGTTTGATTATTTTGACTCAAAACATGCACTTCAATTTCACTGGCTTCGGCATATTTAACCGCGTTGTTAACTGCTTCTTGCATAGTTCTATATAGATTTATTCCAATAACGGAAGAGAATTTCACGCCTTTTAAATTCTCATCTACGTGGAATTTAAAGTTAATATCTTCTTTTGCCGATTTGGCTTTTTCGATAAAATTAAAAATTCGGGAACGCAAATCTTCAAAGTCAAATTCACTGTTATTCATTGCCCAAATAGTGTCTCGAAGTTCAATGATTGTAGATTTAGTAAAGTCACTAATTTTCGTAAGCTGATTAGTAATTTTCGAATCGGTGATTTTATTTCCATACTTAAGATTATCTACCGATGAAATGACAAAGGTGAGTTGCGCACCAATATTATCATGCAAATCACGCGAAATAGAAAGCCGTTGTTCTTGCAATTGATTCTGAGTTTCAATTTGAGCAATTGCCGATTTCAACTCAAATTCCTGTTCTTGCTGTTTGTTTTTAATTTTTTGTTGACGGTAAATTAAATAGCCAATTGATGCTATGAAAAAAGTTAAAAGAGAAATAATAAGAAGCCACATATTTTTTCTTTTATTTTCGGCTTCTTTTTCTAGTAATAATTTTTCCTTTTTAACCGATTGGTATTTTGCCTCCAATTCATTCGTTTGCTTTATTACTGACGTTTCAATTATTTCATCTTCTATCCTTGAAACTTCGTTGGTATACAAATACACGCTATCGGGTTGGTTTAAATAACCACAAGTTGGAATTAAAAAATGATAGGTTTGTAACAATAATTTTTTGTCCTTTGGATCCTTAATGTAGGAGCGTTCCATTTTTAACAATAGCTTTTTGGCTTCATCAAATCGGCGGTCTCTAATGTATTCTTTTGCATAGCCTAACAATAGTCCTGAATCATCATTGTTAAAATTTATAGAATCCCTTAATTGTTTCGACTTGTTAAAAATGGCAACCGCTTCTTTGGATTTTCCTTGTTGACTTTTAATATTTCCAAGATTATTTAATGCGCTTGAAAGCGCTACATTGTTTGCTGTTTTTTTAGAATAAAATATCGTTTTATCATAGAATTTCACAGCGTTAACCGTGTCTTTAAGTCTTAAATACACATTCCCAATGGATAAATAGGTTGTGCATAATTCCGCTTCCAAATTGTTTTTTTCCTGATAAGCAAGCGCTTCTTTTAGATAAGTAAGTGCTTTTGGATAATTTTTTATTTGGTTAAAAAGGATTCCTACATTGGTTTTTGTCGCAGCAACAATTTGTTGGTTATTCGTTTTTTCAAAGTAATCTATGGTTGCCAAATAGGCTTTCAAGGCTTTGGGTCTGTCGCCAAGTTTGTTATAGATATTTGCCAGATTAGCGTTTAACTTTGCTATTCCAGCAATGTCTTTTCGAGCTTTTCGAATTTCCATCGAAGACAAATAGCTTTTCTTGGAAGCATCTATATCTCCTTTTCTAAAATAAACGGCACCCAAATCACTATACACTTGTGCTATCAAAGTTGAATCTCCTAGTTTTGTGGAGGTGTCAATTGCTTTTTTACCATAAAACATTGCGGAATCTAAAGAAACATTAGAATAATACCACGTTAAATCGGAATAGATGGTTGCCTTTTTCTTGGCATCGGGATTGTTTTGTAAATCAATCTTCAGCCTGTCGATTAACTGTTGTGCGTTTTGTGCGGCAGCCAAAAAAGGAAATACAATTAAAAGAGCTATAATTATTTTTTTCATGTTTCCTATATCAGGATAGTTATTAAAGTTCCTTCATTTATTTTGGAATCAAAAGAAATATTCCCGTTAATTTCCTGCATTCTTTTTTTCATGTTTTGTATGCCGTTACCCAAATGGATCGTATGGATATCAAATCCTTTTCCGTTGTCTTTGATTTCGATTTTGACTTGCTTGTTTTGATGAATAACATTTACTTCAATTTCATTGGCATCTGCATATTTAAGAGCATTATTAACCGCTTCTTGAATGGTTCGGTAGAGATTTATTCCAACGAGTGACGATAACTTCACCTCGTTTAAACTTTCATCAACATGGAATTTAAAACTAATTTCTTCTTTGACTGATTTTGCTTTTTCGATAAAATTAAAGATTCTTGAACGTAAATCATCAAAGGTGAATTCGTTATTATTCATTGCCCAAATAGTATCTCGTAGTTCGACAATGGTGGTTTTTGTGAAATCGCTAATCTTGGTAAGCTGATTGGTGATTTTTGAATCGGTGATTTGATTTCCAAATTTCAAATTATCTACAGATGAAATCACAAAGGTGAGTTGCGCGCCAATATTATCATGCAAATCCCGAGAAATAGAAAGCCGTTGTTCGTGTAATTGATTTTGAGATTCGATTTCTTTTATAGCTGATTTTAATTGGAACTCCTGCTCTTGTTGCTTGTTTTTTAATTTTTGCTGGCGATAAATTAAATAACCGATAACAATTAATGCTAATGATATTAGTCCCAAAATTTGAAATTGCGTATCTTTCTTTTTAATTTGAAGTTCTTTTTCTTTTATAGCAAAGTTGGACTTTAAAAGCTCTTTTTCTTTTTTTTCTGATTGATATTTTGCTTCCATTTCGGAAACCTGTTTCGAACGTTCAACTTGGTAAACAGAATCCCGTAATTTCAAATAGCTCTCTTGGTCGGCAATAGTTTGTCCTAAATTTTTTCTTTTTTTATTGAATTGAGCACTACAATAATAGTAATCTCTTAACTTTTCTGCATTCTGACTTTTACTGGCGTTTTCAAAGGCAATTTTGAAAAGTTTTTCAGCTTTTTCAAAATCATCCAATTCATAAGCAATCCTAGCAAGATTGGTATAAAGAGTTGCTTTGTTGTATGCTTTAACATCTTCTGCCAAATCTTGATCTCCTATTTCATGAATTTTTAATGCTCGGTTTAACCACTTTCCTGCTTCTTTATATTTTTTTTGTTTTAAAAGTGTATTGCCAATATTGTTATAGGTATTGCCAATTTTAAGTGTGTCCTTTCCCTTAACATAGTGAAACACTCTTTTATGATAATACAACGCACTATCTGGTTTATTCCAATCATCATAATTAATGGCGATTACATTTAATAAACTCTGAATATGTTCTTTCCCTTTTTCTTTATATGCTAAGGCTTTTCGCAATCCTTTTTTACCGTAGCTTACACCATTTTTGAAATCTTCAAAATCATGATGTGTATTAGATATTGCAACATAGGAATAAAGTTCCCAGTAGATGCTATTGTTTTTTTCAGCGAGCGTTAAATTGTCATGCAAGTATTTTTTTTCTAAATCGTATTTTCCAAGTTTTGAATAGGTTTTAGCCAAGTTGTTGTTTACATAATAAACTGAATTTATTTTATTGATATCTGTTAACTTTTTCAATGCAATTTCCCCATAATAAATAGCACTGTCCAATTTGTTATTATCATTACAATAAGCATTTTTTCCAAAAAAATATTCTGCTTCATCTTGTTTTGTAACAATAGCATCCTTAGCTTTTTTAAAATAATAATCGGAGGAATCTTTTGACCTAAATGCTTTAATTACAAACTTCATGTTGTTTTGGGCAGTTGACGAAATAGAAAAACCAATAAGCAATAAAGTAAGTAGTTTTTTAATCATGTTGCATGAGATTGATTGCCCGAAAGTTAATTATAATTTCTATTGGAAATGATATCTATAAAAACTTTTTGAAGCTCCACAATTTCATCTCCCAAAACTTTCATGTCTTTTGAATAGGCATAACTATATTCTTTTGAAATGTTCACTTTGTCATTAAGTAGTTTTTGCTTGTTATCCAGTGAAAGAATAATCTCTTGTAGTTTTTGAATATTCTTGGCGTGATCGTCTTTAATATTATTATTGCTTACAAACAAATAAACAATAATTGAAAGCAAAATTGCTATGAGAAATAGGAATATATATATCATAAAAAAGGTATTAAGTCAATAACAAATTTGACGTAATACCTTTTGTAAAACAATACGAAGAAATGCGTATTTATTGGATGTAATTTTATTGATGAATCATGGTATTTACCACTAATTTTCCTTCGGTGATATTTTTTGTAGTTGTTGTATTATCACCCGTAAAACTAAAGGTTCCTCTTAATTTATTATTTGGTAAATCTGTAGTAGTTAATACCATTGAACCCGATGTTGAATTAAAATAATCATCAGGGAAATTTAAACCATCATTAGCTTGATAAGTCAACCATGAATTTGACATGGTAAACGTTTCATGCTGTGCTGGATAAGTTCCATTGGCAGCAGGCATGTGCAATTCTAAAATTTGCTTACCGTCTTTCATAGCATATACATCTATGTATCTTCCTCCTGCAGTGCCATTATCATAATCTGTTGCAGTTGTTTCATCGGCAGTAATTAATACACCATCAAGTTTAAAAGTTGTTTTGTCTGCATTAACAGAACTGGAACTATCACTACTATTAGAACAAGAAGCGAATACCAATGTTAAAAAAATAACTGCTGTTTTAAAATAGATTGTTTTCATAATATTACGTTTTAAATTGTTACTATACAAAAATGTAGAAATAACAAAATAATATCAATACGTATAAATACGTATTTTATATAATTAAAAAAAACCGCCAAGAAAGAATCCTTAACGGTTTTTTTATGAATGAATATGTTGAGAAATTGTATTATTTTGTCTTTCTAGTTTTATATAGATTTCAAAAATAGTAGTAATTAAAATTAGTTACTTACGAATACTCCTCTAAAACTTCCTGCAGTTACATTTTTAGCAGTAGCCGCACAGTCTTCACCATCTTTTCCTGTGAAGGTGAATGTTCCTTCAATTTTTGTAGCATCCAAATAAGTTACATTTAGAGTTCCTGTACTTCCATCACAAATTCCTGTTCCATAGGCCGCACTTGTTGCTGAATCTACAAAAGCCATTACTGAATCTGAACTTGAATTTAATGTATAAGTTCCCGTTGCAGTAATTCCATATAAATTTAAATTTATTGAATTCGTTGACAAACTTGAACCTAAAACCATTATTAAAGTATCTGCTCCAGAGCCAGATCTTGATGCTGAAGCTGCTGAAACGCCGCTAATTAAAGTTGTAAAGGAAGTTCCATCAATTTTTGCAGTAATATAGGATCCTGTAGCCGGTACATTACCACCTCCTCCATCACTACTGCTACATGATGAAAAGATTGTCATCATTGTTAAAGCTACTACTGCACTAAGTCTTTTAATTGTTTTCATAAAATTGTTTTTGTTTTAAAGGTTAATTAAAGCAAAATTGGCCTATTTAGAAATTTAAATCAATACGTACAAATTCGTATTTATTTGCTTTTCATCAATATGGCTTTGGGCAAGTGAACGCTTTTTATCACAGCCTTGTTCTCTCCATCCGAACTATAATAAAGTGTTTCCGATTTTTCGTCATAATAAGGCGAACCATCATAATTGACGGAATTAATTTTACTTCCCAAATTGATAGGTTCCGACCATTTTTTCCAAGTATCATCCAATCTATAAGTCACATAAATATCATAATCGCCATAAGCACTAAAGCCATTGCTACTGAATAACAATGTTTTTTGATCCGATAATAAACAAGGGGATGCTTCCTCTGCTGCCGAATTAATTACTTTCCCCATATTCTGTAAAAAACCATAGGTTCCATCGTCCTTTTTGGTCGTGAAATACAAATCATGTCCGCCTTGTGTCATATCGGTTTCTATTCCCATAATGAGTATTTTGGCATCTGAAGTTATGGAAGCTGATGACGTTTCGTCATAATTATTGTAAGCCACAATTTTTAGTAAACCCAAAGGTTGATAATTACTATCCAAAAATTCATAACCGGTTTCCCCATTTCCTCTGGTATAATTTTTTCCTCCTTTTAAAATTAAATTGGGCTGATAGGAAACCATAAAATTATAGGTTTCGTTTTGAGACAACAATGGATTTTCTTCCACTGGAGCCGACCATTTTCCGCCCGATTTGGCACAAGAAAAAATCCGTTCCTTATCATTCGTGTCTTCGGTGAAAAAGAGTTTATTCCCATCGGGAGATAGAACCGGAAGTGACGGATTTAAATCGCCCATTGCCATAATTTCAGGATTGGGTAAATTTTCAAATTCGGGAAGCGTATTGATTTTTGCTTCAATAGGCACTTCGGAATCCGAAATACCAATAGCATCAATTTGTTTCTGTCCGGGAAGCAATGCAAAGCTAAATTCCACACGAATTGCCACCACGCCCGAAACGGGATTGTCTAAAATAGCATGTTCAATTCCTGGATTAAGAACATCAGGTGCCTCTTGCACTTTCCTTCTTTTTCTTTTAAAATAATACTTTCTATCTGCCGGAATACTTGCTTTGAAGGTTGGTGTTTTGTAATTTACTTTTCGTGACCAAACCGTTGTATAACTTCCTGAACCATTATCCACCGAAATTCGGGTAACGCAACCTGCATTGAGGTTTTCAAAAATGGCTACTTGTTTTACGGTTTGTGGATTTTCAAAACCCACCTCTATTTTTTCATTCCCTTTCAAAGCATCTTTGGGAGTCCAAGCATTGGCACTTGCTCCGGCTTGCGGAAAAGCATCGGGTTTGCCCAAAATTCTTTTGATTCCGTTTTGTTTTCCTCCCAAATCCGAAGAGAACTTGATTACTTTACTTGCCCATTGCACTTGCTGAGCCTGAGAAGAAAATAGAAAATAGAAGCAAGAAAAAAGACTAAAAATTGTATTTTTCATTATGATTGTATTTAAAGAAGAGCCATGAAAAAATATTCACAGCTCTTTTTTATTACTAACTAAAACTCATTTAATTATTCACTTTTATTTTCTCCACTTTTTTGCCTTTGAAAGCAAAGATGTATTCTCCATCCGATGAAATGTCAATTCCGTTTCCGTATTTCGGGCTTCCACCTTTTCCTTTGGACTCCACAGAACCTTTGGTTTCACCATTAGTCATATCAATTCCGTAGATAATATTTTTACTAGTTCTTTGATCTCTCAAAAAATAATTATCGCCAATATGATAGAAATCATTGATACCTTTTATTTTATCTGAAGCATAAGCACGAGTACCATCTTTTTTGTTGTAGGCAGCTAATCCTTTTTCAGAAAGTACTACAACTCTATCGCCAAAATCGATAACATCTGTTGCTTTTCCTACTTTGGCATCATTGTGTTTTACATCAAACAATTGGTTTCCTGAAGCAATATCATAGCCATAAAATTCATCACCATCCCCAACAAAAACTGTTTTGTTGTCATCAATAATTAGATCCGTAATTCTTTTGTCGAATTTTTCAGAACGCCAAGCCGTTGTTCCATTTTTATCATCAAGAGCTAATACGCTATTTTTTTGATTTTTGTAATCCCAATAAATATAACCAACTCTTTGTTTAACTGTTCCTCCACCTCCAAAGCCGCCAAGTGCTAAACCAGTTGATAATCCGCTAGAAACTTGTTCCATTTTATATTCCTGTACTTGTACTTTTCCTCCAACTTGCACCATTATTTTATCGCCCGTTTTATAGATATTTGGCATACAAAAAGCCCCAGTTATTTTCTCTGATGCCCAAAGTAGTTTACCAGAAGCTAAATCATGTTTCTCAATATATTTTGTTCTGTCTCTTGTTCCCAACATAACTAAATAAACGGCATCATCAGTAAACAAGGGATCGGCAAGTGTTCTATAATACTTTTTTTCTGTAGTGTTAGAGAACATTCCGCCGCCACCGCCGCCCATATCATTTTCATAAGTAGCTTCCCAAACTTTTTGTCCCGTTTTATAATCATACACATTTAATCCATCTAAATACATGAATATTTTATCGCCTTTTATCCATAAATCAATAATAGCTCTGCGCGTTACTAGTTCTTTTTCGATAGATCCTCTAAAAGTAGCATCCCAAACGACATCGCCATTTACGGCATTAATTTTCACCAATTGATTTTTAAATCCAGAAAACAAGGCGCCAAGAGCTGTTGGTTTAAAATTCACCATAATGATTTCGTTTCTTTTGGCATCATAGACATATTTTCCAACGCCTCCTTTAAAACGATTGGTTTCCCAAACTTTCTCTCCCGTATTGGCTTTTACCAAAATCACTGAGTTTCTTTGAGAAATTAAAAATGCATCCAATTCATTGATGTATTTCACGGTTTCCAATTCCCCTTCATCACTTCCTTCGGCTGCTTTGGTTCCTTTTGGAATTAAATCTTGGTATAACTCAGAATTCCACAATTCTTTCCCTGTAGCAAGGTCTAAAACGGCAACTCTATCTGTACCTAAACTTCTTTTATCAAAAAGAAATAAGTAACCGCCTTTGTCTTTCCAAATCGTGTATTGGTATTCTGAATTGTTAGTTTTGTTGGTCGTCAATTTTTTATAATCACCGCTCCAAAGTGTTTTACCTTCTCCATCTAAAACTGTCGCTGAATTATCATCGGTTCCAATAATGTATTGACCATCTCCATCGCACAAAGCCAATCGAGAGGCTTTATTATCAAACTCGGATTCCCAAACGGTAGCGAAATTTCCTGATTTTTTTCCAGCCGATTTTCCTTTTCCGAGTAATTTACCAAACTGAGCATTCGCTGGTAATGTAGCTGCTATCCCTAGCATCAACATAAATACTGTAATTTTTTTCATTGTTTTTATTGTTTTAATTTATTGGTTGTTTAATTCTAAAATGTTACGGTATATCTAATCTTGTAACGTTGTTGTTTTTGAAGTTTGAATTGAAATTTGTGATCTAGGATATAGTCCGACATGAAATTGATAAAGTCAATGTTCTTAATGTCGCTATCCACTTTAAAGAAAGAAGAAACCTTTCCGTTTTGAACTACGCCAATATCAATAACCATTGTGCCATTGACATTAGCAAATTTTTTGTTTTTCTTTTTCAGAAATGACTCCGATTTGAATTCGGCATCAATTTCTTTGGTCACCATTTCAGAAACCACTTCCTCATCGGTAAGCACTGGCCTTTGAGCAAACTGAGCCAATGATTTTGTTGAACACATTGCAAAAAAAGTGAACAACAGGATTAATTTTTTTGTTTTCATAAATCAGGTTATTAGTTACATAGCAAACCTATGACTAATACCTATGGAAGGAAATACGACAAATGTCGTATTTTAACAAAATGTCAAATGAGGAATTTTTTCTTGAAGTAGCTTTATCTTTTGAGTAAGATTTGCTAAAAATAATTGGTGACTTTCGGAGTTGGGATTAAAAGGTCGATGTGCCAATCCTTTTTGAATAGTGGCAACTTCTTCCATTAAGGGATGAATAGTTTCTGCCATTTGTGTTTGAAAAAAACGTTCCCAAATATAATCTATCGCCACTTGATTGGGATGCAACATATCTTCGGCATAGAAACGATAGTCGCGTAGTTCGTCCATCATGATTTCATAGGAAGGAAAGTATTCGGTGTTCAGTTTACAGTGTTCAGTTTGCAGTTGCTGATAAATAGCAATTAAAAGATTCGATTTACTAACTGAATTCTCCACAAAACCATCTTTAATATGTCGCACTGGAGAAACTGTGAAAATCACGTTGCAATTTGGATTAACTTCCTGAATTAAAGCCATTGTGTTTTGAATGGATTTTTGAATGATTTCCACCGATAAAATTTCTTTGGTAAATTCCTTTTGAGGGACTTTATGACAGTTGGCTACAATTTCATTTGAGGCTTTATTTCGGTAAATCCACGATGTACCGTATGTAATTATGATATGTGTGGATTCGGTTATTTGTTGATTTGTTGATTCGAGAATTGAATTTAAATTATTTAAAAATTGTTCTTTATTTGAATTAGAAAGTTCCGAATGCACTTCATAACAGTGCCAACGTTCGTTGTGAAAAAAGAGGTCTTCTTCGGTAAAGTTTTTTTGATGAATGATTCTCCAAATAATGCTTTCAATAGAAACAGGATTGAAAATAATTCCAAACGGATTGACGGAGTTTTGGAATTTGAAGTACTCGAATTTCTCGCCCATATTCTCCGCAAAACAGGAACCCAAAGACACAATTTTCGAATTGTAATCCATTGGATGGTTTGATTTTGGAATTGGAATTCTAGTGGTAAAATTCATTCTCTTTTTTTACAAAGTTAAAAATAAAAAAAGCCTTTCAATACAAAATTTGAAAGGCTTTTTATATGATATGTTAACTATAACTATTCGTAAACGTACTCTACTGTTTCCATTGTTACTCCCAATACACTAACAACTGAAGTCAAAGGAAAATCGGAAGAATTATAAGTATAAGCATAATTATCTGTAGAAGTAACACCAGTATTTACATGAGTTTCTGTTACAATATTGTGCATAACCCCAAGATTTTCTCCACCGTCATAACCTCCTAATTTATCAAACCCTAAAATATTTTTATAAGGATTGTTTTTAGTATCATAGGTATACGTATAAGTACTATTATCGTCTCCTGTAGAAACTACGGTATGTACTTCACCGTCTAGCAGTGTTATCACCCTAGTTGTTACCAAATCAGTTGGAACAGTAGTAGCTGAATCCCCATAATAGTAGGATGATGAGATGGTTCCATTTGTGTTATAGGTAAACACTTCTTTTTCGGCAGTATCTTGATCAAAATCGGAACTAGTGTAGGATGCCAATTTATTTTCTGCGTTGTAAGTATAGATTGATTGACCAAACAAAAAATCTGTGTCATCATAATCTTCAAACTTTGTAATTAAGTTACCCGTGTAATACACCTTTGAGTATGAGCCGTCAACAGAATTGTCAATTCTAACTAATTTATCACCATTATAGGTAAAGGTTGCAATATTATCATCAGCTCCACTACCTGTGATAATGTATTGATGTAATTTTAAATTACTTGAAGAAGAACTACTATCGCTCGAAGAAGAACAAGAAGTCAGTATTAATAAAAGGGCACTAAAGCCAAGAATTACTTTTTTCATTTTTAGATTTTTATTGGATTATTTTGTAAACATAAATAAATTAAATCAACAAACAATTTTATTTTACAAAATCAATTGCTTTTTCTAATGCTTCTTTAATTCCTGCCAAATTTTTCCCTCCCGCTGTTGCGAAGAAAGGCTGTCCGCCTCCTCCACCTTGGATGTATTTACCCAATTCACGAACTACGGTTCCAGCGTTTAGGTTTTTCTCAGCTACCAATTCTTTTGAAATATAGCAACTCAACATCGGTTTATCGTCTTCAGCTGTAGCCAAAACCAAGAATAAATTGGTTCCTAAAGTTCCCAATTCATAAGCTAAGTCTTTCGCGCCTTCTGGATTCAAATCCACTTGGGTTGCTAGGAATTTAATTCCGTTAACTTCTTGTAGTTTTGAAGCTAATTCGCCTTTTAAACCTTTTGCTTTTTCTTTTATTAATTGCTCGATTTGTTTTTTCAGCTTGGCATTATCCTCTTGCAACGAAACAACCGCTTTTAAAGTATCCTGCGGATTTTTTAAAGTTTCTTTTATAGCATCTAAATCGGTTTCTTGTTGCGTGAAATAATCTTTCACAGCATCACCAGTAATGGCTTCAACACGACGTATTCCAGCCGCAACGGCACCTTCCGATATAATTTTGAAATGCCAAATTTCACCCGTGTTTTTCACGTGAATTCCACCACATAATTCTTTGCTATCTCCGAATTCAATCATTCGAACATTATCTCCATATTTTTCTCCAAATAAAGCCATCGCTCCTTGCGCCATCGCTTGTTGGATTGGAATACTTCTGTGCTCTACCAATTGTAATTGTTCTTCTATTTTTGCATTGACAAAATCTTCAACCTGTTTGATTTCCTCATCGGTTACTTTACTAAAATGGGAGAAATCGAAACGCAGATGTTTTGGGTTTACTAACGAACCTTTTTGTTCCACATGGGTTCCCAAAATCGTTCTCAAAGCCAAATGCATCAAGTGAGTTGCCGAGTGATTTTTGGAAGTAGACGTTCTTAAATCGGTATTTACATTCGCTACAAAACTGGCGTTTACATTTTCCGGTAAACGTTTTGCAAAATGCAGAATTAAATTATTTTCCTTCTTTGTGTCAATGATTTCGATAGACTCATTAGCTGAAACCAAAGTTCCTTTATCTCCAACTTGTCCTCCACCTTCCGGATAAAATGGCGTGGCATTTAAAACAATTTGATATAAAACACCATCTTTTTTACTGTCAATTTTACGGAAACGTGTAATCTTAACATCGTTTGAAGTATGGTCATAGCCAACAAAACTTTCGGTATTGCCTTCCACTAAAATCGTCCAATCATCCGTAGACATTTCCGAGGCTGCACGAGAACGCGATTTTTGTTCCTGCATGGAAGTGTCGAATTCAGCTTCATTGAAAGACATATCTTTTTCTTTCAAAATCAAAGCCGTTAAATCTTTTGGGAAACCATAAGTATCATACAATTCAAATGCTTTTGCACCAGGAACTTCCGAACCTTTTGTTTTTGCAATTACGTTGTCCAACAATTGTAATCCTTGATCTAAAGTTCTCAAAAAAGAAGCTTCTTCTTCACGAATCACATTCGTCACCAATTGTTGTTGTGCTTTAATTTCTGGGAAAAATTCTCCCATTTGATTCGCCAAAACTTCCACCAATTTATTGATAAAAGGTTCTTTGGTATTCAAAAACGTAAATCCGTAACGAATCGCACGACGTAAAATTCTACGAATAACATAACCTGCACCGGTGTTGGAAGGCAGTTGTCCATCAGCAATAGCAAACGCTACGGCACGAACGTGATCCACAATTACACGAATAGCGATATTGGTTTTGTTTTGTTCTTCACTAATATCTTTAACTTCGTTTGAAGTGTATTTTAAACCTGTAATTTGTTCTACTTTTTCAATTAGCGGTGTGAAAACATCTGTGTCATAATTGGATGTTTTCCCTTGTAATGCCATGCACAAACGCTCAAATCCCATTCCGGTATCCACGTGTTGCGCTGGTAATTTTTCAAGTGAACCATCGGCTTTACGATTGAATTCCATGAAAACGTTATTCCAAATTTCGACAACTTGAGGATGGTCATTGTTTACCAAACTTTTCCCAGAAACTTTTGCTTTCTCTTCAGCCGAACGAATATCAACATGGATTTCAGAACATGGCCCACAAGGACCTTGGTCTCCCATTTCCCAGAAGTTATCTTTTTTGTTTCCAAGAATGATTCGGTCTTCATCGATTAAAGTTTTCCAGATATCCCAAGCTTCCTGATCAAACGGGACATTTTCATCTGGATTTCCTTCAAAAACGGAAACGTATAAATTCTCTTTTGAAATTTTATACACTTCTGTCAATAATTCCCAAGCCCAGTTGATAGCTTCTTTTTTGAAATAATCGCCAAATGACCAATTCCCCAACATTTCAAACATGGTGTGATGATAGGTATCAAAACCTACATCTTCCAAATCGTTGTGTTTTCCAGAAACACGAAGACACTTTTGTGTATCGGCAATTCTTGGACTTTTCGGCGTGGCATTTCCAAGAAAATATTCTTTAAATTGTGCCATCCCCGAGTTATTGAACATCAAGGTTGGATCGTCTTTTAAAACGATTGGTGCTGATGGTACAATTAAATGTCCTTTGCTTTCAAAGAATTGTAAAAATTGCTTACGAATGTCTTGTGATTTCATTTTTGTTGTTTATGCTGTTATGATGTTTGCTCTTAAGAATCTGAAACAAGTTCAGATTAAATAAATTTAGGGAATGACTGAAACATTTGCTAAATTTGTTCGTATAATCAAAGTTGTTCTTAAAACTTGCACAAAAATAGCATAAAATAAAAAATGGCGAAGAAAGTAAAGTATTATTTCGATACTGAAAGTTTGGCTTATAGAAAAATAAAACCAAAATTGGCCAAACAGTTAGGTTATATTGGACTATTTTTATTGTCATCGGCTTTATTTGGATTTTTATGTTTTGTAGTTTTATTGAATATTCCTTTTTTTGAAACCCCAAAAGACAAGTTGCAAACTAGAGAAATTGAAAACATGAAACTTCGCTATGCCATTTTGAATAAAAAAATGGATCAAGTTGACGAAGTTTTGGAAGATGTTGAAGATAGAGATAATAATATTTATCGTGCCTATTTTAATACGGCACCCATTCCTTTAGAAAAAAGGAAAGCTGGTTTCGACGGTGTAAATAGATACAAACAATTAGAAGGTTATAACAATTCCGATTTGGTTATTAACACCTCAAAACGGGTGGATGTCATTTCAAAAGAATTGGCGATGCAATCCAAATCGTTGGATGAAATTTTGAAATTAGCTAAAGCAAAAAACAAATTATTATCAGCAATTCCGGCTATTCAGCCCGTTAAGAATGAGAATTTAAAACACATTGCTTCTGGTTTTGGATATCGAAGTGATCCTTTTACGAAAGTGAGAAAAATGCACGAAGGAATGGATTTTACAGCAAAAACAGGAACACCAATTTTCGCAACAGGTGATGGTATTGTTTCAAAAGCGGACAATACAGCTTCGGGTTATGGGAATCATATTGTAATTCGTCATGGCTTTGGTTACGAAACCTTGTATGGCCATTTGAGCAAATACAAATGCAGACCAGGACAAAGTATCAAACGCGGTGATGTCATTGGCTACGTTGGAAGCACAGGACGAAGTGAGGCACCTCATTTACATTACGAAGTGCATAAAGATGGAAAAGTGGTTAACCCAATAAATTTTTATTACGGAAATATATCGGCTGCAGAATATACGGCCATTTCAAAAGTAGCAAATCAAGAAAATCAATCTCTAGACTAATGCAAATAGAACTTAAACCAGACAAAAGATATTACAGCATTGGCGAATTGGCCAAAGCTTTTAATGTGAATGCTTCTTTAATCCGTTTTTGGGATAAAGAATTTGACATACTAAAACCAAAGAAAAATGCCAAAGGCAACCGAATGTTCACTCCCGAAGATGTGAAGAACTTACAACTTATTTACCATTTGGTAAAAGAACGTGGCTTTACCTTGGATGGTGCAAGAGTTCATTTGAAAGAAGGACAAAAGAAAACCTTGGACAAATATGAAATCATTAGCAAATTGGAAGGCATAAAATTGCAATTAACAAATATCAAAAATCAACTTTAAGACTGATTTTTGTAACATTCAAAACTTTTTACAAACTAATAACAAACTTAAATTAAACAAACATGAACTTTAAAAGATTTTTACCTTGGATTATTGGAATAGTTGTAATATTTGGAATTTACAGCTGGGTTAAAGGAATTAATAATACGGCTGTGACTTTAGGTCAAACTGTAGAACAAAAATGGGGAGATGTGCAAACTGCCTATCAAAGAAGAAATGATTTAATTGGTAATTTGGTGAATACCGTAAAAGGATATGCCGAGCATGAAAAAGGAACATTGACTGCAGTTATTGAAGCAAGAGCAAAAGCTACTGCAGTAACGATTGACCCATCAAACATTTCTCCTGAACAATTGGCTGCGTTTAATTCGGCACAATCTGGAGTTTCTTCTTCTTTATCAAGATTATTGGTTTCTGTGGAGCAATATCCAAATTTGAAAGCTGACCAAAGTTTCTTGAAATTACAAGACGAATTGGCAAGTACTGAAAATCAGATTTTGACAGCAAGAACCCGTTTTAACGAAGCTGTGAAACCTTATAACACACACATTAAAACGTTCCCAAATTCAATGTTTGCTGGAATGTTTGGCTTCAAGGAAAAAGCTTATTTCCAATCGGTTGCTGGTGCAGAAAAACCTGTTGAAGTAAAATTCTAATTCGAAAATGTCTAAAGTAGAAGATTTTTTAACCAAAGAAGAAGAGCAAGCAGTTGTGGAAGCAATTCGCGTTGCCGAAAAAAATACTTCTGGTGAAATTAGAGTACACATAGAAAAAACAACTTCCATCGACTCTTATGAAAGAGCGATGGAAGTTTTCCATTTATTGAAAATGGATGAAACCCAACTCAAAAATGGGGTTTTGTTATACGTTGCCGTAAAAGATAAAAACTTCGTGATTTGTGGTGATAAAGGCATTAATGATGTGGTTCCAACAGATTTTTGGGACACTACAAAAGATATCATGGCGGCTCATTTTAAAAACGGCAATTTCAAACAAGGACTTGTTGATGGTATCACAAAAGCTGGGGAACAACTACAAAAGTATTTTCCTTTTGAAGATGATGATACCGATGAATTATCAAACGAAATATCACTAGGAGAATGATGCTACAAAAAAAGAATATCTCGGTTTTCCTGAAACTTCTCGTTTGTTTTTTTACAACATCATTAAGTTTTGCTCAATATACAATTCCCGAAATTCCAAAGATGCAGACTTCGGTATATGATTATGCCAATGTTTTAAGTGCTTCGGAAAAATCACAATTAGAAGAAAAATTAATTCGTTATTCCGATTCCACAACTACCCAAATTGTTGTTATAACCATTGAATCACTCAAAGGGGAGGATGTTAGTCAGCTTGCTACAAAATGGGGACAAACATGGGGAATTGGAGGCACTGCCAAAGATGATAATGGTGTTATTATTCTTTTGGCAAAAGACGAAAGAAAGATTGCCATAAATCCTGGTTATGGTCTTGAAGACCGATTAACTGCTGGAACTGGAGGAGAAATCATTAGAAATATTATCATCCCTGAATTCAAAGCGGGAAGTTATTACAATGGTTTGGACAAAGGGACCTCTGCTATCATTGATGTTTTTAAAGGCAAATACAAAGGCGAAAGAAAGCAAAACAAGAAAGGAGAAGGATTTCCAATTCTTCCTATAATTATTATTTTCATAATTATTATGGTTATCATCGCCAAAAACAAAAACAACGGCGGAAACTCTGGAAATAATGGTGGCGGTATGAGCTTAACTGACATTATTTTATTGAGCAGTCTTGGCAGAAGCAGCGGCGGTGGATTTGGCGGAAGTTTTGGAGGCGGAAGTTCTGGCGGCGGCGGATTCGGTGGTGGATTTGGCGGAGGCGGATTCTCTGGCGGAGGTTCTAGCGGAGGCTGGTAATTTCAGTTTACAGTGTTCAGTCGCAGTTGGCAGTTAAAATTGCAACTTATATAATTTATAAAAAAAGCCTCGTTCAATGAACGAGGCTTTTGCTTTTTACCACATAAATCTGCCGCTTGGCTTTTTTTCTTTGGCACCAAACTTTTCTAATTTATAAGTCAATGAAAACATTACATAACGTTTTAAAACAATATTTTCTTCGTCTCTAATGGATGTCGCAGAAATGGTTCTAGTAGAACTCAAATTCTGATTCAACACATCGTATACCTTAACTTTAGCCATTAACTTTTTTTGAAAAAAGCTGTAGGACAAACTAGTATTCCACAAGTAGAAATCTTTTTTAAATCCATCTGCTATGTTTGAATTATAAGTATAACCAAAATCGTTACCGAAAATCCAATTCTTAGGCCAATAATTAGTAATCTGAACATTGAATTTATGGGTAAAATTGGAAGCCGAGCTTACAACATAATTGCTATAATTTGTTTTAGTAAACGAATAACTATAGGATGGATTTATTGTAAATAATTCACCGTATTCATAAGTAAAATTAACTTTTGGAGAGAATGTAAATGATTTAGCATTGTACAATTCTCCATCTGTAAATCCTTTTGATGCATTTCCATTATTGTTGATATTAATACCAAATTTATAAGTGTTAGTCTCTTTTTTTATTGATTTATTCAAATAAAATCCAAACCAATAAGTACTTGTTCCTGATACATTTTCATAAGTTGTTGTTCTCTTTCTATCTGTATCATATGTTGTTGAAGAAACAACCTGACTGTCGTAGAAATTCCCACCCGAATAAACACCATAACCGGAACGTGTTGCATAATCATAATTCCCAAAATTAAAATAAATATTGTGGTATTTATTCAAATCAATATTTTTATTACCCTCAATAGTATTCAGTGGATTTGACAAATCTTCAATTGGTAAAACCTGGCTTGCAGTAGGCATATCATAATCATAATTATAACTCAACCATATACTCTTTGTTTTTGTGAATCTATAATTAAAACTAGCATTGGCATAAGGCAATAAGTAATCTTGCTTCAAACTAGTTTTTGTATTTAAATAATCCGAACTGTTCTCAAATTTTATAATATTCGTTCCTAAGTTTAGGTTGATTCTAAATTTACTTTTGTTCAGTTCAATGCCGGTTCTTGGTGTAAACGTTTTTGTAAAAGAAGTAGTTCGCATGGTCAACAAATCATTCTCAATAGAATAGTCATCCGAACCACTATTGTAATCAAATGTATTTAACTTTTTAATGGTCTTTGCCAATTGCACATTGGTGCCAAGACGAATTTGAAGCGAATCGGTTATTGGTTCCGAATATTCAAGATCAGAGGAATAATTGTCGGTTATGTTCTTGGTAATTCCTAGTTGATTTCGGGTATCGTCAGGATCGGTTCCTTGATAAAAAATAGTATTCGACTGAATGGTATTTTCATCATTGGATTTACTATTCTCATTACTTAATGAAGCACTGAAAAAACGTCCTTTTTTCTTAAACGACTTAGTAAAAGTTAATGTGTTTCCAAAATTATCCGATTCACTTTCACTAGAATTATTTGATGTGCTTTCGTTTAATAATACATCCAAATTATCTCTAGATGCTTGAGATGAACTATTTTTATATTTACCAGTTGCCTTGGAATATTTTGGTTCAACAACGATGGAAGTCAACGAATCAATTTTAAATTCCAATTCAAAATTGATATTGTGTCCAAAACGTTCGTCATTTGTTTTTGAAGTAGAATTTGTTGTGAAATTTCCAGACGGCAATAAATTGGTTTGATTCGTTCTATTTAAATTTTCGGTATTTGTATTCGAAAAAAAGTAACTCCCTGTGGCTTCCAATTTTTTTCCCCATTGATCGGAATAGTTTATCCCAACCATATTAGAACGAGTGATTCCTGTATTTCCACCAAAACGTCTTCCATTAATTCCAAAGGAACCATCGCCATTTACCCACATGCTTCTCGATCTTCCTCCACCCATATTATCAAATATTTCATCCATGGAAAACCCTGTGGAATTAATATTATTAGAGGAAGCCAAAATACTTATTTTTGTTTTGTTTTTAAAATAATTGGCAAGACCGCTACTTTCATAGCGTTTATCGCTTCCTGTTCCAGCCATGACTTTCCCGAAGAAACCTTTGTTCTTTTTCTCGTCAATGGTTAAATTAATACTCGAATTATTGGAAGTTGCAGCCTGACCCGTTTTTTCTTCTTTAGTGGTTTTAGTATCCGAAACTTGAACTTTATTAATAATATCTGAAGGTAGATTTTGAAGTGCTATTTTCCCATCTTTATCAAAAAACGGCTTTCCGTTAACCAAAATCTGATTTACCTCTTTTCCGTTAACCGTGATTTTCCCATCCGAATCAATTTCAACACCAGGCAATTGTTTTAATAAGGATTCCACATTGGCATCTGGTCGCAATTTAAAGGAAGAAGCATTAAATTCCAACGTGTCTTTTTTAATTCTAATGGGTGGCGCTTCATTTTTTATAACCACTTCATCAATGGCATTGGCGATTTCTTCCATCGATAAAGTTCCAAAATCTTTATCAACTGAAATTGATTCCAAATTAACTTTAAAATCTTGATAACTGACATTGGAAATCTTTAAATAAACTGGTTGATTAATTTTTTTAATCTTAAAATCGAAAAGACCAAATTTGTTGGTAATCGTGTAATCAATGACGGTGGAATCTTTTACGCTTGAGATATAAACTGTTGCAGATTCAATTGGTAGTTTAGTGTTTAAATCAACAACTTTCCCCTTAAGATTAATGGTGTTTTGTCCAAAAGAAAGTGTGCAAAAAAAGATAAAAAAGAGCGGATAGAGTAATTTTGGCATAAATAAAAAAAATAGCTGTTAGTATGAATTCATAATAACAGCTAAATAATGATTTTAGTATGCAACGCTAAAATTTCTTACGAAAATTTAACATTTTATTATTTCTCTCTAATATAAATATCAATTGGCACTCCTGAAAAATCCCAATTCTCACGGATTTTATTTTCTAGGAAACGCTTGTAAGCTTCTTGAACATATTGTGGCAAATTGGCAAAAAACACAAACTGAGGTGTTGGCGTTGGCAATTGCATGCAATATTTAATCTTTACATATTTCCCTTTCAACGCTGGTGGCGGATGATTCTCAATTAGCTTCAACATAAAGTCGTTAAACTTTGAAGTTGGGATTCTTTGCTTTCTGTTTTCAAAAACTTGAACCGTTGCTTCCAATGCTTTTAACAAACGTTGTTTGGTTAAAGCAGAAACAAAAAGAATCGGCACATCAGTAAAAGGTTTTAACTCTTCACGGATTTTTGCCTCATAATCTTTGGTTGACATCGTATCTTTCTCCACCAAATCCCATTTGTTCACCAAGATGACAACACCCTTTCTGTTCTTTTCGGCTAGCCAAAAAATACTTTGGTCCTGTCCTTCAAAACCACGTGTGGCGTCGATTATTAAAATACAAATATCGGCATGCTCAATAGCACGAACGGAACGCATCACCGAATAAAACTCTAAATCTTCTTTTACTTTAGCTTTACGTCGGATTCCTGCAGTGTCCACCAAATTGAATTCAAAACCAAAACGGTCAAATTTTGTATCAATAGCATCACGAGTTGTTCCCGCAATATCCGTAACCATGAATCTTTCTTTACCAATCAAAGCATTAATAAAGCTAGATTTTCCAGCATTCGGTCTTCCTACAACAGCAAAACGCGGCAATACTATTTCTTCTTGAGTTGGCTCTGGTTTTACTGGAAAAGCTTCAATTAAAGCATCCAATAAATCACCTGTTCCGCTACCAGAAATACTGGCAAACGTATAATATTCACCCAATCCTAAATTGTAAAACTCCAAAGCATCTTTTTCACGCATGGCGTTATCTACTTTGTTTACAGCTAATAAAACAGGTTTTTTAACTTTACGCAACATCTTGGCAACTGTATCGTCCATTGGCGTTATGCCTTCTTCAACATCAACCACAAAAATAATCACATCGGCTTCGTCAATGGCAAGATCAACTTGCTTGCGAATTTCTCCTTCAAAAACATCATCAGAACCTTTGATGTAACCGCCAGTATCAATTACGGAAAACTCTTTTCCATTCCATTCGCTTTTTCCATAGTTTCTATCACGAGTTACTCCCGAAATAGAATCTACAATAGCTTCACGTCTTTTAATCAATCTGTTAAAGAGTGTTGATTTCCCAACGTTTGGTCTTCCTACTATGGCTACAATGTTATTCATAATGCTTTTTCAAATATTTTGCAAAGGTAGTGTTTAATACCACAATATCAATTTTTTTACTACATTAGCAGAACTCTAAAATTTTAATATCTAAACTCTTAAAAGAATGGATGCTAATAATGACATACGTTTACTTTTGCGTTTTTACAAAGATGTAAGCGAGAACACTAATCATTTACTCCATAAATTTGAAGTTGACAGTAAAGAAAAATCAACTGATTACGCCATAAAAGTTAAAGGAAATCATATTTGGATTTCTATAATTGGAGAAAAAAAGGAGTACTGGTCACCACATTTACATTTGGAAATGGAACCAATAAGCGAAAACGAAACTCACGTAAGAGGATTGTTTGGGCCAGATCAAGCGCTATGGACTTTGTTCATGTTTTTGCATTTTATTTTTGCCGGAATATTTATTGTATTTGGTGCTATTGCTTATTCAAATTACGTTTTAAAAGCTGCTGTAACCTTTGACTTAATTGTGATGGCTTTGATGGTTATTTGTTGGATTCTTGTTTATTTCATCGCGAAACAAATAAGAAAAAACGGTAACGAGCAGATGAATATTTTGGAATCAAAGTTTTTGGAAATTCTGGAATCCTAAAACGGAGACTTTATTACAATAAAAAAATCCAATAGTGATTTCTCCTATTGGATTTATATAAAATCTGTTATAACAATTTATTGATTATAGCCAAATCGTTTCAACATATTGGCATTACTTCTCCAGTTTTTGTTGACTTTTACATACAATTCAATATGGATTTGTTTGCCAAAAAACTTTTCTAAATCGGCACGAGATTCTACTCCTACTCGTTTCAAAGCTTCTCCTTTATGTCCGATTATAATTCCTTTTTGAGTTTCGCGTTCCACCATAATCAAAGAACGAATTCTGATGATATTGTCATCTTCAAAAAATTCTTCGGTAACAATTTCAACAGCGTATGGAATTTCTTTGCTGTAATTCAATAATATTTTTTCACGAATCGTTTCATTCACGAAGAACCGTTCGGGTTTATCCGTTAAAGTATCTTTTGGATAATAAGCTGGTGATGCTGGTAAGATTTCAATGATTCTTGAAAAAACTTCTTTTACATTAAAATTTTGCAATGCCGATATTGGAAAAATCTCAGCATTCGGAACTTTTTCTGTCCAAAAAGCTACTTGTTCTTCTAATTGTTCTTGATTGGAAGTATCAATTTTATTCAATAAAAGCAATACTGGAATTTTGGCATGAATGATTTTATTAAAAAAGGCTTCATCTTTCAATTCTTTCTCACCAATTTCAACCATATAAATCAAAATATCGGCATCTTCAAAAGCCGATTTCACAAAGCTCATCATGGATTCCTGCATTTCGTAGGCTGGCTTTATAATTCCAGGCGTATCCGAAAGAACCACTTGAAAATCATCACCATTTACAATACCCAGAATTCTGTGACGTGTTGTTTGCGCTTTTGAAGTAATGATGGATAATCTTTCTCCAACAAATGCATTCATCAGTGTTGATTTTCCAACATTTGGATTTCCAATGATATTTACAAAACCTGCTTTGTGTGTCATAATAATTTAAATAATGGTAATAATAAAAAAGCCACTCATTGCTGAATGGCTTTCTAGTAGCGGGAACAGGACTCGAACCTGTGACCTTCGGGTTATGAGCCCGACGAGCTGCCTACTGCTCTATCCCGCGCTGTTTCGAGTGCAAATATACAACGAATTATCACAAACGCAAGTTAAATTTGTAAAAAAATAGTTTTGACGAAAGTTATACTATAAAAAAAAGTCCCGATTTCTCGAGACTTCTTCCAATTTTTAACCAATAAAAATTTTTAATCTTCGTTTGCTAAAGCAGAGTTTTTATCAATGTTAACTTTCAGCGTTGTAGCAACTCCTTTATCGTTTATCATGGTCATATTTAATGTATCCAATTGTGATAAGTTTTTAGAAACTAATCCATTAAACATGTTATATGAAATATTCATTTCTTTTAAATTTTTCAATTTTTCCAAGTCAAATGGAACTTGACCTTCAAAATTATTATCAAACAAACTCAATGTTTCAAGTGATGTAAGATCCGAAACATTCGCTGTTAATTTACCTGTCAATTTATTACTATTCAACAATAGTACTTTTAATGATTTAAGTTCATAAACAGAATTTGGAATTTGACCAACAATTTCATTATTGTATAATGACAAGGTTTCCAATTTCTGTAAATTCCCAAGAGCCGCAGGAATTTCTCCTGTAATTCTATTCATAAATAATTCAACAGTTTCAAGCGTAGCAACATCCCCGATTGACGCTGGAATACTTCCTGTAATTTTGTTGAAAGAAAGATTCAAGATTCTCAATTCTTTCAAATTTGAAATCGAAGAAGGAATTACTCCTGTAATAGTATTCTTGAATAAGTTCAATTCTTGTAAATGTTCCAAAGAAAACAATTCAATTGGTAACTCACCATTTAAATTATTATTAGTTAATGTAAGTCCAACAACATGGTCATTTTCAATTTTAACACCATACCAAGAAGTAACTGGTGCTTTTAAATCCCATTTAGTTGTCCATTGAAAACCTTTAGTAGCTTGATAAAACTTCACTAAAGCTGTTTTCTCAGCATTTGATACTGCAGCAAATGACGACAGTGTCACGAGTAGCATCAAGGTTAAAGTAGATAATTTTTTCATAATGTTTGATTTAGGGTTTATTCTGAAGTAAAAGTATATGTATTATAGATTAACAGCAAATAAAATCGATGAAATGCATCTTTTAGCTTTTATAAAATATAAATTTCTTACAATTGTAAAAAATAAATTGTTCAAAATTAAATTATCGTTTCTGGATACATTTATGTTAAATTAATAAAAAAACAGTATTTTTGAAGTACTAACCAATAAACAAATTAACTATGAACGTCAACTTTTTAGCATTATTATTAGCGGCATTATCCACACTAGTTGTTGGATTTATTTGGTACAATCCAAAAGTTTTTGGAAACATTTGGATGAAAGAAGCTGGACTTAAACAAGAAGATATGAAAGATTTTAACATGGTTAAGGTTTTCGGTCTTTCCATTGTGTATGCCTTTCTTATTTCATTTGTATTACAAATGGTAGTAATCCATCAATTTGGCGCATTAGGTATGGTTGGAGGAGATCCAACAATAGCAAAACCATCTTACGAAGCTTTTATGGCTGACTATGGAACTGCATTCAGAACATTCAAACATGGCGCATTACATGGTTTTATGACAGGATTATTTATGATTTTCCCAGTTACAGCAACCAATGCACTATATGAAAAAAGAAGCTTTAAATATGTTATGATAAGTAGCGGTTTCTGGATTGTTTGCTTTACTATAATGGGCGGTATTATCTGCATGATGCAATAGTTTTAACATTTAATTATCATACTATCGCTCTACATTTGTGGAGCGATATTTTTTTTATATTTTGGACAAACATTCCTTTAAAATTTACAATTCTGTTTCACAACTTCCCCATTCTTGGGACGAAGTTGCGGCAAGTAATGTTTTTCTGCAAAGCTCCTATTTAAAAGTTCTTGAAGAATCTGCGCCAACAAATATGCAGTGTTTTTATATCGGGATTTTTGAAAATGACAACCATATTGGTGTGGCTTTAGCGCAATACCTCAATCTGAATAAATTAGAATCATTTGGAGAAAGGGATAAATGTTTTAAAACGGCAATTCGGAATTTTGTTTTTAAAAATTTTGCTTCCCATGCTTTGTTTCTTGGTAACAATATGATAACCGGGCAAAACGGCTATGTTTTCAATAAAGAAATTGATATCAAAAGCGTTGGCGAACTATTAAATGAATGCGCCAATGAAATTACGCTTTACTTCAAAAAGCAAAACATAAAAATTCACATTGTTTCTTTCAAAGATTTCTATCAGAATTGTGCGGTTGAACTCAAGAAATCGGCTTTTTCCAAAATATATGAGTTCAATACGCAACCCAATATGATTTTTGAACTACAGTCACAATGGAAAACAAATGAAGATTATGTGGCTTCATTTTCTAAAAAATACCGTGACCAATACAAACGCGCTCATAAAAAATTTGAAGGTATT
>Ga0208262_1000050_pt1 | contig 63977 bp, 59 predicted proteins | sample LakWasMet15_LOW5_2_FD_183863 | JGI IMG/M metagenome (GOLD analysis project Ga0208262, IMG submission 183863) | Freshwater sediment methanotrophic microbial communities from Lake Washington under simulated oxygen tension - Sediment Metagenome... | ecosystem: Environmental > Aquatic > Freshwater >... | reverse complement strand
AAGCAAAGACTTTATATCGAGAATTAGCTGCGAATTTCGAAGAAAGAAATTTGGATGTTAATGAATTCGAATACAAAGATTATATTTCAGAGGGAAGAGTTTTTTGTAAAAAGCAAGGACAATATAGTTATGAGAATAATGATTCTGTATTTTATGTTGATAATAAAAGGTATGGAGAAAGTATAATAAACCAATTTTACACAATTGAAATTGAGAGGCGAAGAAATCAGGAAAAAATCGAAAAGGTTTTTGGTGTAAAACCTTTAAAAGGGTTGAAACTAATATTAGCAAGTAACCCTACTCTTCATAGTTTGAATGGGAAATTTGAGCAGGAAATAGAATCATTTAAGCCTTATGTTTATGTTTTTAGACAAGATTTAGATATAACGGGTAAAGAAAAGAGTCTAATAAAAGACATTCGGTTCAAATTAGTGACAAATTTAAGTGTGCTTTTAGAAAAAGAAAAAGAAAAGTCGGAGTTTAGTTTGTCTTTTTACGAATATCTCTATTTATCAAAAGATAAAACGGTATACATAAAAACACCAACATATGTTGATGACGAAAGAAAGTTAAAAGAAGATGTCAGTTTTTGTTCCACAATTGCCGAAGCTTTTTCTGCTTTAATTGATGTAGATGCTCAAAGACAACAAATAAGGGAATTGTTTTCAAAATCAGCATCTGGTAGAGATGATATTATTCGTGCTGAATTAGATGATGCAAATCTTGAAAAGCTACTCATTGCTAAAAATAAATTAGGAATTGTAAACGACCCTAAGTTACAATTTTGGGCATCTTTCCTAAAATGCTTCCCAACAAAGAAAGTCCGAAAAGAAAATTTTACGGATAAGGAGTTACAAATTGAATTAAAAAAAATATTTCCCAATTTAAGTGAAATCATTTCCACCTCGTTTGAACAAATTAATTACGAAAACTATAATGAAGAAAATTCTTTAAGACAGATTATTGAGCTATTAAAAAAATCACAACTGTCTTTACTTGATTTCAATAAATACGTCTATCCTTCAATTGAACTTTCTTATTTATATGAACTTGATTTAAAAAGAATAAAAGAGAGTAAAAAGAAAGAGTTTAAACAAGTTTTATATTCACAGTTTCTAAATACCGACAGAGACAAAAAGGATTTTTTAAAATTTATTTACCAGTATGATTCTCTAAATGGTAACTTTCAAAATGAAATAAATTACGATGTTGAAACTGATTTATTTTTTCAATTAGATGAACTTTTCAATGTTAAGATTTTAGAAGATTTTAATTTTAACTTTGAAGAAATCTACTCGAAAAACAAGAAAGCATTCGAAGTAAAATCAGAAGAGCAAAATATTTCGAAAGAACTTGCAAACTTATTTTTAAATGAAAATACAGAGTTAGAAAGTTTGTTGTATTTTGAAAATGAAATTCAAATATTGCTAGATAAATTGAATGATTGGATTCCGAAAACAAATGAAGGTGATAAGGGAGTAAAAAGCCTTGCAAAAAAAAGAATTAAAGTTGGTGATTCCGATTTTTTGTATGATGATTTTGAAGACTTGTTTAATCAATTAGAAAATGGTAATGAATTTCAAACTAATCTTTCTAAGATTAAAATTAAGAGAGTTGAAAAGGATAATGAATCTTTAAAAGATAAAACAATAATCCCTAAAAAAATCCCTAAAAAACCAAAACAACAAACAGAAGAGGTAGGGTTTCTCGGAGAATGGTTGGTTTACAAACATCTTATGAATTCTATAAAAAAAGAGTATAGCATCAAGTGGGTTTCAGAGTATGCTAAATTAGCAGGAGTTAATACAGATGGCAAAAATGGCTTAGGTTATGATTTGGAATATATTCCAAATAATGCAAACCATCCTCGATATGTAGAAGTTAAAGTAGTCGGTTTGGAAAATGCTTTTCACATATCTTCAAATGAAGTACTTCAAGGAGAAAAATTAAAAAAACACTATGAAATATTTTTAGTAAGGAATATTGGTGATTCAAATAATATTTCCATTGAAATTATTCAAGGACCATTTGATTATTCAGGGCAAAGAAGTTTTAATGACAATGAATTATTTACTGTAATTAATGATAATTTTATATTAAAATTTCAAAAGACAAATGAATAGTAATGGAATTGTAATTTGCAAACAAATTAGCTATGCCTTAAACAAAACTTTGCCAAATAACTTGTAATTGTATTACAACTTGGGCATTGTTTATATTTGAAATAATTAAAAAATATTAACATAAATAATTTGCAATGAGAACAAATGAATTCAAAAGGTGGTTAATAGAAATTAAAAGCTATAAAATAAAGGTTGTTCAAAGTAGAACTAGCAATTGTCATACAGTTGAGAAACATTACGGAGATTTAGACACTCATTTTAAAAAAGATAAGGGTAGAGAATTACTAGAATTATTGACATATTCTACTGATGATGAAAGAGAAAAAAGACCTACAAAACACATAATTAATATAGATGGTAATTTAAGAACAGGTTCAGCTACATTAAAACAAGCTGTAAATCTTTATATGAAATTTAATAAAGAAAGTTAACGAATAAGTTTAATAAGATAAAAGTCATAATTATATGATATTTTCAACAGTATTCAACATTACAAAAACTTCTGAGGACGATTGGTTCGACCCAATTTTGTCTACAGATACTAAATTATTTATTGACCCTTTTTTAATATTTGACTCTGAACACATCAACTTTTTAAACACACATAAGAAAACTATTGATTTTTTTTATTTAGCATTTAACATTGCATCTAAATCAAAACCTAATAAATCTGATTTAAGATATAGACAACTTTTGAGTGTGATGAAATTTCCAGAGGTTGAAGAAATATGTCTAGGCTATGCTTTAAGAGGAACAGGTGGTGCAGGTTCTGGCGGTGGGTTTTCTGCAATGATAGTTGATTCAATATTTGAGTCTATTAGAATGGGAATTACAAATTTTGACCATTTTGAAGAAATTGGCTTATTCAATGAAGGATTTGGATGCGATAGAATAAGTGATATGACCGCCACTCTATTAAAAGAAGATTTAATAAATTACACGAAATCAATTTGTAAACGACATTCTATAATAACAAAAAGAATTAAAATAAATCAATTTAATTTTGATTCTAGATTTGTTAAATGGAAAGAAAAGACGGTTGAGTTGCCTATTAATCCCTATACAGGAAAAGCCGTTTTATTAGTACCTAAAGAATTCCTTAGAGAATTACCAACAATAAGTGCGGATGAATTTTGGAACTATTGTTGGTCTAACAAAAATGAAGAGATTAGGGACCAATATAGTATAGAAGTAAAAAGTCAAGTTAAGAAATCTGATATTATTGAAATTGCAAGGCAAAATCGAGATTGGATAAAAGAATATGAACAATATAGAGAAAAAGTTGGTTCAACTCCATATGATATAATCGAAGACCCAAAAGGTTATTATAATTGGGCTATTGATACTGCTGAATATGTAAATGCAAATGCATACAAATTTATTATTGCAAAGAATCAGAATGATTTTGACTTATTTGTCAAAGAAGTAATTTACCAATATGAACAATTTATTGAGAATAACTCAGGTTATAAATTACTTTGGGATGACAATGGTAAAAACCCAAAAAGTGAAGAAGCCTCACAATTAATTTTTACTGGAATTGTAAAACATTACTGCAAAGCAAATAATATTGATTTAAATAGAGAAGCAAACTTAGGTAGAGGCCCAGTAGATTTCAAATTTTCATCGGGTTATCGAAATCGAGCTCTTGTTGAAGTTAAACTTGCAAAAAATTCCAAGTTTTGGGATGGATTGGAAAAACAACTAGTAAAATATTTAAAGGTAGAGGATATAAAAAAAGGCTATTTCTTAGTAATATGTTATAATGAAAAAGACATTAAGAAAGTTTCTGAGATATATGATGTAGCCAATAAAGTTGGAAAGAAAAATAAAGTTGATTTAGATGTTATAATAATTGACGCTTCAAGAGATAAACCATCTGCGTCAAAATTGTAATAGTTAAACACTTGTTTCATTCTAGCTGCCTTAGTCCCATTTTAAGGAGTTGTTTATGTTTTGATAAGCGTTTTACTCTTGAGTAGATATTTATTATTAAACAGAGGATATGAAGCTAATATTAACTATAGAACAAATGAAGATGTTGCTTGATAAAATAGGACCACCAAATGGGAAGATATTGACGACAACTTCGGGGGAATTGGATAAAATTTTATCAGGAAAATAGAGGATTCTATAGAATTAATTTTTTTGGTAAATATTAACGTATGTAAAATTAATCAATTCAAGTTCAAACATAATCGGGGTTGGTAAATTAAAAAAAACTAGCATTACGGGAAACCTCAATGGGATTGATTTTTAATAGAGTATATTTGATTATTATTAATTTGCTCTTTACAGAAAAAGCGAAATTTTTAAAATAAAATTAGTTATAAAAACAGATATTAAAAGAAGAGAAAAGATTATATGAAATTTATTGATTTATTTGCGGGACTTGGGGGATTTCATAAAGCATTACATAACCTAGGACATGAGTGTGTTTTTGTTAGCGAACTTGACCCAACATTGCGACAAGTTTATCAGGATAATTGGGGAATTGAAGTTTCTGGAGATATAAAAAAGGTAGAACTTGAAGCGATTCCTGAACACGATATTTTATGTGCGGGTTTTCCTTGCCAGCCTTTTTCAAAAGCAGGAAAACAACTTGGACGAGAGGATGAAAGAGGGACTTTGTTTGACGAAATAGTTAAAATATTAGAATTTCGTAAACCCACCTATTTTATTCTTGAAAATGTACCATTCATCGCTAAACACGACAATGAAGGAACTTGGAACGCTATGAAAACCGAACTTGAACGGTTAGGCTATAAAGTTGACCACGAAATATACTCCCCACAAGACTTTGGAATACCACAACACAGGAAAAGAATTTTTATTGTCGGTTCTCAAATTGGCCTGTCACATTTCAGTTTTAAGGAAATAGACAAATTAAAATCTGACAATATCGATATTAAAAACTTTATTGATTTAGACCCAAAAAACGCAAAACCACTTCCTAAAGTAAACCAAGATTGTTTGGAACTATGGCAAGAATTTATAGGAACCATTCCTAAAGATGTGAGATTGCCAGGATTTCCTATTTGGGGTATGGAATTTGGAGCAACTTACCCATTTGAGGAAGAATATCCTCATATGCTTTCAGAAACAGAACTGGCAAAGTATAAAGGAAACTTTGGCATAAGTTTAAAAGGAATGAGTAAAGAACAACAACTCGCAAACCTTCCAAGTTATGCTAGGGTAGAAAGCAAATTTCCAGATTGGAAACAGCGATACATTAAAAATAATAGACTTTTTTACAAGGAAAACAAGAAACACATTGTAGAAGTGGTTAAACGTATTTCAAAACTTCCATCTCAAAGTTGGCAAAAATTAGAATGGAATGTTGGTGACGGTGAGCGTAAAATAACTGATTATATTCTTCAATTTAGAGCTTCTGGAATCAGGGTTAAAAAAGTCAATTTCTTCCCATCTCTTGTGTGCAGTAATACCCAAATTCCAATTATTGGTTGGCAAAAAAGATATATTTCTAAAAATGAAGGGTTACGACTCCAATCATTAGAAGGTGTTAAGTTGCCTGCCAATGACAATGCAGCTTTCAAGGCTTTGGGTAATGCTGTAAACTCCCACATCATAGGGCTTATTGCAAATCAACTAATTAAAATTCCAATTAATAAAAAAGTGTCTAATAAAAATTCCGAACCAAAGTTAAATAATATTAAAACTAATAAAAGCATAGTGATATGAGCAATAAAGTAAATATAAGACCAAATGTATCAATGCTTTCGGTACTAAAGTTTTTGGAATATGAAACTTGGTTTGCACTTGCTGAATATGTTGATAATGCTATTCAGAGTTATCAAAATAATGAGAAGAAATTAAAACAACTTCATGGAGATGACTTTCAACTTGAAGTTATAATTGAAATCAATGACTCTGAAAGTAAAATAATAATTAGAGATAATGCGGGTGGAATTGAAGAAACTAACTATGCAAGAGCATTTCGAGCAGCCGAAATACCTAAAGACACTAAAGGTCTTTCAGAATTTGGAATGGGGATGAAATCAGCTTCTTGCTGGTTTTCTGATTTATGGAGCGTGAGAACTACTGCTTTAGGTGAATCCTTTGAGAAAACGGTTAAGTTCGATATGAATGAAATCGTGGAAGATAAAATTGAGGAATTGGAATATACTACAAAACTTGTAGACGAAAAACACCACTACACAATAATAGAACTTCTTAATGTAAATAAAATGCCAAGAAGGAAAGGGCTTGGTAAGGTAAAATCTCATCTAGCAAGTATATATAGAGAATTTATTCGTAAAGGAGTTTTAAGATTAGTAGTCGATAATACTACATTAGAGTTTTTAGAACCCAAAATATTAGTTGCTCCAAAATATGACGAACCCGATGGAGAACAAATAGAATGGAAAAGAGAAATTGATTTTGATGTAGAAGATGGATTAAGAGTTAAAGGATTTGTTGCAATCCGTGAAAAAGGTTCAACAGCAGAAGCGGGTTTTGCCCTTTTCAGAAGAGGTCGAGTAATAGAGGGAAGTTTTGATAATGGATTTAGACCTGAATTTATTTTTGGAGCTCCAAACAGTTTTAGATTTCAAAGGGTTTTTGGGGAACTCCATTTAGAAGGGTTTGATGTTTCATTTACAAAAAAAGGAATACAATGGGATGATAATCTTGATGTTTTTCTCAAATGCTTAAGGGATGAACTTTCTACAGAAGGATTTCCTTTATTAACTCAAGCGGAAAGATACAGAGCAAGAGCAAGTGAAAAAGATTATAATAATTCAGGAGCGAAAGCTTTAATACAAACCGTTTCTGATTTTGAAAACAAAGCTCCAAAAGCTATTCAAGAAACATTTGATATGCCATTGGTTATAGAGGAGCCTGAAACACCTTTAATCCAAACAAATAAAGCTGTTCACAAAACTTTTGCAGTAAACTTTAATAAAACTGATTGGAGTATTTCAATTGAATTGTCATTTGACCCATCTTTAAATGACTTAATTGAAGTGGGACCACATCTTATAAAGGAGACGTTATTTGATAATATCACTCGACAAGTTGGAATTAGACTTTCTTTAACGCATCCATTTATGGTGGAATATGCAGGGACAGACAATATTAAAATAGAACCAATTCTAAAAATGGCTGCGGCTATGGGTTTGGCTGAAATAATTGCCAAAGAAAGTGGTGCAAAAACACAAGGTGAAATTCGTAGAAATTTCAATGAACTTATTACTAAAATCTCCCAAAAATAATATGGCCGAAATAATAGAAATAACAGGCTCAAATAACCCCAACAATTCTAAATGGCAACCTTATCAAGGCGAGGAAATTACTGCATTGATAAAGCATAAAGGATTTATTGATACTTCTGGTAATATTAATTCCACAGGCGAAAGAGTAGTTGATGAGACTTTCAAAATATTGGAAATGTGTGGAGACCCAAACCAATTAACAAATGTGGAAACGGGTTTGGTTATTGGATATGTCCAGAGCGGGAAAACTTTGTCATTTACTTCTTTAACAGCTTTAGCAAACGATAATCAATATCAAATTGTAATTATAATCGCAGGTACATCAATTCCGCTTTCAGAACAATCTTTTGAGAGAATGAGAAAAGATTTGCAAGTTGAAACAAGATTTGACCGTAAGTGGACGATTTTGAAAAATGCAGGTTCTATTGAAGATAGAGATACAATTGAAATGAAATTAGAGCAATGGTCAGACCAAACATTTCCTAGAGAAAATTGCTCAACAATATTAATCACAGTAATGAAAAATGGTTCAAGACTGAACAGACTAACCAACACATTAAGAGGATTAAAATTAGAAGGAGTACCGACTTTAATTATTGATGATGAAAGTGACCAAGCCAGTTTAAATACCAGAGGAAGGGCAAATGCTAAAGCAGGGAATGGTGTAAATGAAGGTGAAGCTTCAACAATTTATAGAAGGATAAATGAACTAAGGAATGTTTTTCCACATCACACCTTTTTACAATACACAGCAACACCTCAGGCAAATCTATTTATTAATATTATGGATAGACTTTCTCCCAATTTTATCAAATTACTTACACCAGGGATTGGCTACACAGGTGGAAATGCCTTTTTTATTCAAAACCCTCATCTAGTAAGGGTAATTTTGCCAAATGAGATTCCAACAAATGATAACCTATTAATTGAACCGCCTGAAAGTTTACTTTATTCCTTGAAAATTTTTTTCCTAGGTGTTGTAGCTGGAGAAATTAAAAGAGACCAAAGAAATCGTTCTATGATGGTTCATCCATCACGTCTGACAAACTCGCAAAAAGACTTCTTTAATTGGATAAGGAGTGTATGTGAAAGTTGGAAGCGACTTTTATATACTATAGACCCTTCTGACGAAGAGGAAAAGCAAGAATTGTTAAGAGACTTTAAAGAAGCCTATAATGATTTAAATCTAACAGTTGATGATTTACCTAGTTTTGAAGAACTAACAACCAACAAACTCCTTCACGCCATTAAGAATACTAGAATAATGGAAGTAAATGCTAGTAGAGGGAGAACCCCAGAAATTCGCTGGAGTGATTTTTATTCTCACATTTTAGTAGGCGGTCAAGCAATGGATAGAGGTTTTACAGTTGAGGGGTTAACAGTTACCTATATGCCAAGACCTCTTGCTACGGGACAAGTTGATACAACTTTACAAAGAGGTCGTTTTTTTGGCTATAAAGGGAGTTACTTAGGGTTTTGTAGAGTTTGGCTTGACCAAGCTAATATTGACGCTTTCCGTGCAATCATTGAACACGAAGAAGATGTAAGAAGTAGGTTGGAACAATTTGATGTAAACAACAAGCATTTGGATGAATGGGACAGAGAAACAGTTTTAGACCAAATGCTAAACCTTACTCGCCCCAACATTATGTTTAATACCATAGACAGAGATTATTTTGGTGATGAATGGTTTATTATACGTGCCCCACACGATACGGATGATTTAATTCCCTATAACAAGAAAGTAGTGATAGATTTTGCTGACAGTTATATAGAAAGTTTTTCAATTGATATAGGTCACATTGAAAGAACGGATTTACAAAAACATTTAGTTGCAGAGATTCCATTAAGAGATGGAATGAAGTTTCTATTAAATAAATTAAAATTCACTCGTGAAAGTGATAGCCAAACATACTCAAGTTTGAGAGGAGTAATTAATAGATATGTTGAGGAAAATCCAAATGAAAATTGTTTGGTCTATTTTATGAGTTCAAAAGTTGAAAGTAATCATATTTTACAAACAACTAGAAAACGTAGATTAAACCAAAACGATGGAGTTCAACAGTTATTTCAAGGAGAACAACCAACAAGTAACGGTAAATTTCGTAAAGGAGAGGTCTATCCTGGAGATAGAAATATTAGGAATGAAAATATGGTTTCAATACAAATCCATAGACTTAACCTTACAGATACAAATGGAAATGAAATAATTGATGAAAACGGCTCTCCATTGTATGAAGATTTAGCAAATATTGCAGTTTGGATACCTGAAACTATTGGAAAAGATATTATACGACAACCAGATAATATATGAGTTTATTTGATAAATTTTTACAATTAAGTATTCCAAATTCAGAGAGCACAAAAATTTTCAATGCAATAACATTGGAAGAATTTTCATTTGCAAAAATTGGAATTAATATTGAAGGCTTTCCAGTAATTTTAATTTCATCCATCGAAGACATAACATTTCTATCACAAAAAAATGTTCGTTTAAACTATCTTGAATTAACCCATAATCTTGAATGTAAAGTTTCAGAAAATGGAAATTCAAAATTCGATAATTTTTCAGTCATTGTGTTTAAAAGTACGCAATATAATCTTCAATCTTATTTTTTAGGAATTGCAGAAACCCTACTTGAATCTCTTTCAAAGAATCCAACGCAGAAAGAAGTTTTTGAAACATTCAAGAATTTTATTGAGATTTTCCGCTCACTTTCAAATTCACCTACAAAAACTCTTCAAGGTTTATGGGCAGAACTTCTTTTAATAGAGAGGGCTAATAATACTGAATGCTTATTAAATTATTGGCATAACATTCCTGAAGAAAAATTTGATTTTAATGCTGATTCAGAAAAAATAGAAGTAAAAAGTAGTAGTAATTTAGATAGGGTACACATTTTTGCATCAGAGCAACTTTCTCCACCAGAAGATAAACAAGTATTAATTGCTTCAATTTTCACAAAACAAATAACAAATGGGAAAAGCATTTTAGACTTATTACAATCAATTCAGGCTAAAATTTCAGAAACAATTCTAATAGAAAAACTTTTTTCTATTGTTTCAAAGACTTTAGGAAGTACTATTGAACAGTCAATTAAAATTAAATATGATTATGATTTAGCTGTAAACTCTTTGAGGTTTTATCGGCATCAAGATATTTCAAAGATAGAAAGATTAAACATCCCTGAAAGAGTATCAGAAGTGAAATACAAATCTAACTTAACAGACGTTTCATCAATTAATCCAAATTCAATTAAAGGTGATGGAAGCCTATTTGAGGCGATATAGTCAGAGCTAAAAAGCCTTCTTTAGTATAATAAAACTGTTGGTTAAAAAGAAAAATCAAGTGCACTTAATAAGTGGCAAAATGCTTGAAAATGCACGATTTTGCATTACTTAAAAAACGTCAACCCCAGTAAAATAAGGCTTTCTTAAAATATAGATTCTACTGGCAGGCAAGAGGTGGTCGGTTCGAATCCGATATTCTCCACTTTTTTAAAATATAGAAACCCTGTGAATCATAAGATTCGCAGGGTTTTTTGGTTTTGGTTGTAATTGCAAATCTTATTGAGAATAAAATTAAAATTAAATCAAAAAAATCGTACTATTGGTGTGATTAATAACTGTTTATTATGACACATCAAGAATATCTTCAACTTTCGTCCGATTTGCAAGAACTGGTCAAAATAATTCCGCTCCATTGGGGAACTATTCAAAATGACAGAACCGACAGTAAAATGAATATGTTCCAAATCAATTCTTTTGCCGAATTGGAAAATAGAATCCAGGATTTTGCCGATAATGACAAGAATTATTTTCGAAGAAGGTGGTTTTTGTGGAAATGCGCCCAGTGTGACGAGTATATTTTTTGCACAAACAGCAATGTAAGTCCCAATCCGAATTCTAGAGACCAAGCATACGATATTGAATTTAATGGAAATCCACAATTGCGATTCGATGTTAAAGGAACGGTTATCCCGAAGATTTTCAGGGACAATATTGATGCAATAATTAATGACCCAAACGAGATGATTCACTTTTTCTATGAAAAACAAAGTCGCGGCGTTCGGGATAATATTCAAAACAGGTTATTTATTATTCATCATTCTTTCAGAAATCCGGAAAGGGAGATGTATTTGAGATGCCATTGGGATTTCAAGACGGATTTATACCAAGAATATTCTTTGAAAATTTCGGAAACATCGAATTTTATTGGCTATCAAAACGTGAAAACAGGGATCATTTTCATTTTCGAAAATTTAGACAAATCGATTTCCCATAAATTTTTTTAGCAGTTTGATTTTTGTAAATTGCGCCAAATAAACCACACCATTTTGGATAAAGAATCACAAAATAATTCCTGCTTTGGCATTACCGAAATATCTGAAAAATTGGGTGTTTCGCAAAAACTTGTTCGAAGACATATTGCGAGTGGGGCATTGCAATCGACCAAAATTGGCGGAGTTTATAAAATTCCAATACAATCACTAAATGATTTCATCAATGATAATGAAATTAAATTAGGGCAAGTTCAAGATTCTAATACGTTGGAAGAAAAACAAAAAAACAATTCAAAATCGACCAATAATTACAAAAACAATTCAAAAGACGACGTCAATTGGATTGATGTTTTTGAGGATTGGAAAAATCCAAAAAAATCAAAACTTACTTTTGTCGACCTGTTTTCTGGTGCAGGCGGAATCACAAAAGGCTTCGAATTGGCTGGATTGAATGGCATTTGTGGTTTGGATTGGTTCGAAGCTGCCGGAAAAACATACAGAAAAAATTTCAATCATCCATTCGTGGAAGGCGACATCAAATCGCCCGAAAAGAAAGCAGAGTTTTATGAAACCGTAAAAAAACAATTGAAAGGACGAGAACTCAATATCGTTGCCGGCGGTTTCCCTTGCCAAGGATTTAGTATGGCGGGAAACCGAATCGTTGACGACCCGAGAAATTCACTCTACAAAGAATTATTAGAAATCGTGACGGCTTTAAATCCAGAATTCGTGGTTTGCGAGAACGTTGTGGGCATTCGGTCGATGCACAAAGGCAAAGTCGAAGAAATGATTATCAACGATTTCAAGGATGCGGGTTACGAAATGAAAGTAACGGTTTTGCGAGCTGCCGATTATGGTGTGCCTCAAAAAAGAGACCGTGTAATTTTTATTGGAAATCGAATTAATAAATTGAATTTTCACCCAAAACCTTTTTTAAAACCTACAGAATATATCACTACAGGAGAAGCTATTGGCGACTTGATGGGAATGGGTGATAATCCTGATTTCAATCACGTCCTCACTAAACATCGTCCGGATATGGCCGAAAGAATGTTGCAACTCGAAGAAGGGAAAAGCCTTTACAAAGGTTATTCTGATGCCTGGAAAAAATGCCCTTGGAATGAAGCTTCATGCACCATAAAAGAAAATCACGGTGGGGTAAATGTACATCCTAAATTACCAAGAGTTTTGACTGCCAGAGAGATGGCGAGGATTCAATCCTTCCCCGATGATTTTATTTTTGAAGGTCCAAAAAACAAGCAATTAGTGCAACTAGGAAATGCCGTGCCACCATTATTGTCAAAAGCGATTGGTTTGGCGATTCGAAAATCGTATGATTTGGTTTAGGAAACGGAATAAAACCGCTAACTTTGAGTAAGGTTTTAAATTCATTTTTTATGGACAATCTAACTACAATCCAGCGTTCCAAAATTATGCGTGCCATTCGCAGCACCGCTACCAAAGATGAAGTTCGTCTTGCAAAATCCTTGTGGCATTTGGGTTATCGGTATCGAAAGAACAACAAAAAAATTTTTGGCACACCTGATCTCACCTTCAAAAAGTGGAAGATTGCCATCTTCGTCGATAGTGAATTTTTTCACGGAAAAGACTGGGAAAACCAGAAAAACCGTTTCAAAAGCAATCAGGAATTTTGGCAAAAGAAAATCGAAAGAAACAAGCAACGAGACATCGAAGTCAACCAGAAACTGAAAGAACAGGGCTGGACTGTAATCCGGTTTTGGAGCAAGGAAATAGAGGAAAATCTAGAGGATTGCATTGCCAAAATTGAATTAATAATTTTAAAAAACAAAAATAAAGACTGACGAGTTTATTCATTTTCAAATAACAAAGAAGCCAATTGTTCGTCTCTTTCGTATACATCTTGATAGAAATGAATATTTCCATCGTTATCTGCCCAAGCAGTGAAATAGCCAATATATACCGGTATTTTGTTTTTGAGAGTATACCAAGTTTCTACTCCGCTGTTCATAGCAGCTTCAATTTTTTCGGGAGTCCAATTTTTATCATCCTTCAAAATAAGGTTGGCTAATTCCTTTGGTTTCTCGATTCGAATGCAGCCGTGGCTAAAAGCCCTTTTTTCCTCATCAAATAAGCTTTTTGAAGGGGTGTCGTGTAAATAAATAGAATTCGAGTTGGGGAATAAAAATTTCACTAATCCGAGTGCGTTTTTTGGCCCTGGTCTTTGTCTAAGGTTATCGCCGTTCCATTCCATCTCATGTTTGGCGAGATAATTTCTGTTTTTGGCAATAGCAGGCAAAATTTCTTTTCTAATAATACTCTTGGGGACATTCCAGTAGGGGCTGAAAACGATGTATTTCATATCAGCGCTAAAAACAGCAGTTTTATTCATGGTTTTGCCCACGACCACTTTTGAAATTAAGGCAGGTTTACCATTCTTGAAATACGTTAATTGATAAGATGGAATGTTGATGACTATGAATTCGGGTGCTTTGGAAATATCGTTCGAAATCCATCGACAACGTTCCATATTAACCATAATTGTTTTGATGCGTTCCGAGATGGACACATTCATTGCTACAATATGTTTTGGTGTGATAGAGGAATCCGGCTTAAAGTCAAATCTTTTTTTGAATTTTAAAATTCCCGTTTCCAGTTCTGTGTCATAAAGATTGCTTTTGGAATCGTTCGAAATGTCTCCGGTAATAAATAGCCATTGCCTGATTTGAGTAATCGTTCTGGAAGTATCTCCTGGTTTTAATGATTTTAATTTTGGCTTGAAATTTATGGTGTTCCATCCACCATTTTTTTTAATTTTTTGATAATTTTGCAAGACCTCTCTGAGTCGGTAATACTGCCCCAAAACTTCTTTCTCATCCTTGTTGATCAAAGAAGGATTGACCAAAAGGGAATCCAAGTAGTTGACGTAGGACAGTTTTTTTCGAGGCAAATACCACCCCATTTCCCTAGATTTATTAGTATCAAGTCCTTTGTAAACTTTATTAGCGTAAAAAAAATAGAGTGATGATATTAAGAGTTCAGTTTCTAGATTTGGTTTTTCAGACTCATTGGAAAGTTGATAGAGTTCGCCAAGTTTTTGTTTGTAAGGAACAACAACCTGAACTCCTTCCTCCTGCAAATGGTTGATTTTATCACACAACAAATCGCCCACTTCACTAATTCCTTTTTCGTCAAACCAAATGTATTGAAATTGGTGTTTGCGGTACAAAGTTACCACGTCAGACTTGAAGATTTTGAGACTTGGATATTCTTCAAAAAATGGCGTCACCAAGGTGCTGTCGAAAGGAATTTTACTGAATTTATGGACGTCGTTTGTGGCAACCGCTAATTTAATAACAGTAGCTTCGATTTTTTTTTCGTGCTTGTGTTCACAAGAAAGACTTGTAAACGAAAACCCAAAAATTAAGATTAGTATTGTAATAATTGACTTTTTCATTGTTGCTTCACTTTCATTGAAAAATTATTATAAATTTACGCAAAAAAAGCGATGGATTGTGATTGTTTAGGGTTATTTACTAACGCTATGTTTTTAATTTTATCCCGATATTGGAGCTATAAACACTAATTTCGAACACCATTTTTTTTATGGTCTATCAGCTATTTCAAAAAAACAAAAATTACTTCGTTCCGAAAAAGTTGTTAATGTCTGATTTTAATGTGGAACAAAATAATTGTCAAGACAATCAAATTATTCAGAATCATCCGAAAATAGTAACTCGGCTAATCGATCGTCTTTCATATATATATCCTTATAAAAATTGACTTCACCAGAATCGTTTACCCAAGTCGTGAAATAGCCAATGTGGATTGGAATTTTCTTTTTCAAGACGTAAGTTGTTTCTTTTTCGCCTTTCATTGCTTCATTGATTCGTTCAATGGGCCAATTAGGATCGTTTTTTAAAATCAACTCAGCCAATTCTTTGGCTTTATTTATATTGATGCAACCGTGACTAAAAGCGCCGTATTCGAATTGAAAGAAGCTTTTGGCGGGTGTGTCATGAAGGTAGATGTCATTTGAATTTGGAAAAACAAATTTAACTAATCCCATAGGATTACTTGGTCCGGGTTTTTGTGTGACTCTCCCTTTGTCCCATATCATATTATGCGAATCCAGATAATTTTCGTCTCGAGCCATCGCTATCTTTAATTCATTATCAATGATGCTTTTTGGTACATTCCAGGAAGGACTAAAGACTATTTTGCTTATGTTGCTACTAAAAACTACTGTTTCAGTCATATTTTTACCTACAATTGCCTTCGACTCTAATTCAGTTTTGCCATTTTTTTTATAGAGAAGTTTATAAGAAGGAATGTTTATTATGATATATTCATCGGCCTTTGTCAACTTTGGATCAATCCATCGACAACGTTCCATATTGACCATAATGGTTTTGATGTATTTTTCGATGGGGATATTCATTCGTTGAATATGCTTGTTTTCAATTATATAATTCATATTAAAACCGTTCCTTTTTTTGAAATTCAAAACTCCTTCCAATAATTCATAATCAAATACATTGCTTTTAGAATCTCGTTTAAGATCTCCGGCAACAGCTAGGCGATGTCTTATTTGACCAATGGTTTTCGAACTATCGGCTAGTTTATATTCTCTTTTCAAAGAATCTGTTGTTATGGGTTTCCAATCGTCGGTTTTTTTAATTTGGCGGTATTTTTTTAAAACATCACGAAGTTTATAATACTGTCGAAATAGTTGTTGTTCATTTTTATTTAATAATTTAGAATCGGTTAATAATGAATCCAGCAAGTTTTCGTACGAAAGATTTTTTCTAGGTAAAAACCAACCAATTTCACTTATTTTTTGGGCATCAATCCCGCGATACACTTTCTTGGCATAAAACACGTACATCGAGGACAACATTATTTCTGTATCGATTTGTGAAAGATTATCCGAGGAATCGGTGTTAAAAATTCCATCAATTTTATTTTTATAAGCTAAACGGGATCTAAGACCGTCTTCCTCAAGTACATTTACTTTAGAATATAACAAATTGGCAAACTCAATAAGCCCTTTATTATCGTACCAAATAGAGTTATAATTTCGGTTTTTGTATAAAGCGGAAACATCGGATTGGTATTTTTTTAAATCGGGATATTTCTTAAAAAAACCGGAAAGAATTATGCTGTCAATATTTATTATAGATTTATCTGCTCGATATTTTAGAGAAACTTGGGCAAAAGAAACTTTGTTATCCGTTAGATTTTTATTTCTATCACGGGGAGCAGAGTTAAGCGAAAAGACAAATAAAACAACTACTATAGATAAAACGGAGTTTTTCATAACGTAATTATTTATATAAAGATAAAAAATATTTTTTCGTTAAAAGAGAATTTATAATAAGTTTATAGTTAAAAGATTAGCATAAAAGATGCAATGAAAATTCCACAATATATATGCCAAATCAAATTAAATTAGCAGTAAATAAAGTAGCGAATCTGCTATAAATGAAATATTCTATCTTTATAATACATAGCAAAACTCAAGGTTTTCTTATTTTTTATCTACTGCGACATTCGGTCTTATATATTTGATTAATTTTGCCTCCCGAGACCTTTAGGTCGAATTATACGAAGTAAAATATTTTAAGAAACGTGGGAAGTAAAAACAAATTAAAAAGATTCAAGGAAAACGAAACATTTAACAATGTTTTTCAACCAACAAGGGAAGAAGTGGTGGAGGATTTGTTTCCGCTCAAAGGCAAATGGAATACTGATTTCTTCAAAAACGACAATCCAGTAGTCCTCGAATTGGGCTGCGGTAAAGGAGAATATTCCGTTGGACTGGCCGAAAAATATCCAAACAAAAATTTTATAGGAATTGATATTAAAGGTGCTCGTTTTTGGCGAGGAGCTAAAACTGCCGTTGAAACCGGTTTGCATAATGTGGCTTTCATTCGCACGCAAATAGAATTGATCAATCATATTTTTTCTGAAAATGAAGTTGATGAAATTTGGATTACTTTTCCAGATCCTCAAATCAAATACAAACGAACCAAACACAGAATGACAAACTCCGAGTTTCTGCAATTGTATAAAAAAATTCTTAAGAAAGATGGTGTTGTAAATCTGAAAACAGACAGCGAATTTATGCACGGTTACACGCTTGGGTTGTTACACGGTGAAGGTCACGAGGTATTATATGCCAATCATAATGTCTACGTAAATGAAGGTAGCCCGGAGGAAGTTACTGCGTTTCAGACCTTTTATGAAAAACAATATTTGGAAATTAACAAAGCAATTACGTATATTCGATTTAAAATTAAATAATAATAGTTTTAGTTTCCCCATTTTTGAACGCTTGACTTACAATAAATGAATTTTATAACACCATTGTTTTTAGGTTTCATTACTGCATTTATAGGGATTATTCCTCCAGGATTAATCAATATGACTGCTGCCAAGGTGAATTTAAAAGAAGGAAAGAAAAATGCATTATGGTTTGTTATTGGTGCTGTGGTTATTATCTTTTTTCAAGTTTTTCTTGCCATATTATTTGCAAAAATTATAAATCGTCGTCCAGATTTGGTCACTTTATTACGCGAAGTGGGACTTGGAATTTTTGCAACCCTGACCGTTTATTTTTTATGGTTGGCCAAAAAACCAAAAGACAAAACCAAAAAATTTAAAAAAAACAGCAAAACCAATCGATTTTTTCTGGGAATATTACTTTCGGGGCTTAATTTTTTCCCTATTCCTTATTATGTTTTTGTCAGTATAACCTTGGCTTCCTACAAGTTATTTTCTTTTGATATGACCTCGATTTTCATCTTTGTGAATGGAGTTATTATTGGTTCTTTTTCGGTCTTTTATTGTTATATAGCTTTTTTTAACAGGATCGAAAACAAAACAGATTATGTAATGAAAAATATGAATACTATTATTGGAAGCATAACGGGATTGATTTCACTAATTACTTTGCTGAATATCATCAAATATTATTGGTAAAAATGACTAATCCAACTGATAATTTTTTCGACAAGGTTTACGCCATTGCCCGCCAAATCCCTTACGGCAGAGTTACTTCTTACGGAGCCATCGCAAAAGCATTGGGAACCGCTCGTTCAGCCAGAATGGTGGGTTGGGCAATGAATGCTTGTCATAATATGGATGATGTTCCAGCACATCGGGTCGTAAATAGAAAAGGACTACTTACTGGAAAACACCATTTCGACGGAACTAATTTGATGCAACAATTACTCGAAAGCGAAGGAATTAAAGTGATAGACAACCAGATTATTGATTTTGAAAAACATTTTTGGGAACCTGAAATTAATTTTTGATTTTGCAAAAATAATTTTTACCCATATCCAATATTTCACCCAATAAATCAGGCACAAAACCTTTATAATAAGAACTTTTCACAGTATCTTTGCTATCGAGCAATTTTTTAATAGAATCAGTTTAAATAAATATAATAGTTCAATTGGTAGTCATCAATTGAAAACCATAAATAGAATATGAAATTAGATAGAAAAGAAATCCTTAAAGCATTAGAAACTATTACCATTGCAGGTGAAGGAAAAAATATGGTGGAAAGCGGAGCAATTGCAAACGTAATCACTTTTGGAGATGAAGTTGTTGTTGATTTGGTATTGCACGTCCCGGCGATGCACATCAGAAAACGCGCTGAAGATGATATTAAAAAAACCATTCTCGAAATGGTTTCTCCAGAAGCGAAAATCAAAATCAACGTTAAGGTTGAAGCTCCAGAGAAAAGTGAGGTTACCGATAAATCGATTCCCGGAATAAAAAATATTATAGCCGTTGCTTCAGGAAAAGGAGGTGTTGGGAAATCTACAGTGACAGCTAACTTGGCGGTAACGCTAGCCAAAATGGGATTTTCAGTAGGAATCCTCGATGCCGATATTTACGGGCCATCAATGCCAATTATGTTTGATGTTGAAAGCGCAAAGCCCCTTTCCGTTGAAATAGATGGTAAATCAAAAATGAAACCCATCGAAAGTTATGGTGTAAAAATACTTTCAATAGGATTTTTTACTTCTCCAAGTCAAGCTATAATCTGGCGTGGACCGATGGCTGGAAAAGCATTGAACCAAATGATTTTTGATGCCGAATGGGGAGGACTGGATTTTTTACTCGTTGATTTGCCTCCAGGAACCGGAGACATACACCTTTCTATAATGCAATCACTGCCAATTACTGGGGCGGTTGTGGTAAGCACACCACAAGTTGTGGCACTTTCTGATACTAGAAAAGGAGTCTCTATGTTTATGTCAGAAGCGATAAATATCCCCGTTCTGGGAATTGTTGAAAATATGGCCTATTTCACACCAGAAGAATTGCCAAACAATAAATATTACATCTTCGGAAAAGAAGGCGCAAAAAATCTTGCGGAGGATTTGAAAGTTCCATTTTTAGGAGAAGTTCCAATTGTGCAATCTATTCGTGAAGCGGGTGATTATGGTCGTCCTGCAGCATTGCAAACAGGTTCAGTAATTGAAGCTATTTTTGAAGAAATAACCAGAAACGTTGTGCAGGAAGTTGTAGCTCGAAACAAAAACTTACCAGCTACAGAAGTCATTAAAATTACAAATATGGCAGGTTGTGCAGCGGTAAAAAAATAAACCCAACAACTAAGTGGGTATAAAACAAACGGAAATGACAACAGAAGAATTAACGAATGATGTTCTGAAAGCACTCGAAGAGATTCGTCCTTTTTTGAATCGTGATGGTGGCGATATTTCGCTAGTTTCAATTGAAGACGACAAATATGTAACAGTCCGTCTAGAAGGAGCCTGTACCAATTGTAGCGTAAACCAAATGACGCTTAAGGCAGGTGTGGAAACTACCATCAAAAAATTTGCTCCACAAATCGAAACTGTTATTAATATCGAATAAATTTGTTTGGCGTGACCATGCTTTCACTCGCGTTACGGCGTGGTCGGGCTTTCCGTTACAAATGAAATTCACGGAACTCCAATTAAAACAAAAGCATTGTGAAGTAATCCCTCACACAAAAAAAAACTAAAACCCCGAACAACGATGCAAACCAAAAAATTTTCTTTAGGCCTTTTTTTTCTTTTTATTTTCAATTCCTATTCTCAAATTAATTTTGAAAAAGGATATTTTATAAATAATAATGGAGAAAAAATAGACTGTTTAATTAAGAATTTAGATTGGAATAGTAATCCAACATCATTTGATTATAAATTAACCGAAAATTCAGAGGCATTAAATAATACGATTACAAACACTCAGGAATTTGGAATTACAAATATTTCCAAGTACAAAAGAGCTATCGTAAAAATAGACAGATCAAAAGATGCAACTGCCGAAATGAACTATAACAGATATCCTGTTTTTACTGAGGAAACATTGTTTTTGAAAACATTAATATCCGGGAAAGCATCTTTGTTTTCCTATGTAAATGGAAGTTTGAGCAGGTATTTTTTTGCTATTGACAATTCAAACATAGAACAATTAGTTTATAAGACTTATTATCAAGACAACACAAATATCCAACAAAACGTTCAGTATAAACAACAGCTTTTAAGCAGTCTAATATGCGATAAAATCACAATGAATGATATTGAATATTTAGAATACCAAAAAGACAAACTGGCAAATTTATTTTTGAAATACAATAACTGTACAAATTCAGCGGTTGAGGATTATGAACCCAAGACGAAAAGGGATGAATTTAACATTTCCATTAGGCCAGGAATTTCGGCATCCTCATTCAGTATGTCTAACAATTTGGGTAATTACTTAAGCACCAATTTTGGAAACAAAACCACTTTTAGACTCGGAATGGAATTTGAGTATATTTTCCCTTTTAACAAAAATAAATGGGCGCTGTTTGTGGAACCAACCTATCAATATTTTAAAGCTATGTCATTGAATAACAAAATTGACTATAAAACAATTGACGCTGCATTTGGTGTTAGGCATTATATGTTTTTAAACAACAAATCAAAATTGTTCGTTAATGCCGCCTTGGTTAAAAGTTTTGGCTTTAATTCCAAAATAAATTTTATAGAAATTAGGGCAGGAGGCACTCTTAATTTTGGGTTTGGGTATAAATACAATAATAAATATAACATCGAATATAGATATAGCCTTGCGCAAGATTTATTGATTAATTATTTAGATTGGCGTTCAGGTTTTAATACATCATCGCTAGTTTTTGGATATACTCTATTTTAAAAGGACAATATTATCTAGTAATTCACAACAAATTCCATACACTTAACAATGAATATTACACTAAGAATAACAGATCGAAGAGACAACAGCTTCGAGGTAGAAGTCCCTACCGATATGGGCTTAAATTTAATGCAAGTCGTTCGTGCTTTTGAACTCGAACCTGAAGGAACTGTTGGAGTATGTGGAGGAGTTTCAATGTGTTCTACTTGCCAGTGTTACATCGAAAATGATATAAAAGTTCCTGAAAAAAGAGAATTGGAAGAAGCAACACTTTCAAGATTGCAACATGTAAAACCGAATAGTCGTTTGGGTTGCCAAATCCCAATTACTAAAGATTTGGACGGCTTGGAAATAGCTTTGGCACCAATGATGTAGTTTATATAATTCCATAAAAAAGGCTTTTCGTTTTCGAAAAGCCTTTTTGTTTTTTAGAAAGGTAAATCGTCCGGTTCGTCTTCATTTAAGCTTGTTGCTGGCGGAAACGCCTCTGCAGCAGGCATCGGAACAGATTGGGCAGGAGCTGCTTCGGTTTGTACTTTCCCAATTCTCCATCCTTGTATTGTGTTGAAATAAACGGCCTCTCCTTGTGGATTAATCCATTCTCTTCCTCTTAAATTAATATCGATTTTTACGGCATCTCCAACTTGGAAGTTATTTAACAATTCACATTTATCTTGAACAAACTGAACCAAAATATTTTGTGGATATTGCTCGTCAGTTGTAACAACAACATCTCTTTTTTTGAAACCTGCTGATCCAACCTCTTTGGTTTGATCGATCATTTTGATTTTTCCTGTAACTTCCATCTTATTTTATTTGTTTTTATTGTTGAATTTATGTTTGATTTTCTTTTGCGAGAAGCGACTTCCAAGTAGAAGGAGCATCGGTTTATTTAGGTAATCTTTTGTTTTTAAATGTAATTTTTGGGTATCATTAGAACTCAAAACATCTTTAATTACAAAATTTTGTTTTACAAATATATCAATTTCTTCATTAGTAGGCAAACTATAATAATAACCAATTTTGTTGAATTTTCCTGAAAATTTTGTTTGGGCAAAAAAGTATAAAATTTTAAATTTCAGAAGAATTTATCGTAAAAACGACTATCCTAGCCCTGATGGAAGTGGCATCCCACGCTTTTTTGCGTGGATAAAACGTACAGCAGGAAAAAGCTCCTAAAAAAATATATTCTTACTTCCATAATTTCGTTATATTTATGCCACAAAATTAATTTATGAAGTTTTCTAAAAGTAGAAATACGACCCGCTGGATAATCATTTTCGCCTCCTTTTTAATCATTTCATTAATTCTTTGGAACACCTATACTTTTTTCCAAATTTTTAAAAATGAGGAAAGATTGAAAATGGAGGTTTTAGCAGAAAGTTTAAAAACCATCAATAGAGCCAATCTTGAAACTGACGATATTGAGTTGCCTAGACAAATTATCAGTAACAATAAAACGATTCCGGTTATTGTAACAACCCGAGACGGAAAGGTCATTAATACGGCTAATATTGACGAGGAAATTTCGGAAAATCCAATAAAAATTAAGGCTTTTTTAGCAAAATTAAAAACCGAAAACAATCCAATTATCATAGAACTTTCAGGCGAATTCCAATATTTATATTATGGAAATTCTACTTTGCTGAAAAAACTAAAATATTATCCTATTGCCTTATTGCTTATTATTGTCCTTTTTACCGCATTGGTTTATAATTTCTACAGAAGCACCAAAATGGCAACCCAAAACAAACTTTGGGCGGGAATGGCGAAGGAAACGGCTCATCAAATAGGCACACCGCTTTCGTCATTAATAGGCTGGGTCGAATTCCTGAAAGCCGAAAATGTTAACGAAGCCATCACAGTTGAAATTGAGAGAGACATCGAACGCTTGAAAACCATCACGGATCGATTTTCGAAAATTGGCTCAGAACCAAAACTAGAAAACAAGGATATTGTGCAAGAAACACAAGAATCGTATGATTATTTACAATCTCGATTTTCAAAACAAGTTGAGTTTTCGTTTAAGGCACCAAACAAACCCATTACGGTTTTGATGAATCCCACCTTGCACGGCTGGACTATTGAAAACCTCATGAAAAACGCCATTGATGCGATGAAAGGCAGAGGGAAATTAACAGTTTCTATCGAAGATGACGACGAATTTGTAAAAATAAAAGTATCGGATACGGGAAGTGGAATTCCAAAAAAACAATTCAAAAACGTGTTTGAACCCGGATTTACCACTAAAAAACGCGGTTGGGGTTTAGGTCTTTCTCTAACAAAAAGAATTGTAGAAGAATATCACAAAGGAACCATAAAAGTGCTGAGTTCCGAAATTGGAAAAGGAACCACGATGCAGGTGAGTTTTAAGAAAAGTAAATTAGTTTAACGGAATTCCAAACCAGGAAACCTTTGTAAACATTGATTTTCTTGCAAATTTTGACTTGCTTAAATATTCTTTTACAAATGATTCATATTCTTCGGCTTGTGCCAAAGCATCATAAATAGATTTTTTTAATGAGGCCAAATTAGATATATTCTCACTCCCAACAGAACCAATATTGCCGATGTTATTTTGGCATTTGACCAAATATTCCTTTGGCGTTTGAATCATCCTTAAAATTTCATAATCCGGCAAAGTAGGTTTAAATTTTTTATTCCTGTAATAGATAAAGTCGTTCAGTAAAACAATGGCTTGATTATAATCGTTAGCCAGTGTATTAAATTTTTCAATATTTGTATTTTGTTTTAAAACTTCCTGTTCTTTCTTTTTATTTGTAAGATATTCGGAAATCAATTTGTTTTTGATTCCGTTTTTTTCAATTCTCTTTACAGATTCTCCAACTTTCTCTACATCAGATAAAGTCTCATTTTTCTCAATTTCGGCAGCAAAATCATAATACGTTTTTGATTTATCGGCTTTAATTTTCCCATCATAAAACTCTTGATTTGAAATGGGATAATTAAGAAATTCCCACAAATAATCAAATGGAATATGAGATGAAATTATTTTACCTGGCTCTACTTTAAAATAATAATCGTTTATTTTCTTGACAAATTTCCCATTGTTTACGGAACCCGATCCCCAAGTAGGGTCAAATAAATACCACTTATCGTCAATTTTTGCTGCACACCAAGCGTGCGATAGCGTTGCTACTTTTCCGTTTTGCTGTGTGTATCCTTCAATGATGCGGGAACGTATTCCAATTTTATTTGAAATTTCATTGAAAACCTCAGCATAATGAATGCAAATCCCCTTTTTTGTTTTTATTGTGTTTTCAATTTTTTCTTGGGAAGATTGGTTGGAATTTTCAGCAAACATATTCTTTACATCGTAACTAATGTTTGATGCCGTCCAATAAAAAACAGCACGAATTTTATCGGTTTCGGTTTTAAAATTGGAGTTTATATAATTTGCGATAGCATCAGTGGAAGTGCTGGAATTTTGTGGAATTGAAGCGATTTTTTTATCAATTAAAGCGTATCCAACATTTGTTTGCCCCAAACTTAAAATCGAAAAAAGTAAAATAAAAATTGAAAAAGTACTTTTCATTTAGTTTATTTCAAATAATAAAAATCACAAATTTCCCTGAATACTTTTGGCCAATGCTTCGAACTCTTCTTTGGTCATTGACACTTTTTTCTGAAAACGCATTTCATCCATTTCTTTTAAGGGAATCAAATGAACGTGGGCGTGAGGGACTTCGAGTCCAATGACTGCCATTCCTATTCTCTTGCAAGGAACAGTTTTCTCAAGCGCTATTGCAATTTTCTTTGAAAACTGCATCAGCCCAATATACAAATCGTCTTCAATATCAAAAATTTTGTCGATTTCCTGTTTTGGAACGCATAAAGTATGTCCTTTTGCATTGGGATTTACATCCAAAAAAGCCAGAAAATTATCGTCCTCGGCAATTTTGTAGCAAGGAATTTCCCCGTTTATTATTTTTGTGAAAATGGAACTCATAGGATACTTTGTTAGGTTTACGTTTATGAGATTGCTTCGTCCCTCGCAATGCTTAATCTCTAGAAATTTCTAGGATTTCGAATTTCAGAATACCGTTTGGAACCGTTATTTCGGCAATTTCTCCAACAGATTTTCCAAGTAATCCTTTCCCAATAGGTGAAGTTACAGAGATTTTTCCTGTTTTTAAGTCAGCTTCACTTTCGGCAACGAGCGTGTATTTCATTTCCATTCCATTAGAAAGATTCTTGATTTTCACATTCGAAAGCACCAATACTTTAGAAACATCGAGTTGCGTCTCATCAATCAATCTGGCGTTAGAATGTATGTCTTCTAATTTGGCAATTCTCATCTCCAACATTCCTTGTGCTTCTTTGGCAGCATCATATTCGGCATTCTCGGATAAATCACCTTTATCCCTTGCCTCTGCTATATCTTGGGATGCCTTTGGACGCATCACACTTTTTAAATGGTCTAATTCTTCCCTTAATTTCTTTAATCCTTCGGCTGTATAATAAGATACTTTCGTCATAGCTTCATCATTTATATAAAATAGAAAAAATCCCATCAGGACGGGATTTCTTTCCACAAAGATATTGTTTTTAATTTTTAATTCACAAATTAATGCCAATCATATATATTTCAAAGTTAAATAAATTAAATTTGTTTCAACAATTCTTTTAATATATTTTAGATAATGAAAAAATATTTTTTCCTGTTGATTGCTATTCCAGTGTTTTTTGGCTGTAGCACCAATAATTTCAACAACAATAATCCCTACTTGCCTAATTATACATTTACCATAGACATCAATATGAATTTGCCTTCGTATTCAGTTCTTAAGTTTGTGAGCAATGCCATTTATTACCCTAATCAGGGTTCTGGTAAAGGCATTTTTGTTTTTAATACGGGTAGCGGTTACAATGCTTTTGACGCCGCTTGTCCTAATCAGGCTTTGAGTTCCTGTTCCACTATGACGATAAAAGGGATTAATGTTCTTTGCCCTTGTGATAGTGCAGAATACAGTTTGTTTACGGGTCAAAGTGCCGGAAAGCAATATCCTTTGAAGCAATATCGAGTTGAAGTGAACGGAAATGTGTTGAGGGTTTATAATTAATCAAAAAATCCTGACGGTGCAACTATCAGGATTTTAAGAAATATGAATATAAAAATCTAAAACTTCAAGGTCAATCCTGCCAAGAAATTGATTCCTGCCTGAGGATAATAATAAGGATAAACATCCCACATATAACCGTTTGATACGTATTTCTTGTCTAAAATATTGTTGATTAATCCTGTAATGATGATTGATTTGAATACTGATTTTGGTTTGATTTCATAGCCAAGATTTAAATCATTCACAAAATAGCTCGCCAGTTTTGCGTCAGGTAATTCAATATTGTTCATATATTGTTCTCCAACGAATTTTTGCAAAAGTGAAATTTGCAAACTTTCAATTGGTTTGTAAACCAAAATATTTCCTACAACAATCGATGGGGAATAAGCAATAGTTGTGGTTCCATAACTCTGGCCTGCAACGGCTAAATCATTATTTTTGTTACTGCTTAAGGTAAAATTAGGTCTGATTATAAGCTTTTCTGACACTGCAATTGTGGCATCAACTTCTAATCCTACGCGATAACTTTTATCACTGTTGGAACGAATTGGGTTTCCAACGGCGTCCAAATTTCCGGTTAAAATCAACTGATCTTTGTAGGTCATATAATAAATATTCGCATTGAATTTTACTTTTTCGGCAGTATATCTCCATCCTAATTCATAGTCATTCAGCTTTTCCGGTTTTGGGTTTCCACTTTCATAATCAGTTCGGTTGGGTTCTCGATTCGCTCTGGCATACGAAAAATACAAGGTGCTTTTTTTATTAAAAATATAATTCAATCCTGCTTTTGGATTGAAAAAATTAAAGGTATCGTTTACTAATCCTGTTTCCGGACTATCGATTTTGTAATGCACATTTCGAAGTTGTAAATCGCCAAACAAACTGATTTTGGCACTGACTTGATAATTGGCTTTCGCAAAAATATTTCCATCTGTTTTCGTCGCAAAATTGTCGTAATATTTGTCTCCCAATTCACTTTGAGAGGCAAAACGTGCCCAAATCACTTTACCAAAATGAGCTCCTTCATACTTATTATAACCGCCACCGAAAATCATATCCAACTTTTCATTTTTGTAATTTGCTGAAAATGTGGTTCCGTAAAAATCATTGTCTAACCATTTTTGGCGAATCAAATCAGTAGAAGTTTGTCCTGAAACTGCGAGCATTCCATAATCAGCAAAGGTTTGATCTTCTTGATATTCTTCATAATAGCCTTTGCCTTTCGTGTAATGAAAAGCTAAATTTGTATTCCAGTTTTCAGACATTTTTTCGTTCCAATGCAATTGATAGTTGTCTTGTTGGTAATTGTCCGTCTGATTATTATAAAATTGCGTGTCTCCATTTAGGTCAGTGTATATTCCTGCAAAATTATACGTTCTGTCGATTGCCAATGTTTCGGAATCGATGCCGTACCAAGATTGATACGTTTTTTCGTTTCCTCCAAAAGCTAAGGCTTTAATTAAAGTAGTTTTACCAACATAAGTTCCCTGAAGAAAATAAGATTTCATATCAGAACTCGCTCTGTCAATATATCCATCAGATTTTAAAGTGGACAAACGGCCTGCAATTTCAAAATGATCATTCATTAAACCGGTGCTAAATTTTACCGTGTTTTTTTGCGTATTAAAACTCCCAAAAGAACTAGAAATTTCGCCATTGCTTTCCTTAGAATAACTGTCAGTTAGCATATTTAGGCTTGCGCTAAAAGCTCCAGCACCATTTGTGGAAGTTCCAACGCCACGTTGCAATTGCAAACTTTCGACCGAAGAAGCGAAATCGGGCATATCGACAAAATAAGTTCCGCTGCTTTCTGAATCATTATACGGAATCCCGTTAATGGTAACATTTACCCGAGTTGCATCGCATCCGCGAATGCGGATTCCGGTGTAACCTACGCCGTTTCCAGCATCGGAAGTGGTGACAACTGATGGTAAATAATTCATCAAAATGGGAATATCCTGTCCCAAATTTCGAAACTTAATTTCTTTTTTGTCCAAGTTGCTGAAACTAACTGGAGTTTTTGAAGTAACACGAACCGCCGAAACCAAAACTTCGTCGAGTTGGTTGACTTTTGTCGTGTCTTGTTGTTTTTCTTGTGAAAAAGAAAATAAAGAAATCAGAAGAAAGAAAATAGATAATAGACGAATCGAGATTAAATGGGAAGATTTCGTCTTTGTACTTTGTACTTTATACTTTGTACTTTTTAAATAAAATAAAATGTTCATCCGTAAATAGTTTTACGAATAAAAGGGGGAATTATTCTTTTGTTAAATTAAAAATTATTGGTTCAGATTCTTTAGAATGACGTGCACTTCATCTTGAAATCTATTTCCCTTAACAGCATTACCTGTTCAGGTTCGTTGGGTATAATCTCAGCTCGTTATTTAGAGCACCCCTTTGAGACGGGACAAAGATATATTATTTGTTTGAAGTTCCAAGTTTAAAGTTCGAAGTTTTTGGAATAGCTATAAATCAAGTTTCCTTCTAGATTTTTTGATTTCAGACAAATTCTTCTTGTTTTTTATTCGTTTTCGAATGACAGATTTTGGAATTTTGGTGGCTTTCCTGATTTTTGGAATCACAAGTCCAGCCGTGATTATATCTAGAAAACGTTTGGTAACAATCGCTTTATTTTTGAGTTGGCTTCTGTCTTCGTCACAATTTAAAATTAAAACTAAATCAGATGTTAATCTCGAGGACAACTTAGTTTCCAGTCTCAATTTTTCTTCGTCAGATAAGGTTTTGGAATTTTTCAAATCAAAAGACAAAACCACTTTTGAGGAAACTTTGTTCACGTTTTGACCTCCAGCTCCACTACTGCGAACAGCTTTAAACTGTAATTCGGATATAATTTTTTCGGACTCCAAAGTTAATTTGACTGATGAGGAGTTTTCAATAAGTCATTTACTGTTTTCACAGGATTGAAGGTAATTAATGGAACTTCAACAAAAATTGTGAGCCAATTTGCCATCGCTCCATTCCATAAACCAGGTAATTCATAGCCTTTCAACGGTTTGCCATCTTTGTTTTTTTCGACAATAAAACCGCTATTTGGATCGATAAACTGAGTTAAATCAAAATTTTCTTTTTTATAATTTCGTATTCCACAAACTAAATCTACAGGATTGAAATGTGTGGCATCAGCAAGAATTTTTGCTTGATGGGCATTTGCTAAATCGACTTGCGAACTCTCCACAATTTGCAATGAAATATTTCCTTTTGAATCCCGAACCCAAAACGGGCCACCGCCAGGTTCTCCCTCATTTTTCACCATTCCGCAAACACGAATCGGTCGATTAAGGGTGTTTTTTATGTAGCTAATTTTATTTTCCAAAGTGAATTTCGAAAAATTCTCAATGATTTTTATATTCAAGTTGTTTCTAGAGAAAGTTATAATTTCTTCTAACTTTTCTTCCTTTGAATGATCAATTTCATTCAAATACTTGAAAATTTGCTGCTGTAATTCAACAAGAATTCCAGCCAATACTTTTTTATACAAAGAGATACTTTCGATTTGATTTTGAATGACGTTGTCAATATTTTTTATAAAAATAATATCAGTGTCGAGATTATTTAAATTTTCGATTAACGCACCATGACCTCCAGGCCGAAAAACTAACCTCCCTTTTTCATCCCTGAAAGGGTTATTATTCAAGTCAACCGCAATAGTATCTGTGCTTTTGTTTTGGTAAGAATAGCTAATATCTATCGTGGTTTCAGAAGCTTTTTCTACCGTGTTTTTTGCTCTATTTACAATGTATTCGAATTGATTTTGATGAGCTTCAGAAATTGTAAAATGCAAATACGAACTACCGTTCGAACTTGAATAATAAGCACATTCATACAAATGCTCTTCGAGAGCGCTAACAATGTGGTTTTTATATTTGTGAAAAGGCAAAATCCCTTTTGGCTTATTGGCAAAATCAAAATATTCCGATGATAGAAGGAGTTTTATAAAATAATAGTTTTTATAATCTCTTGTCAATGAGTTGAAATTTGGAAATACTTCTTTCAACTTTTTGTCGACTGCTTTAAAAAACGGAAATTTTTCCAAACCAACAATAAAAATGGAGAGCTCACTATCTTTTTTTCTATTGATATAAGCATTGATGCTTTCTTTTTCAATGTCAAAATTATTTATGAACTCACTCAAGAATTTGAACATTCTACTGGCTGCTCCTGAAGCGGGGACAAATTTTGTTAGCTTGAAAGATGATTTATTGGCGTCAAAAAAAGCAGCTTTTTGATAAAAATCATTTTCAGATAGTTTCAAAATGCCGTTAGATATCGTTGCAGGTTCAACCAAAACAGTCTTCAATATTCCGTTTTTGAAAATATTTAGTTGATCTTGAATATTTTTTAATGAAATTCCGTGTTCATAAATCTGAACGAAATCAAGTGAAGAAAACCCCATTTTTTTAGCCTCTGCTAAATCATTAACAATGGAAATTGCTTTATTTAATCGTAAATCTTTATCTCCGGAAAGTGTGATAAAAGGTTTCTTGTTATCAATCAATGTCTTTTTGAAAACTGCAAAAACGGATTCTCGACCTTCGGCTTTGTCCCTCAAATCATCCTTTTCCCAAGGAACATCAATATCCGTCAGAAAAAACAAATCGTATTCGTGTTCTAGAGCCGCTTTGCCTAGAATTGGGTCGCAAAAGTTATAATATACTTCCGAAAACACTTTGGTTACTAATAAATTAGTGTCGCAAAAAAGAAACTTGTTGGCTGTTGAGAGAGCGTCGTTTTCTAATTTGGTTTGACCATAAGCAATAGGAAGCATATCGCCAACATCACAAATTTGTTCCGTCTTATTCCATTTTTCTTGAAGATAATCCCTAGCAAATTCGGGAACCCAAGCCGTTTTAAAATGTTCGGCGAGTTGTATTGCCAATGTGGTTTTCCCGGTAGACTCCGGACCAAAAAGGGCGATTTTTATTGTTTCTGAACTTCCAGTATTCGGGAGTTGTTTAAGATTTTCTTCCATTCTAAATAAGCTGAAATAGCTAAAATTGTAAAAATTAAATACTGCAAAGATAACATTCCAAGTCCGCGATAAGCATATAATGGTGTAACAATTAAATCGCCTAAAATCCAAAGCGTCCAGTTTTCGATTTTTTTCTTCGCCATATACCACATTCCTGTGAAAAATATGCCCGAAGCAAAAATATCAATATAATTGTCTTTTTTTATTTCGTAATCGAATAAATTATATATCCCTAAAACTACAAAAATTGTAACAAAAAACAAAGCAATTCCTATTATTTTTTCTCTATTGTTAGTTCTTGTTATTGAGAGATTGTCCGTTTCATCTCCTTTTCGAGCCCAGTTATACCAGCCATAAATACTCATTATTGAAAAATATCCATTAATCATCATATCGCCAAGATAACCTGCAATATAAAGTAAATAAGTCGTAATTATTGTGGCAATCAATCCAGTGGGATATACCCAAATATTTTCTTTTTTGGCAAACCAAACACTTAAAATTCCGAATACAAAAGCGATGAATTCTAATATGATATGGATTGTTGAAGCGTCTTTATAAGCATTGAGAAAAAATTCTATCATTTGATTTAGTTGATAAGTCCCTCGACTGCGCTCGGGAAGACAAAAATATATTGTTGAATTTGTCACATCGAGCGCAGTCGAGATGCAAGTTCTATTTATTAAAAAAATTTAAATCATTTTCAAAAGCAGTTCCAATAACGACCAAATCGGCGCCAGAATCGTAAGCTTTTTGAATTCCTTGTAAATCTACAATTCCGCCACCAACAATTAACGGTATTTCTATATTTTGGGAAACTAATTTTATCATTTCTAGTGGAACGGCTTGTTTTGCGCCACTTCCCGCTTCGAGATAAATGAGTTTATTGCCTAACATTTCACCAGCTTGTGCGGTTGCCAATGCCAAATTGGGCTTATTTCTGTCCAAAGGTGCTGTTTTGCTTATGCGTTCTACGGCAGTTTCCGTCCCGCTTTCGATGAGAATATATCCTGTGGAGATAATTTCGAGTTGGGTTTGTTTTAAAATTGGAACTGCTTGTACTTGGTGTTCAATCAGGAAATCCGGGTTTCTGCCCGAGATTAAAGTCAGGAACAAAATAGCATCGGCTTTATCTGAAATTTGGGAAGGATTTCCAGGGAACAGCACAACGGGCAATTCACAATTTTGTTTAATCGCAGAAATTAATTCATCTAAAATATTGTTTTCTACGATGCTTCCGCCAATGAAAATATGTGTAGCTGGTGATTGAGTGATTTTTTCGATTAATACTTCCGCATTATTCAAATCGATTTTATCTGGATCGAGGAGAATGGCGAGCAGTTTCTCGTTATTGGCTTTTGATTTTAGAATATGGTTGTAAATATTTGTCATATATGGCACACGGATGAAACGGATTTTTACAGATTTGCACTGATTTTTTTTAATTTTCAAAAGCATAAACCAAGGTGAATTCTTCAAACTCTTCAAAGTAAATGGAGAATTGTTGTTTTATGTTTTCCATTTCAAGAATTGCGATTGTTTTTTTGTCTTGGATTTCAAATGAATTTACTTGAATATGGTCTTTGAAACTAATTCCCGGCTCGTTTCGGATTTTAAAAATGGCTTCTTTTGTTCCCCATTTCACGGTTAGTTTTTTGATTAAATCTAGATTGTCAAAACTTTTTAAGCGGTGTGATTCTTTGTTGTTTACAAATTTGTAGGCAATGCGGACGATTTTATCTCTTTGCATTTCGATGTCGATTCCCACTTTTTGGTCACTTATTATTATGGTTGAAAATTCGTGGGAATGTGAAATAGACACTTCGACAGGCTCTGTATGACAATTATTTGGATTGAGATGCGGCTTGCCCGATTCATCATAATATAAATCGAAATCAGAATATCCTGCTTGTTGCAATAATTTTCGAACGCTGAGAAATCCTCGTTGGTGCAATTGCGATTTCATTCCGTTTAGTCGTAACAGACTTTTTTCGTTGAGTTGTACTTCGCTAAACAATTGCTCGTAGGATTCGGTGATTTTCCAAACGAGGATTGTTGTAGAGGAATTTGCTTTTATGGTTTTGTATAGTGGCATTGCGAATTCTGATTTTCTAGCCCCGATAGAAGCGGTATCCTTTTTTAAAGCTTCCAGCCTTCAAAAGGCTGGAAGCTTTAAAAAAGATATAGCGGATAGCGGGAAAAAGCTCCTGAAAATAAATATTTTGCTGATTTATAATTATTTAAAGGAATGTTTTTTATTAATAACTTATTGTGTAATTTTGCACCGAAATTTTATAATTACAAATATACTATAAATGAGTACATCGACTATGCCTTATGTGGCTTTCAAAGTAAAAGATATTTCTCTAGCGGCTTGGGGAAGAAAAGAAATTGAATTGGCTGAAGCTGAAATGCCAGGTTTAATGGCGCTTCGTGCAGAATACAAAGACGAACAACCACTTGCTGGTGCTCGTATTGCTGGATGTTTGCATATGACGATTCAAACTGCAGTTTTGATCGAAACTTTAATCGCTCTTGGTGCTGAAGTGACTTGGAGTTCTTGCAATATTTTCTCAACTCAAGATCAGGCTGCTGCTGCGATTGCTGCTGCCGGAATTCAGGTTTATGCTTGGAAAGGATTGAATGAAGTAGATTTTGACTGGTGTATTGAGCAAACATTATTCTTTGGCGAAGACAGAAAACCATTGAATATGATTCTTGACGACGGTGGAGATTTGACCAATATGGTTATTGACCGTTACCCAGAATTGGTTTCTGGAATCAAAGGATTGTCTGAAGAAACTACTACTGGTGTTCACAGATTATACGAAAGAGTTAAAGCCGGAACTTTACCAATGCCGGCAATTAACGTAAATGACTCGGTTACTAAATCGAAATTTGACAACAAATACGGTTGTAAAGAAAGTGCTGTTGATGCGGTTCGTCGTGCTACCGATATTATGTTGGCTGGAAAAAGAGTAGTTGTTTGTGGTTACGGTGATGTTGGAAAAGGAACTGCAGCTTCTTTTAGAGGTGCTGGTTCTATTGTAACTGTTACAGAAATTGACCCAATTTGTGCGCTTCAAGCTGCAATGGACGGTTACGAAGTTAAAAAATTAAACACTGTTGTTGGAAATGCTGATATTATCATCACTACAACTGGAAATAAAGACATCGTTCTAGGTTCTCATTTCGAACAAATGAAAGACAAAACTATCGTTTGTAACATCGGACATTTTGATAACGAAATTGATATGGCTTGGTTGAACAAAAACCACGGCGCATCGAAAATTGAAATCAAACCTCAGGTTGACAAATATACTATTGCTGGAAAAGACATTATCATTTTGGCTGAAGGTCGTTTGGTAAACCTTGGTTGTGCTACAGGTCACCCAAGTTTTGTAATGAGTAACTCATTTACCAACCAAACTCTAGCTCAAATTGAATTGTGGAAAAACAGCGCGGCATACAACAATGACGTGTATATGTTACCAAAACATTTGGACGAAAAAGTAGCAATGTTGCACTTGGCGAAACTAGGTGTTGAATTAGAAACTTTACGTGTTGACCAAGCAGATTATATTGGAGTTCCTGTTGAAGGACCTTTTAAACCAGAGTATTATAGATACTAAATCTATTTTAGATTTCTGAATTTAGATTTTAGATTACTGAGAACCCTTGCAGAAATGTGAGGGTTTTTTGTTGACCATTTTAGAATTATTAATTTTTTGATTAAAATTGATCATATTATGTTGTATCTAACCATAGTAGCTTAACGATAAAACTGAATCAATCATTTGCGCCTCTTTTATTTAAATTCAAGAAATAGGAAAAGGTGTTTTCGTATTTCCTTGTTTTCTTATCTTTTAATCTTCCCGATAATTGCAATAAGTCATCAGTTAATAAAGGGCTAACACCACTCAGAACAGAAATTAATAAAGGAGACAATCCTTGAACTAAACCTAAATACGCAGACCCAATTCCCACTCCGTATTTAAGAGCAACTTTTGTTGTCTTAGACAATACTTGATTTTGGGACTTTTGATATTTTGCAAATTCAGGAATAATTTTATTTTCAATTAATTTTTTAATTTCCAATGCGTCATCACTATTGTGATTAAAATTCACTAGATTATTTATTTCCCCAAATAGTTCTTTTCTTATTTTATATAGTTCATCAATGCATCTTTCTTTATATGCTACAATTTGTGAAACTGAAATTTGGTTTAAACTTTCGTTATCTATAAATGCATAAGTTGATTCAAAAAGTAAATTACTAAGATTCATCAGTTTAAAGTCATATAACTTTTTCCATTCTTTTAGAAAAATAGAGTCCTGATTAGCCTTTGACTTCATAACTTTATACTGATAAAAGTTATGAATATGCTTATCAATAAATATTGGTATTAAATCATAATCATTCGCAAGTGCTAAACTTTTGTTTACTTTACCAATTATAGAAAAAAACTGCCTTTCAAAATCACATTCTAAGTCTTCTTGATTACTCCTTAACAAGGATTGATATTTGATTTTAGGAAAATAATTAAAACCCTGTAATTCCGGAAATGGAGGACTTGGTAAAAACATATCAACCCTTTCGGATTTTTCTTTTATAAATAAATGCTTAATATAGTCAATAGATTTCGGATCACTTACATCGAAATCATAAGCAATTTTTAGTGAAATACTATTTCTTAAATAAAAATTAGATTTCTTGTAATCTAATATTTTGATGTGATTTTTTTCAATAGCTTTTTCAAATTTTTCAAACAAGGTGTTTTCTTGTGATTCAAATATATCACTTTTGAAGTATGGTAATATGTTTTCTAATAAAATTGCTTGATATGCCCCATCACCTGATCCTATTTCACCGCCATAGTTAAGAACACTTGCTATTGGAAGAGTTTTTTGTGGGACTTCTGGCGGTTTTGTATTTATAAATTTTTTCATCAAATCAAAACCATCTACACTATATAAGATTTTTTTATTAACCTCGCTTTTATAATAGTAACATATAGCTCCTTTTTCTAAAAAATATCTATTGTTCTCAGGAGGAGTTAAATGAAGTTCATCAAAAACCAGCAACAACCTTTTTAATTGTATATCAGTTAGTGGTTTATGATGTATCAACGACCCTTTTAAACCTTTGTCAATATCAAACATACATTTTTATTTAATTCTAAATTTATTCAAATATAGGAGAATTTTCAGTATAAAATGCATTAATTACCATTATAGAACAACTCCTATACTCTTAAAATTCCCCAAGCTGGTGCGAGCTTCAAGCTCGTACCGCACTTTCGACTTCGTACCAAGCTCTTCGAAGTCTCCCGACTTCGTAAGAAAAACATAAAATCAAAACTCCTACCCTTTCAAAAAGTCTAGGAGTTTTTTATGCAAAAAAACAACTCATAAGTAAACTAAACTGTTTGCTTTTTTTCGTTTTGTAAACATTTTAATTTACCCGCTCTTCAAAACATCAGATCAAGGCTCCTAACTATCAAAAGTCTAGGAGTTTTTTTTAATAAAAAAAGGCAAAAAAACAGAATAAGTAAACCATTTTGTTTCCTTATTTTATTTTATGTAAACATATTAATTTACTTTTTTTATATTTTGTAAATAATTATGTTTACATTTACATCGAGTTTCTAATCAAAATGATTTACAAAACTACATAAGATGAGAAATAAAAAAAAGCTTTTAATTGAGCAATTGGATCAAAAACTACAGCCTTTTCAGGAAACAGCAACCATACCAGTTCCCGAAAGAGGATGGATTAACGCTATCAGAACGACGCTTAATATGACAATGGAACAACTTGGCAGTAAGTTAAACATAACGAGACAAGGCGTTAAAAAAATAGAAGATAGTGAAGCTAAAGGCTCCATATCCATCAATTCTCTGAAAGAAGTAGGCAAAGCTATGGACTTAAAATTAGTTTATGGCTTTGTGCCAAATGATGGAACCATTGACAATTTAATAAATATAAAGGCTCAAACGCTAGCTCGGAAAATTGTATCAAGAACCCATCAAAATATGAAACTGGAAGACCAAGGTATAAGCGAAGACAAAATAGAACAATCAGTTTCTGACTTGGCCGAAGAAATCAAAAGAGAAATGAAAAAGTCGCTATGGGAATAAGTTTGGAATACAAAAAAGGACAAACCCCTCTAGACGAAGAAGAAAAAGAAGGTCTTTTGATAAAAACCATAACAACGCAAAAAGAACTAGACGAATTTGAGCAACTCAATATCGAAAAAGCAATTGAATGGACTATTGGAGCTCGTTTAAAAAAGGATAAAATTTTGTCTGAAAAATTCATTAGAGACTTGCATAAAAAAATGTATGGAGAGGTTTGGAAGTGGGCAGGTAATTTCAGAAAAACGGATAAAAACATTGGAATAAAATGGTTGCATATTGGATTAGAATTAAAAAAACTAATTGACGACACGAAATATTGGATTGAGCACGATACTCTTCCTCCAGAGGAAATTGCAATTCGATTCAAACACAGAATTGTCTCCATCCATTGTTTTGCAAATGGCAACGGCAGACATTCCAGAATGATGGCTGATATTATAATGGAATATGTTTTTGGCAATGAACCGTTTAATTGGCAACAATCGAATATGGTAAATGCGGATGAAACAAGAAAAAAATACATCATTTCACTAAAAGAAGCCGATAAAGGGAATATCAATCCATTGATAGAATTTGCAAAAAAATAAAACTAGACAGTCGCATAAAAACACCAATTTAATCCGCTCTATTTTTTTCCGTAAATTAGCCATTGCTTAAAAAAGCATTAAAAACTATTCAAATCACAACATAAAAAATATGAAAGCAAAAAGCATTTTAGAAACCATTGGAAACACTCCTGTGGTTAAAATCAATAAGTTATTTGGAAGCGACAAAGAAGTTTGGATTAAATTAGAAAAATCAAATCCCGGAAACAGCATCAAAGACAGAATTGCGCTTGCTATGATAGAAGATGCCGAAAGCAAAGGCTTATTGAATGCTGATAGCGTAATTATTGAACCTACTTCAGGAAACACAGGAATTGGTTTGGCATTGGTAGCCGCTGTAAAAGGATACAAAGTAATATTGGTAATGCCGGATTCTATGAGCGTGGAACGCAGAAAATTGATGGAAATTTACGGAGCCGAATTTGTGCTTACACCTCGTGAAAAAGGAATGAAAGGAGCCATTGAAAAAGCCGCCGAGCTAGTCCTGAAAACTCCAAATGCTTGGTCTCCAAAACAGTTTGATAATTCAGCCAATATTGAAGTTCACGAAAGAACTACTGCACAAGAAATTATTGCTGATTTTCCTAATGGCTTAGATTATGTAATTACCGGCGTTGGAACAGGTGGGCACATTACGGGTATTGCAAAAGTTCTGAAAGCTAAATTCCCTAAAATAAAAATAATTGCGGTGGAACCAGAATTATCTCCGGTATTAAGCGGTGGAAATCCAGGTCCACATCCTTTGCAAGGAATTGGAGCCGGTTTTATTCCATCCATTTTTCGAAATGATTTAATAGATGAGGTAATACAAGTAAGCAAAGACGAGTCTTTCGAATACGCCAGAAGAATTGCCAAAGAAGAAGGAATTCTTGTTGGGATTTCAACAGGCGCATCATTAGCAGCTGTAGCCAAAAAACTGGAAACTATTCCCGATGGAGCAGTTGTACTCACATTTAATTATGATACGGGCGAAAGATATTTATCAATTGAAGGATTATTTTAATAAATAATTATAACCCACAAAAAACAAAAAACCCGCTTCTCACGAAACGGGTTTTTCTAATGAATTGAAAAAATCAATTATGCTTCAACTTCAAATGGAAGAATAGATACATACGATTTATTATCTCTTTTCTTTTGGAACTGAACAACTCCATCAACTTTTGCGTGTAAAGTGTGATCTTTACTGATGTAAACGTTTTCACCTGGATTATGTTTTGAACCTCTTTGTCTTACGATGATGTTCCCTGCAATAGCAGCTTGTCCACCAAAAATCTTAACACCTAAACGTTTTGATTCTGATTCTCTACCATTCTTGGAACTACCGACACCTTTCTTGTGAGCCATGACGTATTAGTTTTATTTTGTTATTATTCTTGTGTCTCTTCTTTTTTAGCTTTTGGAGCTTTTTTTACTTTTGGAGCTACTACTTCTTCAGTGGCTACTTCAACAGTTTCTTTTTTGGCAGCGGCTTTTTTAGGAGCAGATGCTGTAATACCTTCGATTACAATTTGAGTAAGATACTGACGGTGACCGTTTCTCTTTTTGTAACCTTTTCTTCTTTTCTTTTTGAAAACGATTACTTTATCTCCTTTTAAGTGTTGTAACACTTTGGCTTCTACTGAAGCACCTTCTATAGCTGGGGCGCCTATTGTGATTGTACCGTTGTCGTCTAACAAATAAACTTTGTCGAAAGAAACTTTTGTTCCTTCTTCATTTGCCAAACGGTGAACGTAAACCTTTAGGTCTTTGCTAACTTTAAACTGTTGCCCTGCTATCTCTACGATTGCATACATAACAAATTGTTTTATAAATTTTTAAGGTTGCAAATATACAATTAAATATTTATCCTGCAATTAGTTCCTTTAAAAAAATAATCGAATTGTTTTGTGCCAAGATTTTCAGTGCTTTACCAATGGTTTGAAGCCGTTTTATTGGACGAAAAGCGTTAAATTTTTACCAAAATTAGATTGACACCGTATTCATGATTAAAAAAAGGTATTTTTGATGTAACAATAATTGTTGTTATTTTACCAATTGTAAATAAATTTTTTATTAATCCTCATGAAAAAATCAATAATGGTATTAAGTACTGCGCTTATGCTTGGAGGAATTGCTTCGGCACAGAAAGTAGCTTTCGAAGAATATAATTTAGATAATGGTCTACATGTAATTTTGCACAATGACCCTTCGGCACCGGTAGTAATAACTTCGGTAATGTATCACGTGGGTTCTAAAGACGAAAACCCGGAGAGAACTGGATTTGCACATTTTTTTGAACATTTATTGTTCGAAGGAACCGAAAACATCAAACGAGGCGAATGGTTCAAGATTGTATCTTCGAATGGAGGAATAAACAACGCCAACACCTCGGATGATCGAACCTATTATTACGAAGTTTTTCCTTCGAATAATCTGGAATTGGGACTTTGGATGGAATCTGAAAGGATGATGCATCCTATAATCAATCAAATTGGGGTTGATACTCAAAACGGAGTTATAAAAGAGGAAAAAAGAACCGTTTTCGACAATAGACCATACGGAAATTATATTGCCGTTGTAAAAGAAAATATGTTCAAGAATCATCCGTATCGCTGGACAACCATTGGTTCAATGAAAGATTTAGACGCCGCCACCCTAGAAGAATTTCGTGCTTTCAATAAAAAATTCTACATCCCAAACAACGCTGTTTTAGTTGTTGCAGGTGATTTTGATAAAAAACAAGCCAAGGAATGGATTCGCAATTATTTTGGGTCAATTCCGAGAGGCGAAAACGTAAAGAAACAAATTTTCCTTGAAGAGCCAATAACACAAACTATCAAGGCTTCATATGAAGATCCAAACATCCAGATTCCGATGCTTGTTGCTTCTTATCGAACTCCCTCGATGAAAACTAGGGAAGCAAGAGTGTTAGAGATGATTTCTTCTTTATTGAGTGACGGAAAAAGTTCTATATTGTACAAAAAAATTGTTGATGACAAAAAAATGGCGTTGCAAATTGGCGCATTTACATACAGTCAAGAAGATTATGGGATGTATCTTATTTATGGACTTCCACTTGGAGAAAACGCAACTACTAGCATATTAAAACAAATAGACGAAGAAATTGTAAAACTACAAACAGAGTTAATTTCTGAGAAAGATTACCAAAAATTGCAAAATATAATTGACAATCGATTTGTAAACAACAATGCAAATGTGGAAGGAATTGCCGAAAACTTGGCAAAATATTATTTGCTCTATGGTGATGTAAATTTGATTAATACCGAGGTTGAACTTTTTCATTCAATCACTCGAGAAGAAATTAGAGATGTCGCCAGAAAACATCTAAATCCAAATCAAAGATTGCTTTTGGATTATATTCCCGTTACGGAAAAAGCTCAAAACTAAGACGGTCCAAATTATGAAAAAAACAAGTATCCTATTATCCATTTTGCTCTTAACCGGAATTATGCAAGCACAAGATCGCCCACAACCCAAACCTGGAAATACTCCAACTATAAATATCAAAAAGCCCCAAACTTTTGTATTGGAAAACGGCTTGAAAGTAATGATTGTCGAAGATCATAAGTTACCTCGAGTAATCTGTAATCTTACTTTAGACAACGCCCCTTTTGCCGAAGAAAACAAAAAAGGAGTCGATGATTTGAGCAGCAGATTAATTGGGAATGGGTCTAAAAATATTTCTAAAGATGCCTTTAATGAGGAATTAGATTTTCTGGGTGCCGATATGAGTTTTAGTTCCCAAGGTGCTTTTGCAAGTTCCCTTTCTAAATATGCCGGTCGAATACTTGAACTTGTGGCCGATGGTGCATTGAATCCTAATTTTACCCAAGCGGAATTTGATAAGGAAAAGACAAAACTGCTAGAAGGACTTAAAGCTCAAGAAAAAAGTGTTCCAGCAATTGCCAATAGGGTTGTAAATGCTTTAACTTTTGGAAAACAACATCCTTCAGGTGAATATACAAGTGAGGAAACGCTTAACAACGTTACCCTTGCTGATATTGAAGCCAATTATCAAAACTATTTCGTACCCGAAAACGGGTATTTAGTAATCATTGGCGATGTAAAATATAAGAATGTCAAACCAGTCGTTGAAAAACTATTTGGATCTTGGAAAAAGAAAAGCATTCCAAAGTTAACTTACGCTGCACCCGAAGATGTCCCATTTACACAAATTAATTTTGTTGATGTGCCAAATGCAGTGCAATCGGAAATTTCATTGGTAAACACGATACATTTAAAAATGAGTGATCCTGATTTTTTCCCGGCAGCAATAGCAACTTATATCCTTGGCGGTGATTTCAATAGTTATTTAAATATGAATTTGAGAGAAAAACACGGTTGGACTTATGGTGCGAATGCAATCATTGGAGCTGGTAAATATGTCACAAAAATGAAGTCATCATCTGCAGTAAGAAGTTCAGTAACGGACAGTGCCGTTGTGGAATTTATCAAAGAGATCAAAAGAATCAGAACTGAGAATGTAAGTGATGAAGTGCTTGCAAATGTAAAAGCAGGTTACATAGGACGATTTGTAATGAAGGTTCAGCAACCCCAGGCGGTGGCACGATACGCACTGAATATAGAAACAGAAAATCTTCCCAAAGATTTCTACGAAAATTATATAAAGGTCATTAATGCAGTTACGGTCGAAGACGTGAAACGTGCTGCCAATAAATATTTTCTTATCGACAATACCCGAATTGTAATTGCGGGAAAAGGTTCGGATGTGGTTCCAAGCTTGGAAAACCTGAAAATACCAATATTTTATTTTGATAAATATGGAAACCCCACAGGGAAACCTGTTTTAAAGTAAAAAGCATCGCTGTTTAAGAAGGAACCAAACAAAAAAGACTGTTTAAAGATGGTCTTTTTTTATTTTCACTAAAATATGAATATCATTTTTTGGCAGACAAATAAACCCCGAATAAAATAATGAAAGCTCCCAGAAACTGGACTGGGGTTAGCATTTCATTGTCCAATAATCCCCAGCTAAAGGCAATAACAGGAATCAAGTAGGTTACCGAAGTAGCAAAAATAGGTGATGAAATTTGGATTATTTTAAAGAAAATAATATTAGCAATTCCCGTTCCTACAATTCCCAGAAGCATAATAAATAATATCGAATGCTGCACTTTTGGGATATGGGTAATTTCAAAAAATCCAGAGAAATACAAAACGATAAATGCTGGTAAAAGCAGCGCTGTAAAATTGCCGGCGGTGATACTCAATGGGCTCAAATTTGATAAATGTTTCTGGATTAAATTGACATTGATTGCATAACAAAATGATGCGATAATAACCAGAATTGCATAATAATAGTTTTGATTAGGGTGATTTATGGCACCGTTAAAAACCAAAAGGACACTTCCGATAAGCCCAATGAAAACACCCCAAAATTGCCTTTTTTGAAAACTTATCCCGAAAGCCAAAGCGCCAAATATCAAAGTATTTAATGGTGTCAATGAATTAAGAATCGAACTTACTGAACTATCGATTTGAGTTTGGGCAATAGCAAAAAGAAAAGCTGGAATAAAAGTTCCCAAAAACGCAGTCAAGGCAATGTATTTCCACTGTGGTTTTGGAATAATAGACAAGTTTTTAAATCCAATTGCCAATAAAAAAATAGCAGCAAAAATGATTCGTAAAGAGCCTAATTGCATTGGCGTCAAGCCAACTAGACCTTTTTTTATCAATATAAATGAACTACCCCAAATCAGGGAAAGCACAATCAGATAAACCCATTTTAGCTGTTTCGAATTCATAAACCAAATTTTGTCTCAAAATTGTAATAATTTTATGAATTCCCATTGTTTTTTTTTCATTAATTTTATCGCCAATAACAAGATGATGAATCTTTTAAATTAAATTACAATGAATTTTTCCAAATCAATTTTGACATTAACGCTTGCAAGCCTTTTGTTTGTAGGTTGTAAAGAAAAAACAAACGAAACCATTTCAGATTCTGCCACAGAAACAAATGTACCCAAAGTAAAAAAGGAAATCGCAAGTGCAAATCTTCAAACTGCGAGTTTCACCATTGACGGAATGACATGCGCAATAGGGTGTGCCAAAACAATAGAAGAGGAACTAAACGGACTTGATGGAGTGCAAACGGCAACAGTAGATTTTGAAAAAAAATTGGCAACTATATCCTTTGATAAAACCATTCTAACTCCCGAAAACATTACCAAAGTTGTTGAAGCTACTGGCGATGGAAAAACATACAAGGTTTCGAATATGAAGTCGTAAATATTTCGAATGTTTACGGAATTCTTGTTGCGATATTTAATGGAATAACTATGTCATTTTTGCTTTCATTGACGTAGTTATAAAAGATAAATAATTTTAATTATTGATGTTTTCTTCAAGACTTTTAAAATCAATTTCCTTTCCATTAACATCAAAAAATTGATATTTGAATTTTAATTTTCCGTCAATTTCTTCGATGTTTGCGTCCATTTGATAAAACCCGTTATTCCATTCCACAATTACGTGATACGAATAATCGCCAACTCCAAAACTACTTGGGAGATTACTGGTATAAATCATTTTCTTTGATTTGAGGTTTAAAGTGCCTACTTCAATATTTTCGTAAGAACCTATTTCATCGTCATTAATAGACTGCCCCATATAATCATAGTTTCCCTTTGGTTTTTTATTTTTTCGTTTATCTTTTGGACCATTATAAACATCTTTAATTGAAAAAATCACGTCTTTTAATGAACTTTTTCCAACGTTTAAAAGGGAAAATTTTATTTGATGGCTGTACATCAATCGGTGCACTTTTTTATGTTTTCCTTCAATAGATGCGCCTTCTCCAAGATCAGCACTTGATATTTCTATAACAGGTAAATTTTGACCGGCAACCTGACTAAAAGATTCTGATTTAAATTTTTTAAGCTTGTTTTCAGATTCTGTAATAGCTAATGTCTTTTCCTTTAGTTCTTGATTTAAACATTCTATTTCTTTATTAGCTACCTCAAGTTCATTTTTTGCTTTTGCAGATTTTTCATTGGCATAAAAACTTCCTTGGTAGACAAAAAAGATCGAAAGTCCTATCAAAACACATCCAATAAATGCCAATAGTAAAGTTATCATAAACGCTTTCTTTTTCATTACGAAAATTTGGATTGAGAATTGCTGAAAATTGAGTTGGGTCTTCTCTTTGTGTTTCAGGTTATAAAAATATAATTAAATTTACTACTTAGACCTTTAAATTTCAATATTATGTAAACATTTTATCAACTAAAAACATAAAAAAACACCGTTTTCCAGTCAATATTCCCAAAAAACTCATCGTTCTTCAAATAAATTGTATAAAAAAAGCTTCCCGATTGGAGAAGCTTTTAAAGTGCGGGTAATAGGACTCGAACCTACACGCCTTGCGGCACCAGATCCTAAGTCTGGCATGTCTACCAATTTCACCATACCCGCAAACCCGAGCAATTTATTGCGAACAGGCGTCAGCAATTGTGAGTGCAAATATAAGCATAACTTCTAACTTTCAAAGGAATTTATTCAAAAATATTCAGTCTCTTTTTCGTACTTTTGAAACCATAAAAAAATAAAAAATAATGGAAACCATAAAATCATACGTTCAGCAACACAAAGACCGTTTTATCAGTGAATTAATCGAATTGTTGAAGATTCCTTCCGTCAGTGCTGATGCCGCTTACCATAAAGATATTATCGATACTGCCAATGCAGTTAAAGCAAGTTTAGAAAAAGCAGGCTGCGATTTTGTCGAAATTTGTGACACGCCCGGAAATCCAATTGTATACGGCGAAAAAACAATTGACAAGAATTTACCAACTGTTTTGGTTTACGGACATTACGACGTTCAACCCGCCGATCCAATCGAATTATGGACTTCGCCTGCATTTGAACCCGTAATCAAAAAGACCGAAATTCATCCCGAAGGAGCGATTTTTGCTCGTGGTTCCTGTGATGACAAAGGTCAAATGTATATGCACGTGAAAGCATTAGAATATATGATTCAATCTAACACTTTGCCTTGCAACGTGAAATTTATGATTGAAGGTGAAGAAGAAATTGGTTCCAAAAGCTTGAGTTGGTTTGTGGAACGCAACCAAGAAAAACTAAAAAACGACGTAATTTTAATTTCCGACACGGGAATGATTTCTAATCAACAACCTTCCATTACAACTGGATTACGAGGTTTAAGTTATGTAGAAGTCGAAGTTACAGGTCCAAATCGCGACTTGCATTCTGGATTATACGGAGGTGCTGTTGCCAACCCAATTAATGTTTTGGCAAAAATGATTGCATCACTTCACGACGAAAATAACCATATTACGATTCCTGGTTTTTATGATAAAGTTCAGGAATTGTCTCTCGAAGAAAGAGCCGAAATGGCAAAAGCACCTTTCGATTTAGAAGAGTATAAAAAGGCATTGGACTTAAATGACATTTATGGCGAAAAAGGATATACAACCAATGAAAGAAATTCCATTCGTCCAACACTCGATGTCAACGGAATTTGGGGCGGATACACTGGCGAAGGAGCTAAAACAGTTATTGCAAGTCAGGCTTTCGCCAAAATTTCGATGCGATTGGTTCCAAACCAAGATTGGGAAGAAATCACTGAATTGTTTACCAAACATTTCATCAGCATCGCTCCTTCCGGAGTTAAAGTAAAAGTAAAACCTCATCACGGCGGACAAGGTTATGTAACACCAACGGACAGCATTGGCTACAAAGCTGCCAATAAAGCTTATACGGAAACCTTTGGAGTTCCAGCAATTCCAGTTCGTTCTGGCGGAAGTATTCCAATAGTTGCCTTGTTCGAAAAAGAACTGAAAAGCAAAACTATTCTAATGGGATTCGGTTTGGATTCTGATGCTATCCATTCTCCCAACGAACATTTCGGGGTATTTAATTACCTCAAAGGAATAGAAACCATTCCGTTGTTTTACAAATATTTTGTAGAAATGTCCAAATAGGTTTTTTGGACGCAGATGAAACAGATTCGCAAAAGCGAAAACGCGGATAAAAAAGGATTTTATTAATTGCTTGATTCACCTAAAATCAGTTTTATCCGCGTTTTTACGAAGTAAATCCGTTTAGTTTGTGCTCTTTTTTATATCTAATCCGTTCGTTCTAAATGGAGTGAATGGATTTTTTTTGCAAAAACATTTGGATATTAAATTTATTGCTCTACATTTGTAGAGTTAATTCTAAAAACGTAGAGCATATGTCGTTATCTAATTCCGAAGAACAATTAATGGAGCATCTTTGGCAACTAGAAAAAGCCTTTATGAAAGACTTGCTAGAAGCCCACCCAAATCCAAAGCCGGCAACAACAACCGTTGCAACATTATTGAAAAGAATGATTGACAAACAATTTGTCGCCTACAATGAATTTGGAAACTCAAGAGAATATTATCCGCTGGTAAATAAATCAGATTATTTCTCGAAACACGTCAATGGATTGATAACGAATTTCTTCAACAATTCGGCTTCACAATTCGCTTCTTTCTTTACTAAAGAAACCAATTTATCTGAATTGGAATTAGAAGAATTAAAAAAAATCATCGAAGTTGAACTTCAAAAAAAGAAAAAATGACCGACTTTCTAATCAAATCGACAATTCCATTAGTAAATCTTCTACTTATATATCTTTTGCTGTTGGAAAAAGAAAAAATGCACGTCTTCAATAGGTTTTACCTGTTATTTAGCCTTGTCTTTTCGCTTGTTATTCCGTTAATAACAATCGAAGTTATTGAAGAAGTAGCAACGCCAATTACACAAAATAGTTTTATTCAAATCAATCAAGGTAGTGTTGTTCTTGTAGAAGAAACTAACTATTTACCAATTATACTTTGGAGTATTTATGGATTGATTACCCTCTTGCTTTCCATCCGATTTATGAGAAATATTTTTAAAATTACTTCCAAAATTAAATCGAATACAAAAATTGATTACAAAAACGCCAAATTGGTTTTGCTCAAAGAAAAAGTACTTCCACACACTTTTTTAAACAACATTTTCATCAATGAAACTGATTACAACAATAAAAAAATAGAGTCAGAATTATTATCGCACGAATTGACTCACGTAACTCAAAAACACACTTTTGACGTGTTATTTATTGAAATTTTGAAGACTATTTTCTGGTTCAATCCCATTTTTATTTTTTATAAAAAAGCTATGCAACTCAATCACGAATTTCTCGCTGATGAGAAAGTAGTGACTTCATATAATAATGTTCCGTTTTATCAAAACTTGCTGCTTTCAAAAATAAACAGTAATCCGATATACTATTTAACCAGTAATTTAAACTATTCCTTAACCAAAAAACGATTAATTATGATGACTAAAACCACATCCCAAACCAAAGCACTTTTTAGACAAATCGCTTTAATTCCATTTATTTTTGGATTAGTTTTCCTATTGTGTTTTAAAACTATTGCTCAAGAAAGCAACACTATAGTTAATGATCCATCTGAGACAAAAGAAAATCCAATAAATGACAGAAGGGATGAATACTACGCTGGAGTGCGAATTATTTTCAAGGATTGCAGTAAAAAAACCATCATCGATAAGCAATACGAAGAACTAACCTCAGAGGAAAAAGACACATATCTTCCAGCTTATGTTCCAACCCCATTTATAGAGAAATCGCCTAGCGAAAATGAACTTACCGATTTTAAAAACGCTGCAAAACATGCCATTTGGATTGATGGAAAACACTACCCTAATTCAGAATTAAGTAAATATTCAGCTCCTGATTTTGTATATTTTACAGGAAGTTCAGTTAAGAAAAATGCTAGAAGCAAAAAATTTCCACAACCATTTCAATATCACTTTTACACAAAAGATTATTTCGATAAAAACTTGAAAAACTCGTGGAAAAAATTTGGTGGAAAAGAAATAATAACTACTCAAAACTGCGCAGATAAATGGGATAAAACTAATAATTTTAAAGAGTCAGCAACAACTCTTAATGAGGATAAAAAATCCAAAACGCAAATTTCAGGTATTGAAAAATATTTTGAAGAAACCATTTTTATAATTAAAGATGAAAAAGGCAATCGAATTAGCGAGAAAAAATTCAACGAACTTTCAAAGGAAGAAATGAAATATCTCCCACCTCCTCCGCCACCTGCATATAAAAGAGAAAATCAAACCCCTCAACAAATTGAAAAGGCAAAAAATGAAAAAGGGCCAAAATCAGTTGAAATAATTATCGCACAAGGAAAGTCAAATAATAGTTCTGTAATATCGGATGCAAATATGACAAATCCCGAATTTCAGGGCGGTATGCAAGAGTTTTATAAATTCATTAGTGATAATTACAAAATTCCTTCTGAATTTAAAGGAAATGGGAAGATATACATATCTTTTATGGTTGAAACCGATGGAAGCTTATCTGAATTCAGTGTTCTTCGAGATTTAGGTTTTGGAACTGGCGAAGAAGCCGTCCGAGTATTAAAATTATCCCCTAAATGGATTCCTGGTAAAGAGAATGGGAAAGCGGTTAAAATGAAATTTAGCTTGCCTATATCTTTACAATCAAAGTAAATCAATAGATTATTTAAACCACAAATTCGCAAATTAAGTAACTCGATAAAATTTGCGAATTTGCGGTAAATTTATTCATTCAGGATTATAACCCAAATAAGGTACTGCTTGTTCATTGAAAACAACACCATATTCTTCTAATTCTTTCAAAATAGGAAGATACACTTCCTCCAGAACAGGGAGTTGTACACCGGGTGTTTTAATCTTGCCGTTCAAGATTAACAAAGTTGCCATCGCAACAGGCAAGCCAACCGTTTTTGCCATCGCTGTATAGGTTTGATTTTCGCCAAGGCAAACCATTTTCGAATCTATTTGTTCTTTTTTGCCGTTTAATTCATAACCAAATTTATGATACATCACAATCATATCCTTGTCTGTGGGTTGAAGTGTCCAACTATCAGCAAGAATTTTTTCGAGGATTTGGGCTGGAGTGGCGTTTTTTAATCTAACTTTCTTCTTGGAATTAAATAAATCCAATTCCAACAATTTATCCCACATAATATCGTCCTGATCGATTTTCAACATCAAGCGCATCTTAATTTCCACAGAATCCGTTGGGTGATAGGGTAAGAAAGAATTAACAAATTGTCTATAACTCATATTCTCGGAATCTTCCATAATGTAGCTGTCGTCGGTCATCCCGAGTTGCACAAATATATTCCAGGCTTTCGAAAAACCAACTCTTCGAATAGTTCCTCGGTATAAAGTAAGGATATTTTTCAAACCATAAATATCTAGGTATTTTAATGAATCTCTGTTCGAATAGGCTTCAAATCTACCGTAGCCTTCCACTTCGAGAAATTCGGTCCTGCGAAATAAATTCCAATACGGAATATATTTGTACGTTCCTTCCTGAAGGAATTTTGCAGCACCTCCTTGACCTGCAAGAACTACATTTCGTGGTGCCCAAGTAAATTTATAATTCCACAAATTCGTATCCGATTCTGGAGCGACCAATCCGCCGCAAAAAGATTCGAACAAAAGCATTTTTCCTCCTTTAGCCCTGATTTCATTGATTACTTTCATTGCGCTCATATGGTCAATTCCTGGATCAAGACCAATTTCATTCATAAAAATTAAATTATTTTCCCTGACCAAAGCATCCAATTCTTGCATAGCATCACTCACGTAAGAAGCCGTAACCATATTTTTTTTATAGACGACACAATCCTTGGCGACCTCGATATGAAGATGTGCCGGCAACATCGAAATGACAATATCCGCTTTTTTAATGGCTTCTTTTCGTTGCTTTTCATCAAAAATATCTAAAGCAATTGCAGTTGCATTGGGGTGATTATTCGTTTTGCTTTGAGCCGAAGCCAATGATAAATCTCCAATAACAAGATGTAAATCTTCTGCCTCAGATTTATTTAAAAGATATTGTATCAATGACGAAGCCGATCTTCCCGCTCCAATGATTAAAACTGTCCTCATAATTACATAAATATAACACAAATATATATAATTGTTGTATTTATAACAAATAGTGATTGATTTAAAATGAAAATTAAATTTCGGCAAACAAAAAAGTAAATTCAAAAATGCTTTTTCTTTGATTAGATATAAGATACTTTTGCATAGTAAATAAAACGAAAAATGGACAAAAAAATAATTTCTACAGGAGCAGTTTTCGGAATGTTGGCAATCATTCTAGGTGCATTTGGTGCGCACGCCTTAAAAAAAGTTTTATCCATCGAAGAACTTTCAACATTTGAAACTGGGGTAAGATACCAAATGTATCACGCCTTATTTTTATTGTTCATCGGAATAACCGACACTATATCACAAAAAACGAAGAAAACAATTTATTATTTGGTTGTTTTTGGGGTTCTTTTCTTTTCGGGATCTATTTATTTATTGGCAACAAATGGTCTTACCACTTTTGATTTTAAAATTATAGGATTCGTAACACCTGTGGGCGGATTGCTATTAATATTAGCTTGGGGAGCTTTATTGATGAATTATTTTAGCAAAAAATCATAAAATTATTTTTATTAAATCCCTTCCAAAATTTAATCTATAATTTTGCATCCATAAATTAAAAACTCACAACTGACAAATTTATGGATAACTACGCCTTGTTTACGAAATCGATTTCGTTAAAAAATTTAGGAATCGAAAATTCGAAAATTCATTATCAATTATCTTCCGAAGAATTGCACAAAATGACCTTGCAAGCTGGTCAAGGAATCGAAAATTCTACTGGTGCATTAGCCATTAATACTGGAAAATTTACAGGTCGTTCTCCACAAGATCGATTTATTGTAAAAGACAACATTACCAGAGACAAAGTGTGGTGGGGAAATATCAACATTCCTTTTGAGCCAGAAGCTTTTGAAAAATTGTATAATAAAGTCACCTATTATCTGTCTGGAAAAGAGGTTTTTGTGAGAGATTCGTATGTTTGCGCAGATTCTAATTATAGACTCAACGTACGTGTTGTAACAGAAACAGCTTGGGCAAATTTATTCTGTTTCAATATGTTCTTGAGGCCTGAAATTGAAGAATTGGAAGATTTTATTCCAGAATGGACATTGATTTGTGTTCCAAGTTTTATGGCAAATCCAGAAGTTGATGGAACTCGCCAAGGCAATTTTGCCATTCTTGATTTTACCAAAAAAGTGGCACTTATTGGAGGAACTGAATATACGGGCGAAATGAAAAAAGGAATTTTTTCGGCATTGAATTTTGTTCTGCCGGTTTTTAAAAATACGTTGCCAATGCATTGCAGTGCCAATGTGGGAAACGATGGTGACACGGCGATTTTCTTTGGATTATCAGGAACGGGAAAAACAACTTTATCGGCTGATCCTGCCAGAAAACTTATTGGCGACGACGAACACGGTTGGACAAACGAAAATACTGTTTTTAATTTTGAAGGAGGATGTTATGCAAAAGTTGTCAATCTTACCGAAGAAAATGAACCTGATATTTTTAGAGCTATAAAAAAAGGCGCTATCTTGGAAAATATTGTTTTCAAAAAAGAAACAAATGAAGCCGATTATGAAGATGTTTCCATAACTCCAAACACTCGAGTAAGTTACCCAATTTATCATATAGATAATATTCAAAAAGGTTCGATTGGAAAAAATCCTAAGAATATATTCTTCCTAACAGCAGATTCCTTTGGGATTTTACCCCCAATTTCCAAATTAACTCCAGGACAAGCTGCTTATCATTTTATTTCTGGTTATACTGCAAAAGTTGCTGGAACCGAAGCTGGAGTTACAGAACCTCAACCTAATTTTTCGGCTTGTTTTGGAGCGCCATTTATGCCATTGCATCCGACAAAATATGCCGAAATGTTGAGTGCGAAAATGAAAGATGCCAATGTAAAAGTTTGGCTTATCAACACAGGATGGACAGGTGGGCCGTATGGCACAGGAAGTCGTATGAAGTTAAAATACACTCGAGCAATGATTACCGCCGCGTTAAACGGGGAGTTGAACAATGTAGAATATATAAATCACACCGTTTTTGGAATTGCAAAACCGCAATCTTGTCCTAATGTTCCAAGTGAAATATTAAATCCTAGAAATACTTGGGAAAACCCCGAACTATATGATATAAAGGCGGTAGAATTAGCACAAAAATTCAAGGCTAATTTTACCAAATTTGAAGAATTTGCCAATACTGAAATTATGGATGGAGCTCCGCTAGTCTAGTTATTATTAATTCAAAGTCAAGAAAGCTGTTCGTTTTGAACGGCTTTTTTTGTATAAAATCAGGGCAAAATGCATAACAATCGGTAACTTTTAGCGTTAAATGCATACTAATCAGCATCAATCAAAATCAATCAAAATCAATCATTATGTTAAAACAATTTTTCCTCCTTTGTTCTGGAGCTGATAAAAACCTTCTCGAAGGTTGTTCCGAAGGCGAACAAACCAAATATGTAGGTATTGGCGCCACGGTTTTCTTCACGGCAGTTATGGCTTTCATCGCCAGTTCATACGCACTTTTCACTGTTTTTGACAATCCATACATTGCAATGGGATTTGGTTTGGTTTGGGGTTTACTCATTTTTAATTTAGATAGATTTATTGTTTCGACGATTCGAAAAAGAGATCAATTCGGAAGCGAATTTTTGCAGGCAAGTCCGCGAATAATTTTGGCAATAATCATTGCCATCGTAATTTCGAAACCTTTGGAAATTAAAATTTTCGAAAAGGAAATAAATACCGTTTTGTTGAAAGAAAAAAACGCAATGGCTTTGAATAACAAGAAGGAAGTGGCTAATTATTTCAAATCAGATTTAGACCAAAACAAGACTGAAACCGCCAATCTAAAAGCAGAAATCGCAAAAAAGGAGAAGGAAGTAAATGCGCTTTATGAAACGTATATTGCCGAAGCCGAAGGGACAAAAGGCACGATGAAATTAGGAAAGGGACCGGTTTTTAAGGAAAAAATAGCCAAACACAATTTGGCTTCAGCCGAACTGGATTCCATCCGAAAAACAAACTTGGCAAAAATTGCCATCAATGATAAAAAGGCAAAAATCCTCGAAGCCGATTTAGACAAAAAAGTAACCGAAACACAACCCATAATTGATGGTTTTGATGGATTGATGGCGAGAATAAATGCGTTGAACAAACTGCCTTTAATTCCTTCGTTGTTTATAATGCTGCTGTTTCTTGCCATAGAGACTTCACCAATTATTGCCAAATTACTTTCGCCAAAAGGTGAGTATGATTACAAATTGGAAGACTTGGAAACGGTACTAAAAGCGACTTTGACACAAGACAGATACCAACGCGATTTATTAGTGAAAACTAGCGCATCAATGCACGATAAAGTCTATGAAGATATTTCCCAAGACAAAGAATTGTATAAACTGCAACGTCAGAAAGCAACCGAATTATTAGAACTACAAGCACACAATTTTGTGGAGAAACAAATGAAAACGTTCTAAAATAAAAAAACCTCAAAGGTTTTTCAACTCTTTGAGGTTTAAACTAAAACAATAAATTAATTTATGGTAAAAATGCGTACCCTCTTTTAGATTTCCAAAGAAAATATTTTTCCAACAAAACCTTGTTAAAATCATACAGCACATTAGGAATCATTATTGCAAATGTTCTTGGTCTGAAAAGGGAAGTAGATAAAAGTAACACTTCTTTTTTGCCAGCATCCATCACACAAAGTCCAGGGATTCTTCCCCACGCTTTCCTAATCAATTTAGTTTGACCTTTTGAAACTCTTATGATATTTTCGGCAACAATTTTACCGGTTTCGTCTGATGGATAACCCGTTTTTGGAGCAGAAAAAGGAACAGATTTTGGAGTAAAAGGCAAATCTACTTGAACCGCAATTCCTGCTGCCCAAACATTAGGAACCGTTTTATGTCTATAGTCATCTTCGACTGGCAAATAACCAACTGCCGTTGCCTCTAAAGAGGGTGAATTTGTCACAAAATCAACGCCTATAAAAGGAGGCATTAACATTGTAAAATTACTTTTCAGCACTTCCCCTGACGAAAGTATAACACTGTCTGCCGTAACCTCTTTAACACCTACTTCGGTTCTATACTTGATATTAAACATTTTCATAAACGTTTTTAGCATAGTTTCGCCCATTGGCATTCCATCAATTCCAAAATGTCCCAAATAATCCTCGGGAGTAATCCAATACAAATCTACTTTTTTGCGGATATTTTGCTCGCGCAACCATTTTTCTATATTGAATAAAAACTCGTAAGCTGCACCCATACAACCTGCATTTTGTGTCGCTCCTATTACAATTGGTCCGGGATTTTTCTTGAATTCCTCTAAAGCAGTTCGAGTTTTCATTGCTCCGTTTGGAGTTCCTATATAATGAGCAAATTCCTCTACGCCGGGAGCAATGTCATATTTTACCTTTGGCCCAGTTGCCACGACTAGATTATCATATTTGAATTCCCCTTTATCTGTATATACAATTTGGGATTTTGTGTCAACATTTAATGCTTCGGCATTAACAAAATCAACTCCTTTTTTTGTTAATATTTCGTCTTTTCGAAACGAAATATCCTTGATTTCTCTCCTCCCGAGTGGAACCCAAATGAGGGACGGAATGTATAAAAACAAGGGGGATTTGTCTATTAAAATAACTTTGTGTTCGTTTTTTCCTTTTCTTTTAATCTCCAGAGCTGCCGTCATTCCAGCAAAACTCCCACCTATTACTACTGTTGTTGTCATAATTAATTTTATTTATTTTATACTGTAAATTTACCTCGTAAAAACAATTTTAAGAGTAACAAATGTTACATAACTCTCAAATTTTTTTAAAGTTTGGCGTTATTAATTTTCTTATTTATAGGCATTTCCACAAAAAAATTCAAAAAGTTTAATTCCAATTTTTAATGATAGTTAGCCAATTTTAAACTAACATTTAATGTACTTACTCAAACCCGATTTTCTTAAAATTATTTTCTACAAGTGTTTCTCTTTTTAAGAAACATTTATTAAACATTTGTTTTTATTTTATTGTTTTGTTTTTATTAAACTTATAAGAAATCCCAACCATTATCAAATCTGTTGTCATATCATAGGACACGTTACTTCCAGGTATTGCGCCAATTGGGTTAAGCAATAATCCAGAAGTTTTACCATCGCTCGAACCGTGGTGGTAAACGGCATCTAAAGAAATGTTGTTGCTGGCCGTATAACTAAATCCAAACTGAAAGGCATTTTTAATAATAGCTGTTGCTGGAACGTTAAACATTGCCACATCGCTTCCGATAGGATTTGAACTATAAGTATAACCAACTCGTAGAGGTAATTTTTTTATTCCTTTATATTGAACACCCGCCGATAAAATAGTAATGTTATCCCATCCAAATCCTTTTACCGAAGCTGTTGGAGTCCATCCAGTTTCAGAAAAACCATTTGTGTTTTTATAATCTACCATTCTATAATCGATGGCTACATCGAAATCACTTTTTGAATATCCCAAACCAAACGAGAGAATTGCAGGAAAATCCATATCAAATTTATTAATTCCTTTAGAATTATCCAAATACGTGTTTTTGAATTCTAAATCACTTAGATATTGAGTGGTTTTGTATGCAACTCCAGCTTTAAACCCGGTTTTTGAATCAAAGAACAAACCAAACTGCCCACCAAAACCAGTAGTTGAAGCTTTATTAGTCGATGGATATCCTGCTGTTTGAGATGGATTTGCAGTTGGATTTGGCTCCAGTTTTAAAGTTCCATAATTAAAAGTTGGTTCAACACCAATTGAGAATTTATCCGATAATTCATAAGCCCAAGTAAAGCCAACCTGTAGCAACATATAATCAGATTCTATTCTGCCAAAACCTCCCATACTTTGTGGCATATTGATGGGGTTTGTGGTGCTTTCCGGAAATGTTACTCCAAATCCGCTAATACCAAAAACAGATGCTCCAAAAGTGTGTTTGCTGCCCTCTTTTCCCCAAACCATAGCTAGTGCAGGCATTGGCGAAACACCTCTATCATCTTTTGTAGATCCGCTATAAAAATTCCCGGTGGGTTGTCCCGACGAATTAAATTCAGGAACGGTAGAATATAATTCTGGTGAAGAAAAAAACAAGCCTATGTCGAATTTAATGATTTTGTCATCAAAAGCCGAAATAGATGCAGGATTCCACTGCAATGCCCCGGAAATATCAAGAGGTTGTGCAGTAGATGCTCCTCCCATTGACATATTAAAAGCTCCAACTCCTTGCATAATATGACCCGCTTGCGAAAAAGCTAAAGTCGAAAAAAGAAGTAAACCAACATTTAAAAAAAACTGTTTCATAATGTATTTATTTTGTTTGATACTAAAAAAATTATTTCCAATTTAACCTCCACTTAAAAATTTTACTCAAAATAATACTTCTGTTATTAGATTCAAATTCTAAAAAAACATCTAAGTATATTGCCTGTATTTTTGAAGTAGCCATTAATTTAAACAACCCAAATTTATTTTCAAAAAAAAATTAGTATTGTAACAAATGTTACATAAAGTGAAGCTTTCTAAAATTTTCAAACAACTGATTTATAGTGTTTTATATAATTAAAATCACAATAAATACCTAATAAAACTCATAAAAAATATGATATAAATCAGTTTTGGCATTTTTTTACATCGTTTTAATCCATAAAAAAAACCGACAATTTTACTTTCTTGTCGGTTTTTTATAAATTCAAAATTTTAAATTACATATAACTCAAAATTTCTTTTTTGAAATTATCATATTCTCCTTGCAAAATTAATCCGTTGTCAAGGAGTTTTTTATAATTCTGAAGTTTTTCGAAAAGTTCGTCTTGTGATAATTCGCTTAATTTCTTTTCACCGCCCAGAATATTATTTTCGGTTGTAGTTCCTGAATAATTTGATGTATTTGGAACAATTTCGGCGAAGCTAATCACCTCTTCAGTTTCTATTTCTTCAACTTCTTCTTGCAAAACTTCCTCTTCTTTTGTTGTTATTTCATCTGAAACCGGAAAATTTGGTGTTGGATTTTTCAAAATATCCAATTGCTCTTTAGCGTAAGTGAAAATTTTTCTTGCCTGAATTTTTGGAATATAATCAATAGAAACTTGTATTTCGGTTTTGGTCGAGAACGAAAACGCTGATCCTAGGATGTTTTCTTTCACGAAAGTTCCTTCTATTTCATCCCAAGTGAAATCGGTAAAATTCATTGTAATCCCTAAATTTTTAGGCTGACAAATGATAATTCTTTTATTGGTCATTACAATACTGTCTGGAAGCACCGTAATGGCGGGCTTTTTTTGAACGGCAATATATCCTATTTCTTCGTTTTTCATCAACAAATCATTCAGTTTTGAAGTGATTTTTTCGATGGCTTTTGGATCTTGTTCTTCGTTTAGGAATTTTTTTATTTGATCTTTCATTATTTTATGGAGTGTATTTTGTAATACTAACGGTTTATTGAGTTGCAAAAGTAATACCTAATTTTCTAATTGCTTCGCCTGTTCGATAAATTTTTTACCTCGGGTTGAGAATTTCGTTTTGGATTTTTTTTGGCAAACTTTTGAAAACCAAATCATAAGAATGGTTGATGAGTTCACACATCATTTTATCGGAGACATCCTTATTAAAATCGACCGAATTCCAATGTACTTTGCTCATATGATAACCCGGACGAATGGCTTCATATTCCGCTCGAAGCTCAATCGCTTTTTCCGGATCACATTTTAAATTCATTGATGGCATTCCGCTTTCCCATACTTTTAATGAAGTTAGACAAAACATTTTCCCACCCACTTTAAATACTAAAGTGTCTTCGTCAAACGGGAAATGTTCGGTCACTCCTTTTTTAGAAAGGCAAAATTCATAAAGTTGCTGAATGTTCATTTTTTTTATTTTAAATTTACCAAAAACAAATCGCTCGCGATTCCATCAGTCAAAAACTTCCCTTTTTTGGTCGCTTTTAAAATATTGTCTTCAATTGAAAGCAATTTGTCATCTATAAATTTTCGCGCTTGTTTGTTGAGATAATCTAAATATTCTTTTCCAAATTCTTTCTCAACTTTATTCAAAGAAACGCCCCAAATGGTTCGCAAACCCGTCATAATATATTCATTGTAACGGTCGGTTTTTGACAAGATTTCAATTTCGTTGGGCAGTTTGTTTTCTTTCAAAGCTTTCAGATAAATTGCATTATTCGAAACATTCCAGCTTCTGGAAATTCCGTCATAACTGTGCGCCGAAGGTCCAATTCCAAGATATTTTTTCCCCAACCAATAAGCCGAATTGTTTTTTGAAAAACAACCTTCTTTCCCAAAATTCGACAATTCATAATGGATAAAACCTTTAGCTTCAAGTGTTTCAACCAAAATCTGAAAATGTGCTTCAGCAACTTCATCTTTGGGCTTTGCGATTTTTCCGGTTTGGATGAGTTTATTCAAAGCCGTTTTGGGTTCGACAGTCAAGGCATAACTCGAAATGTGAGGAATACCAAAAGACAAAGCTGTTTCTATATTTTGTTTCCATCTTTCATTGCTCATTTGCTTCGCCTGTTCGCCATTCTGGCTTGAGTCGGGAATTCCGTATATCAAATCAATAGTAATATTGTCGAAATATTTGGTAGCTACTTCTAAACATTTTCTGGCTTCATCCGAATTGTGTGCTCGATTCATCATCGTTAAATCTTCATCAAAAAAAGATTGGATTCCGATGGATAAACGATTGACTCCAATTTTTGAAAGTGCCATCAAATAATCTTCCGATAAATCATCAGGATTGGCTTCGAGCGTGATTTCTGGATTTTGAGCAACTTTATAATTCTTATAAATTGCATCAATCTGCAATCTCAAATCTGCAATCTCAAGTCTGCTGGGTGTTCCTCCACCAAAATAAATGGTTTCTACAACTTCATCTTTGAATTCACTTTTTCGCATTTGGATTTCTTTGGCTAAAGCCAAAACCATCTCGTCTTTCTTCTTCATAGAAGTCGAAAAATGAAAGTCGCAGTAATGACACGCCTGCTTACAAAAAGGGATATGGATGTAGATTCCGCTCATTTTTTTACTCGTTCTTCGTTCTGCTTTACAAAAGCATCCCAACCGGTATAACTTTTCTCGCCAACCACTTTTCCGGAATTGAAAAAATGACAAACAGCAGCGGCCAATCCATCGGTAGAATCGAGATTTTTGGGTAATTCTTTTAAGCCTAATAATTGCTGGAGCATTTTGGCAACCTGTTCTTTACTGGCGTTTCCGTTTCCGGTAATGGCCATTTTTATTTTCTTGGGTTCGTACTCCGTAATAGGAATTTGTCGCGACAATCCTGCCGCCATAGCTACTCCTTGTGCTCTTCCTAATTTAAGCATTGATTGCACGTTTTTACCAAAAAATGGTGCTTCAATCGCAATTTCGTCGGGATTGTGAGTGTCTATAAGTTCGATGGTGCGTTCGAAAATGATTCTTAGCTTTTGATAGTGGTTATCATATTTAGACAATTGCAATTCGTTGAGTTGAATAAAATGCATATTTTTCCCAACTACTTTTATCAATCCAAAACCCATAATGGTCGTTCCCGGGTCAATTCCTAATATGATGCGTTCGTTTGCCAAAAGATTTGTTTAAAGTTTAAAGTTCAAAGTTTAAAGTTTTGTTACTTTGCAAGAATGAATTCAATTCCTCACAAAGCTAAACAATTCCTTGTACTTCTAATCAAACTTTTGATTGTTGGTGGTGCCTTTTATTTTATTTATGGCCAGCTGGCCAATAACGACAAACTCGATTGGGAAAAATTCATCATTCTGTTCCAAAAAAACCAGTCGGTTACAGGAATTAGTTTTATTTTGTTGTTGAGTGTTTTGAATCGTTTTTTCGAAATTTTGAAATGGCAGAATTTAGTTTCCTATCTCCATAATATCTCTTTGCCAGAAGCAACCAAGCAAGTTCTTGGCGCACTGACTGCTGGATTATTTACTCCAAACGGCGTGGGTGAATATGCTGGAAAGGCTTTGTTTTTCAGTAAATCGAAAGCCAAAAAAATTGTGTTCCTGAATTTGATTTGCAACGGAATCCAGATGATTTTGTCGGTAGTTTTTGGCACAATTGGGTTGTGGGTTTTGGGTTATGGGTTTTGGGTTTTAGTAATTTTATTTTCAAGTTTTGCCCTTTGGATTTTAGGCTTTGGATTCAAAAAATTCAAAATCAAAGGTTATTCTATCGAAAAACTGATTCATAAAATTAACGGAATACCAAAATCGATTCATCAAAAAAACATTTTTTTAGCCGTTTGCCGTTACTTGGTTTTTTCGCATCAATATTATTTCTTGTTCTTGGCTTTTGACGTTGATTTGCCTTATTTAACAATGATGGCAACCATTGCGAGCGTTTATTTTCTGGCATCTTCATTGCCTACTTTCCAGTTTTTAGACTTTGCGGTAAAAGGAAGTGTAGCGGTTTACTTTTTTGGGATTCTTGGTGTAAACGAGTGGATTGTAGTTTTTATAAGCACCCTAATGTGGTTTTTGAACGTGGTTTTACCCGTAATTATTGGCAGTTATTATGTGATGAATTATAAAATCCTCTCCCCGTCCCTCTCCAAAGGAGAGGGAGACGAAACTCAATAAAATAATTATGATTGCAATTGTTTTGTTTTCAATGATTTTGATTTACGCGGTTTCTATTGCACTTTTGATTTATGGATTTACAAAGGTAAATTCCTTTGATTATCTTGGGCTAAAGCCAAAAACAAAATTTTCGATTGTGGTTCCTTTTCGAAATGAAGCCGAAAATTTACCAAAACTTTTGGATAGCTTTTCAAAATTGAATTATCCGAATGATTTGTTTGAAGTTATCTTGGTGGATGATTGTTCTAGTGAAGAGTTTCAGGTTTCAAGTTTCAGGTTTCAAGTTTCGGTCATAAAGAACGTTCGGGTTTCGAATTCACCAAAGAAAGATGCGATTTCAACAGCAATACAATTCGTGAAAACCGATTGGATTATCACCACTGATGCAGATTGTGTGGTCCATAAAAACTGGCTGTCGGCAATAGACAATTATATCCAGCTACTTCCCGTTTCGATGATTGCCGGAGCCGTTTCTTATGATTGTGAAAATTCGTTTTTACATCATTTTCAGCAATTAGATTTGGCGAGTTTGCAAGGTGCCACTATTGGAAGTTTTGGTTTAAGAAAAGGTTTTATGTGCAATGGCGCCAACTTTGCCTACACCAAATTGTTTTTTCAAGAACTGAACGGTTTTGAAGGAAACGACGTAATTGCAAGTGGCGACGATGTTTTTTTATTGCAGAAAGCCATTGCTAGTTTCCCCGAGAAAGTACATTATTTGAAATCTAAAAACAATATCGTTATTACAAAACCTTTGAACGATTGGAAATTCTTATTTTATCAAAGAGTGCGCTGGGCTTCGAAAACGGGTTTGTATCAAAGTAGTTTTGGGAAAGGACTGGGATTGGTGGTTTTTGGAGGAAATTTGGTTTGGGTTTTGGGTTTTGGGTTTTGGGTTTTGGGTTCTATTCCGTGTCAAGATGTCGTTTTACTGTTCCTTCTAAAATTTGTTGTTGATACGGTTTTGATTTATAAAGCAAATCTTTTCTTGACTAAAGCCAGAATGCATTATTTGATTTTGGGAAGTTTGCTGTATCCTTTTTTTAGCGTGAGCGTGGCTTTGTATTCCTTGTTTGGAAAATACGAATGGAAAGGAAGAAAATTTTAATTACTCCACTTTAAGGATAACAGGAAGTATAAACTGCGTTTTCACCGGAATGCCACGTTTGATGGCAGGATTTACTTTTGGAAAATCTACCAAGCGGGCTTTTAGAATGCTGTCTATTTTTATGGTGTCGTAAGCAACAGAATCTTTGGGAAATTGCGGTTCGAATTGCATTTTTGCATTAGGGAAAATAGTGACTTTTACCTCGATTGTGTCGAGTTCAGGATAGAGAATAGACAAGGTATCAACGCTCAGTTTTTGCTGGATGAGTAGGGTAATATATTCGAAAAAGCACTGCTGACGCTGGGCTTTATCTCCAATTTTATCGCAATCAGTAACAGATGGGAATTCATCAACTTCTTTCCAATTAATGGCTTTCAATTCCTTTTGCAACAATTCCTTTTCAGAAGGAACTTGCTTGTCAAAATATTGACAGGAATTAAAAAGTAGCGGCAAAAAAAGTAATATTTGAAATATTTTCTTCATATTCGTCAAAGAAACTAAAGCTATTTTAATTTTGTTTAAAAGTACTGCTTTAATTTCCAAAAATACTAAAAATAAATTTATGGAAATCCTGCTTTTGAAGTTTGGTCGTATTTATTTTGGATTATAAATAAAG
>Ga0208262_1000049_pt1 | contig 64682 bp, 57 predicted proteins | sample LakWasMet15_LOW5_2_FD_183863 | JGI IMG/M metagenome (GOLD analysis project Ga0208262, IMG submission 183863) | Freshwater sediment methanotrophic microbial communities from Lake Washington under simulated oxygen tension - Sediment Metagenome... | ecosystem: Environmental > Aquatic > Freshwater >... | reverse complement strand
CAACAAAAAACAAGGTTGGACGTTTCACGGTCACGAATTCCTAGGCGGAAAAATGGCAAAAAAAATATTCGAAAGATTGCGAATGCCGTTGAACCACAAGATGAAATTTGTACAAAAAATGGTGATGATGAGTTCACGTCCTATTGTGCTTTCGCAAGATTTAGTAACAGATTCTGCAGTGCGTCGTTTAGTTTTTGATGCTGGTGAGGATGTCGAAAGCTTAATGACTTTATGCGAAGCCGATATCACTACCAAAAACCCCAATAAATTCAAAAAATACCATCAGAATTTCGAACTCGTTCGAAAGAAAATCGTTGAAGTTGAGGAACGTGATCACGTGCGTAATTTTCAACCGCCTATTTCAGGAGAAGAAATTATGGCAATCTTTAATTTGCAACCTTCACGTGAAATTGGAATATTAAAAGAAGCTGTGAAGGAAGCCATTCTCGAAGGTGAAATTCCAAATGAATACCAAGCGGCTTATGATTTTGTTTTGAAAAGAGGAGAGAAATTGGGGTTAAAGAAAGTTTAACCATTGTTTCCTTTTCGTTATTTAAAAAATTCTTAATTTTATAAAAATTTAGATATATGAATATAGCCGAAATAAAATTAGAATTGATAAAAAAAATAATTGACACAAACAATGTTGATTTGTTATACAAAATCAAAGTTTTATTGAACGAGAAAAACTATCCTGAATTAGAAGGAAATACATCTTCAGTCAATGAATCTATAATAAAATATGAAAGTATCAGAGTCTTTTCAGATGAAGAACAACAAAAAATAAATCTTGCTTTAGAGCAATATCAAAATGGCGAATGTATTTCTGATGAAGAGGCACAAAAAGAAATTCAAGAATGGCTAGAAGATTAATTTGGTCTGTAGAAGCAAGAAATTCAAGAAAAAATATTTTTGACTACTGGAATAATCGGAATAAATCAAAGATTTATAGTCGAAAACTAAACTTACTTTTCAATAATAATTTAAAAATTGTTTTACAACTTCCTGATCTTGGCAAACCTACTTTTCAAGAAGATATAAAATTTATGATTGTAAGCCATTTTGAAATTATTTACAAAATAACCCGAAATGAAATTGTTGTTTTAGACATCTGGGACACTCGTCAAAATCCTCAAGACTTTCCAATAAAATAAGATGAAAAATAAAAATAAATCAGTAATAATCTGGCTACTTTCAGGTTGTTTTTTAGTGTTTGTAATGGTTGTTGTAGGCGGAATCACCCGATTGACAAATTCCGGTCTATCAATGACTGATTGGCACTTGGTTACGGATACTTTTCCACCGCTAACAGAAGCAAAATGGCAGGAAACATTTGAGCAATACAAGCAATTTCCGGAATATCAGAAAATCAATATTCATAACGATTTTACACTTCAAGATTATAAATTTATCTATTTCTGGGAATGGTTTCATAGATTTATTGGACGGATTCTTGGATTTGTTTTCATCATTCCATTTGTATATTTTTTGATTAAGAAAAAAATTGACAAGGCAACCTTAAACAAATGTTATATTCTTTTGGGAATGGGAGCTTTACAAGGATTTTTAGGTTGGTTTATGGTAAGAAGCGGTTTGGTTGATAATCCAGATGTGAGTCATTTTCGTTTATCATTGCATTTGACTTTTGCCTTTATCACTTTTGCTTACACGCTTTGGGTTGCCTTAGATTTGATTTATCCCAACAGGAATTTATCAATTATTCCTCTACAAAATGCAGCTCGATTTGCACTGGTCTTTCTGCTTATACAAATTATTTACGGTGGTTTTGTTGCCGGTTTAAATGCAGGATTAATCCACAATCATTGGCCATTGATGAGTGATGGGCAATTTTTTCACGAAAGTATAATTTTAGAAAAAGACACTTGGTTTCAAAGACTTACCGAGGGAAAAAGTGGCGTTCAATTTGTGCACAGGATTTTAGCATACATTGTTGTAGGATTTATATTGCTGTTAGCTTTTAAAAGCCATAAATTTGATTTAGATAAGGGTCAAAAGTCAGGGATAAACGCTTTGGTAATTATCGTATTTTTACAATTTACTTTAGGCGTTTTTACTTTACTTTACAGCGTTCCATTATGGTTGGGATTAACACACCAAGTTGTGGCCTTCTTTTTATTGACGGCAATGACATTCACTTTACATCGCTTATCAAAATAATATTTTAGCTATATTTACATCTGACTATATTGTCGCATTCTTTTGTTTAACATCAATAAATGCCAAAACTTTCCGCACAAGATAAATTTCTGGATTTGTCAGATTATGGACGAGCAATCGCAAAAATTTTAGCAAACCAATTGAAGAAAACTCGATTTACTCCCATTCACGTTACATTTCTTTTTGGGATTTCAGGCTTGATTGCCATCTATTTTATTTTACAAAATCATTACTACTTAGCTGGTTTTTTTATCATTTTAAAATCAATTATTGATGCCGCTGATGGTGAATTAGCCCGGACAAAAAAGACACCATCTTATATCGGAAGATATCTCGATAGTGTGTTTGACATCATCCTGAACTTTCTGTTTTTGATGTCGATTTGTTATGTGTCAAAAACCACTTTTTGGGCAACAATCTTGGCTTTTTTCTGTATTCAATTACAAGGAACTTTATACAATTATTACTATGTGATTTTGAGAAATAAATCTGTTGGAGGAGATTCGACAAGCAAGATTTTCGAAAATAAATCTCCCAAAGCTTTTGCAGGTGAGTGTCAAAAAACAGTTGATGTTATGTTTGCAATTTACACAATAGTTTATGGTGTTTTTGACAAAATAATTCACACAATGGACAAGGAAGCCTACAAGGTAAAAACGTTTCCAAACTGGTTTATGACATTCGTTTCAATATATGGATTGGGATTTCAATTATTGATAATAGCGGTTATGTTAGGAACAAATTTAATCGAATTCATTGTTCCATTTTTCATTATTTACACCTTGTTTGTTTTTGTATTTATAGGAACCAGAAAAGTCTTTTTTAAGCCTTAAAACCATCATAGAAATAATCTATACGAATTACTTAAAATACAATTTATCAATTAGTTATAAATAATCATATAAACCATTAATTTAAATTTAACTTTATCCAATCCAGTTTTTAAAATCCGACACTTTTTCTCTGCTTACAATAACTTCGTCATCATTATAGGAAGGCAAAATGACTTTCAATCTTGAATTAGAATACACAACAATTTCTTTGATTGCTTTTAAAGAAACTATAAATTTTCGACTTACACGAAAGAAATTTTTAAGATCTAATTCTTGTTCCAAAACCTCCAAAGTAGATTCAACCAAGAAATTTCTGTTATCAAAAGTGTGGATATAAGTCCCTTTATTTTCGCTAAAAAAACATTCAATTTCATCTACTGAAATCACTTTAAGATGCTGCCCAATTTTTATGGTAAATCTTTTTTTATAGTTTTTTTCAAATGGATTTTGAAGCATCCTTTTGATTTGATCAAAGTCCAATTGTAGTGTTTCTTGCTTGGGTAATCTAGCCTTGAATTTCGAAATCGCAACCTCTAAATCATCTTCATCTATGGGCTTCAAAAGATAATCAATCGAGTTTAATTTGAATGCTTTTAGAGCATATTCATCATAAGCCGTTGTAAAAATTACGGCACTTTTTATTTCACTTTTTTCGAAGATTTCAAACGACAAACCATCGGACAATTGAATGTCTAAAAAGATTAAATCTGGATGTTCGTTTTTAGAAAACCAATCAATTGCTTCTTCCACAGAATGAAGCATCACTCCTACTTCAATATTGAGTTTCTCAAGTTTGCGTTGCAACAATCTTGCTGCTGGTTTTTCGTCTTCGATGATGATTGTTTTCAATTTTTTGGTTTAAAAGTTTAAGGTTTAAAAGTTTAAGGTTTAAAAGTTTAATAGTTTTGCTGAAAACTCATTTTCATTCCCATTTTTCTCTTTTTTCTTTTTCCATAAATTCTTTTATTTTTCGCTCCTCCCATTCTTTTGATAAAATTTTATTTGGCAAAAAAACAGCGAGTCCATGAGCAACAATTCCGATTCCCCAAAAAAAGGCAGTGAAAAAATTTTTCATCTGAAAATAGCTTTCTCCTTTTTCTAAATTTTGCACGTTGATTATAAAAACCATTATATTAATGACAATATAAACCACTAAATGACTATAAAAGCCTTTGATTTTTTTTACTCTTTTTACCGCTTCCTGATAGCGAATTTCGTCTAAATTATTATTTGTATTCATTTCTTTTTCAATAAGTTAATTCCATTTCCTAGTATCTTCAGTATTTTTATTCAAAATCTCTTGAATTTTCCTTTCTTCCCACGATTTTCCATAACCAAACGTTTCAAAAGCGTGAAAAGTTAGTCCTAATCCCCAACCCAACATCGAAAACCAAAACCACTGAAATTGAGGCATAAACTTTAAATTGACAAATATTAAAGTAGGAATCACTACGCAATATGAAATCAAATTCCCATAAAATCCTTTGAGTTTTTTCACTCGTTCTTTGGCTCTAAAATAAGCATTGTTTTCGTTGTAATCTACAGTTTCTTCCATAACCGTAATTTGTTTAGTCAAAATAGGGATTTTGACTGTGAACGTTTGTTCATTTTGTTCAACCAAAACTTTTCTATCGGTAATAATTCCATAACGATTAATGATATTTTGTAGCCCAACCCCTTGTCTTTCTTGCAAAACTTCTTTCTTTTGATAATCATTTTGGATAACTAAATAATCGTCTTCAATAAAAATGCGAATGTGTAGTGGTTTTTGTTCACTTACTACGTTATGTTTTACCGTATTTTCTAATAAAAGCTGCAACGAAAGCGGAACTACTTTAGCATCAGGATTGTGTATTATTTCAGGCAATTCATAAAACAAGCTATTCTCAAAGCGCATTTTTAATAAATTCATATAGATTTTGGCAAAAGCCAATTCTTCCTCTACCGAAACCAATTCTTTGTCCTTTTGCTCCAGAACATAACGGTAAATCTTTGACAGAGAAGTCGTAAATCGTTGTGCATTATCGGGATTTTCTTCTATCAAAGAACTCAAAACATTCAAACTATTGAAGAGAAAATGTGGGTCAATTTGATTTTTCAAACTTTCAAACTTGGCCGAAGCCGTTCCTGCAATTATTTTTTGTTCTTTGACACGGTTTTCTTGAAAAGATTTATAGAAAAATATGGCGTGAAAAATTAATAAAACAATAAATGTAATTATTGAAGAATGGACATATTCTTGAGGAGATTCATTTTGTAAAAAAACCTTAAAATCTATCTTTTCAAAAACTACAAATATTAGAATGCGTAATAAGAAAATAAAAATAAGTGTTACAAAAAAAGAAGTAAAAAAACCAACAACTATCCTTTTGATGGAATAAATATTATTTTCAAAAATTCGATCCAAATAAACGTGAAGTATTGCATTCACTCCATATAAAACCACACTATATAAAAGGGAATATAAAAAAAACTTTACAAGAATTTGATCAAAAACTATATTTCTACCATTCAAAAATCGCAAGAATAATTCGAACAAAAAGATGATGCAACCTATTAAAATCGCAATTAATAAATGAGGTTTATGTTTCATTTCTTGATGGTTAGTTTACTTTTCCTTCGAAAATCTCTTAAAAAATAGAAGGAAATTTATTGTTATTTAATTGCTGTTACTTACAATTTTTCAACAAAGCATCCACTCTTTCTCTTCCCCATTTTGGTGAAAATTTTGTTTCAAGTTTTTCATTTTCAAATAAGGGAATAGAACGTTTTAACTCGTCGCACATTGGTTTTGTATCTGTTCCCCAAAAAGCAGCTCCGCCAATTTCAAATTCAGCTTTTTCTAAAATTGCACGAGGATTATCGGGTGCAATTGCCAATGCTTTTTCGTATAATTCCATTGTTTTTGGAGATAATTTTTGCCCATTTGTCATTGGATCATAAACAATCCAAACCGTATTTATCAATCCTTGAACGATTAATAATTCAGGATTATCCGGTGTTTTTATTAATTCAATATCCAAAGCATTTTGGGCTTTGTTAACCATTGCGGTCATTTTTTCAATGTCTTTCATACCAATCGCTGATGTAGAATTCATCAATGCAATATAATAATTAGGCAACCAATTGTCTTTTTCTGCGGCTGCAATTCGTTCGAACAAAGCAGTAGATTCCTCAATTTTTCCTTCATTCCAAAGCCCAAGAGCTTTGGACATTCCTTGTTCATATTGCGTTTGTGCCGAAGCTAAACTACAAATAAATATTGCTATTGTTGTGATTAATTTTATCATAATAAAAAAATTTAGTTATTTAAAATTACTGCTATTGTTGTGTTTTTTAAAATTGTAAACTTGGCATCAACATATTTAGGCGGACCCATTTTCCCTTTGGCATTATTAGAACAAGCTACATCTTCCTTTGGAATCCCCATAAATCCTGTTTCTAATTTGCCACTATTATTCTCATCGTGAAAAATTGAAACAGCATATTCGCCAACTGGCAAATTCTTGAATTGAACGGTTGCTTTCAAATCCTTAATTTCGGAAGTTATACCAAGGTAGGTTTCTTTTAGAAATTTTCCTTCCTCATTATACAAACCAACTTTTACTTTTCCTGTGTCGTTTCTAAAACCTGATGTATTAACGGTTAAAGTTACATTTTGTGCATTTGCAAAACTTCCGACTAAAATTACTAATACTAAAATTATTTTTTTCATTGTTTTTTAATTGTTATGGATTTCTAATTATTTTCTTAACAAATTTATGTTCATTGCATTTGTTTTGAAATTTATACTTACTCAATTGTGGAATTTTATGGATGAAGTGTAACAGTGTTACAAATTTTCCAACTGATTCGTCTTTTTATCCTTGCTTATTGTCCAAAAGAAACCTACAAAAAAGAATCTGTCCGCCGTTGGTGTAATGGCTTGGTTTTCGAAAATTCCTGATGAATTTGGCACATTAGAATAATTGTAACCAAACACATTTTTAAAACCCACAATATTAGAGACTGAGAAAAAAAGTATCTTTTGAGGCGAAATTAAATATGCCCAATTCACGCTTAAATTGTTATAGGATTTTGTTTTTCCGTTCATAAATTCACTTTCGTTTGGGTTGTTGTATGGTCTCCCCGAAGCAAAACTGTAAGTTGCCCCAATTTGCGATCGCCAATCTTGAATCCAGTATTTTGTCACCAATGACAGGGTGTGATTAGCAACAAAATTAGGTGTGACTTCTGTTGGAAAATTTTGATACTCACGTTTTGAGTTTATATAAGAATATGACACCCAATATTCCAGATTTTTTATATTTTTTCCATCCCTCCAAAACAACTCTAATCCTTTGGCAAAGCCAATTCCATCGTTGTTAAATTGCGAATTACTTTCAACAAACCGAGTGTTATATTTTACCAGGTTATCGTAATTTTTGTAATAAGCTTCAACTTTAAAAAGTTGTTTGTCCTTATTAAATTCATAATTCAAAATATAGTGCTGTGCTTTTTCAGATTGCAAATTGGCACCATATTTTAAATAATCTTGTTTTGGAGCTTGGTCAAATGTTCCATAAGCTAATGAAAACTGATTGTTTTTTGCCACTTTATAAGCCAATGCCATTCTTGGAGAGATAGCGGTTTCATCGAGTAAATAATTCTTTGAAATCCTAAAACCAACTTTGGTTATTAACTTTTCAGAAAATAAAATGTCAGTTTCAGAAAACAAGGCAGCAATATCTGAATTGAAATCATTATTAAAATCATTGAAGCCATCCTCAAACTTTGTATTAAAATAATCTACGCCAAAACTTGTTTTTACTTGTTTAGAAATTGATTTTGTGAATTTTAGTTTCAAGTTGGTCGCTTTTTCCGAATTCTTAAAATCATTGATGTCATAAATTCCTTTATTATGACTGTATCCAAAACTTAAGCCTCCAAAAACCTTCCAATTACTTCCAAAATTTCCTTTATAAGATGTATTTGTGTAGAAATTATTGTTTGTATTTACTGTATGCAGTTTGTCGGGAAAATTAATATCCTCTTGTTTCAAATCGAAAGTTGCCGAGGCAAAAGAAGCATAAATTTTCAACAATCCATTCTCGAAATTATGTCGAAAAACACTTTCACCACCAATAGATTCATAAGGTTTTTTCCACTCAATAGCATCGGGTAACAACGATTGATAAGGTGCCAAATTGATGTAATTTGCATTGATACTAAAGGAATTATTTTTCCGCTTTTGAGTATTTCCAATTCCTAATCCCACGCTCATTATTCCAACATCCGTTTTTTCTAAATCAGGTTCGTCAATTGTATTCATAACCAAAACACTCGAAAGTGCTTCACCATATTCCGCCGAATAACCTCCAGTTGAGAATGTCGTTCCTTTGAAAAGTAAAGGAGAAAAAGTACTTCGGGTTGGAATATTATTTGCCGTTTGAAGATACGGTTGCGCCACACGAAGACCGTCAATAAAAGTTTGTGTTTCACTTGCTTCGCCACCACGAACAAAAAGTTTTCCGCTCTCACCAACAATTTGTGTTCCTGGCAAAGTTTGAAATGCCGAAATAATATCGCCTGGATTACCGGCAGTTGTCAGAATATCTAAAGGTTTTAAAACAGAAACTCTCGATTTATCTCCAGCTTCCATTGTGCCGGCCGTAATGATGACTTCATTTAAAATAGTAGCGTTTTGCTTTAAAATTATGTATTGATATTGATATTGAGAAATTGAAATGGATAGTTGCTTGGTTTCAAAAGTCAATACACTTACAACCAAAGTTTGCATTCCTGTCATTGAAGTTGTAAAACTAAATTCGCCCAAAGTATCAGATGTTGCGCCATCATAAGTTCCCTCAAGATAAATATTGGCATTGGGAATTGTGCTGTTTTTTTCGTCAACTATTTTTCCGGAAATCGTTGTTTGAGAAAATGCTGGGATTGCAAATAAGAAAATTATAATTCGAAATACTGTCTTCATTGGTTTGATTTTAATGAAGCAAATATAGAATGACACTCAAAACTTTGAAATATTAGTTAACTGAAATGTTGAATTTTCAGGATGAGTTGTATTAATAATCCATTTTCTTCTATTTTTACATAAAATTTAGCTTTTTATGAAAACCGAAAAAGAAAAAATGATAGCCGGAGAAGCCTATCTTTTGGGTAATCCCCAATTGATGAAAGATCGTCGAAAAGCCAAGAATCTTTTGCATAGATTGAATGTCACCGAATATCGAATAACAAAAAAAGCTAGACTAATTACGGAAGAATTATTGCCAAATACTCCAAAAGACATTCGAATAGAACCGCCGTTTCATTGTGATTATGGTTATAATATTTTTTGTGGCGAAAATGTATTTTTTAATGTAAACTGTGTAGTTTTAGACGAAGCAAAAGTTACAATTGGCGATAATGTTTTGTTTGGACCAGGTGTTCAAATATATACAGCATCGCATCCTCTTGGCACAATAGACCGTCGCACCCATAAAATTTCCAAGCCTATAACTATTGGCAATGATTGTTGGATTGGCGGAAACGCCATCATTCTTCCCGGAGTAGCAATAGGAAATGGTTGCGTGATTGGTGCCGGTTCCGTAGTCACAAAAAACATTCCAGATAATTCATTAGCTGTGGGAAATCCTGCAAAAGTGACTCGAAAACTAGTTTAAATTTAAATTATAATTATGAAAAAATCAATTTTACTTCTGTCTACACTTCTTTATTTGAGCTGCTTAAATGCACAAGAATCAACAAAATACGATGAAAATCTTGCAAAATCCTTGCATTCTGACGAATACGGAATGAAGAAATATGTGTTCTGCATTTTAAAAACAGGCACAAATTCAACAGTTACAAAAGAGGAACGCAACAAAATTTTTGAAGGTCATATGAGCAATATTAATAAATTAGCAATAGAAGGAAAGTTAATTCTTGCTGGTCCCTTTATGAAAAACGACAAAAATTATAGAGGAATTTTTATTTTTAATGTGGAAACAATTGAAGAAGCTCAAGCTTTAGTCGAAACCGATCCAGCCGTGCAGACAAAAATCTTTGAAGCCGAACTCATTCTATGGTACGGAAGTGCTGCGATTCAAGAGGTTACAAAAATTCATAAAAAAATAGAGAAAACTAAAATTTAGTTGTAATCAAGTATCTCAAAATTCTAAAAAATACTTTTCAACAATTCCCAATTCCTAATTCGTAATTCATCATTTATATTTTACCTTTACCCATTCATTAAAACAAAGATTATGGTTTATAAATTTAGAGTAATTCTCGATGCCGAAGAAGACATTTTTAGAGACATTGCAATACTAGCCGAAGACACTTTAGAAGATTTGCACAACGCCATTTTCAATTCCTTTGGATTTGACGGAATGGAAGTAGCTTCCTTCTACACTTGCGACGATACATGGAACCAAGAAGACGAAATTCCGATGTTTGATGCTGGCGACGTTCCAGGCGAACAAAAAACGATGAGTGATTACTTGCTTTCGGATATTTTGGATGAGGAAAATACCAAAATAATTTATGTCTATGATTTTATCAATATGTGGACTTTTTTGGTAGAACTAGCCGCGATAGAAGAAGTTACGGCAGGAAATATGTATCCAGAAACTATTTTCTCTGTTGGCGAAATGCCTTCCGAAGCAATGGAAAAACATTTTATTGCCGATGATGATGAGGAAAATTACAATGAATTTGAAGACGAATTAGACGAAGACGACCTCGATATGTTTGAAGGTGACGATAGTTTTGAAGATTATGGGTTTGAGGAAAATTGGAACTAGTAAAAAGGGTCTAAAAGTTTAAGATTGTTTAATCCAGTGTTTAATATTGTTTATGTATGGCTACCATAAAAAGATTTGAAGATTTAGAAATTTGGCAAGAAGCAAGAAGACTTTCAAAAGAAATAATTTCAATATCCAAAAACACAGAATTAAGCAAATATTTTAAATTTAATGCTCAAATTAAAGATTCGTCAGGATCAGTTATGGATAATATTGCTGAAGGATTTGAAAGAAATGGTAATGCTGAATTTCGTCAATTTTTATCCATTGCTAAAGGTTCATCTGGAGAAGCTCGTTCTCAATTATATAGAGTTTTTGACAATGATTACATTAATGAGGAACAATTAAAATCTTTGGTCGCTGAATATGAAAAATTAAGCATCAAAATCCATAATTTTATTACATACTTAAACAAAAAAGACTATAAAGGAACAAAATTTATCGATTCTCAAACATCAACTGCATTAAACAATTTTTAAACTTTTAAACAATTTTAAACTCTAAATGATCAACTTATTTAATACGCATATCGAAACCTTATCTATTCACAGAGTTGGAAACAAGAGCCGCAACGAAGCAATATTTTTATCGGAACAATCAATCAATTTAAACGATGAAGTTGTGCCTTTGATGAAAGAATATTTTTTTAAACCTTTCAGGGAAAAAGAGGAAAATTACTTTCAATTTGCTCACGAAGTCGATTTGGAATACAACGATATGTTTAAATTAGCTACGGAAATATTCGAAAATCCAGTTAGTTTGCACGAGGTTTCCAAAAAAATTACGACGCATTTATTTGAACAATCAAACCATCCGCATATTAAAAACGGCGAGGTATATGTTGCCCATTTGACTAATGTGAATATTGACAATAATATTGTTGATGCCATTGGTATTTTCAAGAGTGAATTACAATCCGATTTCTTGCAGTTTGAAGAAAAAGATACCAATCTTGAAATGATTTTGCAGCATGGAATAAACCTCAACAAATTAGACAAAGGTTGCCTGATTTTTAATTACAAAAAAGAAGAAGGCTACAAAATCCTGACGGTTGACAGCAATCGCTATGACGCAAGATATTGGTTAGAGCACTTTCTATCGGTTGATGCTTTTGAAGACGAGAATTTCATTACCAAAAAATACTTGAAATTTTGCCAAGGTTTTGCAAAAGATGTCGTATTTCCTGCCGAAGACAAAAAGGAAGAAGTAATGTTTATGAATCGCAGCGTGAATTATTTTGCCAAAAATGACCAGTTTGAAGAAAGCAATTTCCTAAATGAAGTTCTTGATAATCCTGATTTACTTCCTGAATTTAAAAATTATAAAGTTGACAAGGGCGAAAAATATAGCATCGAAGATGTTACAACTTTCCCCATTGCCAATTCAGCAGTAACTGACGCCAGAAAATCCATCAGAAATGTGATAAGTCTTGACACCCAAATTCAAATAAAAATGGATTTCATTAATCCTGAAAGTGCCGAGAAATATGTAGAAAAGGGTTGGGACGAAGAAAAACAAATGTATTATTATCTAGTTTATTTCAATAAAGAAGTGAAGAACTAATATTCAAATTGCAAATTTTAAAAATAGCCGAAAAAAAAATATATTTTTCTCGGCTATTTTTATTTTAATATCTGTGCAGCGTGAGCTTTAGTTTTCACATCAGAAATCACTTCATCGATTACTCCATTTTCATTGATTACAAAAGTAGTCCTGTGAATCCCATCATATTCTCGTCCCATAAACTTTTTTGGGCCCCAAACTCCAAAAGCCTGAATCACGGATTTATCTTCATCTGCCAATAACGGAAACGGAAAATTATATTTTTCCTTAAATTTGGCTTGTGCTTTGGCAGCATCGGCACTTACACCCAAAAGTTCATAATTATTGGCTTGGAAACGCTCAAAATTATCTCTTAAATCACAGGCCTCAGCGGTGCAACCCGGAGTATTTGCTTTTGGATAAAAGAAAACCACCAACTTCTTTCCTTTGTAATCGGATAATTTGTGAGTATTCTCGTCTTGGTCAATTCCTGAAAAACTAGGGGCTTTATCGCCTTTTTTTAATGTTGTCATTTTTTAGATTTTAGATTGTAGATTTTAGAATTAAAATTTGAAATTGCAGTTTGAAATTGCCATTGAAATTGCTTTTCTTTACGTTTCAAATTTAATCAAAAATGACCAAACAAGAACGGGTAACATTCGTTATAAATACGTTAAAAGAATTATATCCTGAAGTTCCAATTCCTTTAAATCACAAAGATCCTTATACTTTACTGATTGCGGTTTTGCTTTCGGCCCAATGCACGGACGTTCGTGTGAATCAAATCACGCCCTTGCTTTTTGCCAAAGCGGACAATCCGTATGATATGATAAAAATGTCGGTCGAGCAAATAAAGGAAATCATCCGTCCTTGTGGCTTGTCTCCTATGAAGTCAAAAGGCATTTATGGTTTGTCGCATATTTTGATTGATAAACACGATGGAAAAGTGCCCCAGAGTTTCGAAAGTTTGGAAGAATTACCGGCCGTGGGCCATAAAACAGCAAGTGTAGTTATGTCACAAGCCTTTGGTGTTCCCGCTTTTCCTGTTGACACCCACATTCATCGACTGATGTATCGATGGAATTTATCCAGCGGAAAAAATGTGGTTGAGACCGAAAAAGATGCCAAACGCATTTTTCCAATAGAAACTTGGAATGATTTACATCTTCAGATGATTTGGTATGGTCGAGAATATTCTCCCGCTCGAGGTTGGGATTTAGAAAAAGATATTATCACCAAAACCATCGGCAGAAAATCAGTTTTAGAAGAGCATCAAACGAAAACATCCCGTCTCAAAACATAATTTAAGGCGGTTTTTTCATTTCAGTTTATTTGGAAGATATTTTTGTTTTTCTAAAAAAGGTCACAAATTGACTTTAAGCGGCAATTTTCTTTCTTAAGTTGTAGCTAAAACCACATAAAATTAATGCTCTTGTGAAGTGACAATTCTTTTTTTCGAGAGGAATAGATATTGGTCATATAAGCATACAACATCACTTTGAGCAACATCTTTGGATGATAACCTGGATTGCCTTCTTTGCTATAAGCTTTTAAAAGGGGGAGGATGTTAATCCTCTCCACAACTTGGTCAACTATTCGAACTGGATGTTCCTCTGGAATTAAATCATCAAACGAATAAGGTTAAAGTATCGTTTGTTGCTGGTTAAACGCTTGAAATTCATATTTAAGCATTTGTAAATCAATGATTAAATATACGAAAAACCTAAAATATTATCAAATAAAAAAACAGTCTCAAGTTGTGAAATGGCTTCTCTTTTTACAAAAAACAGCCTGTAGAATTACTAATTTGACAATAAAACCCTCTCTCTTTTTTATATTCTTGTTTACAAAAGCAAAAAATATCGATTTCATAATTCATTTTACTTGACTAAAAACTTAATGAAAAGGGATTACTTTTTACGATAACGTTTTATTATCTTTGCGGCGCACATTATAAAAAAACAAAATTTACAACAATACATTATGACAAAAATTAAAGTAGTCAATCCAGTAGTTGAATTGGATGGCGATGAAATGACTCGAATTATTTGGTCTTTTATCAAAGAAAAATTAATCCTTCCTTTCTTGGAATTAGACATTAAATATTATGATTTAGGAATCGAAAGTCGTGAAGCTACCAAAGACCAAATTACGATTGATTCGGCTGAAGCCATAAAAAAATATAATGTAGGCATTAAATGTGCCACCATTACCCCTGATGAAGAGCGTGTAAAAGAATTCAATCTTTCGAAAATGTGGAAATCTCCAAACGGAACCATTCGTAACATCGTGGGCGGAACTGTTTTTAGAGAACCAATCATTATGAAAAATGTTCCAAGATACGTTCAAGGCTGGACAAAACCTATCGTTATTGGTCGTCACGCTTTTGGAGATCAATACAAAGCCACCGATACGGTTATCAAAGGTAAAGGAAAATTGACAATGACTTTTGTACCTGAAGAAGGCGAAGCCAAAACTTGGGAAGTTTATGATTACCAAGGTGATGGAGTTGCAATGGCAATGTACAATACAGATGAAAGCATTTATGGTTTTGCCCATTCTTCGTTCCAAATGGCATTGACTAAAAAATGGCCTTTGTTTCTTTCGACTAAAAATACAATTTTGAAGGCTTATGACGGTCGTTTCAAAGATATTTTCGAAGAAGTGTATCAAGGGCATTATAAAGCACAATTCGAAGCAGCCGGAATAGCTTACGAACACAGACTTATCGATGATATGGTTGCCTCGGCAATGAAATGGAACGGTGGATTTGTTTGGGCTTGCAAGAATTATGATGGTGATGTTCAGTCAGATACTGTTGCGCAAGGATTTGGTTCACTTGGACTAATGACATCCGTTTTAGTAACTCCTGACGGAAAAACCGTTGAGGCAGAAGCTGCCCACGGAACGGTAACACGCCACTTTAGAGAACACCAAAAAGGAAGAGCTACTTCGACTAACCCGATTGCTTCGATTTTTGCTTGGACAAGAGGTTTGGAACACAGAGGAAAATTAGACGGAAACCAAGAGTTAATTGATTTTTGCCATACATTGGAACAAGTTTGTATCGACACGGTTGAAAGTGGAAAAATGACTAAAGATTTAGCAATTCTTGTTAAACCAGAAGGAATGACAGCAGATGATTATTTGACTACCGAAGCTTTCTTGGCGGCAATTAAAGAAAATTTGGAAGCTAAACTATCTTAATTTTTTTATTGAAATACTTCTAAAAAGGCAACTGGAAACAGTTGTCTTTTTTATTTATGATACTTTAACATTTGTTGACTCTTGATTTAGTTTTAAATTAACGAAATTTGCATTTCAAAATTTCATCAATGATTTTAAAGAAAATTGCCTTCCTATTTTTTGTTTTATTAACGAGTATATATTCTTATTCCCAACAAAAATTTACAATAAACGGAACTATTGCTGATGCCAATAGTAACGAAACCTTGATTGGTGTAAATGTTTCAATTCCCGAATTAAAAACAGGTGTTACTACTAATGAATATGGTTTTTATTCATTAACGCTGCCAAAAGGAATTTACAAAGTTCAGGTAACTTATATAGGCTATCAAACCATTGAGGAAACTGTGGATTTGAATAAAAACGTAAAAAATAATTTTACACTTATTAGCAATGAAACTGTTTTGAAAGAAGTCGTTATTCTTGACAATAAGAATGCTACTATGATAAAAAAACCAGAAATGAGCGTAAACAAACTCTCCATTTCTACCATCAAGAAAATGCCTGTAGTACTGGGTGAAGTCGATGTTTTGAAATCTATTTTATTGCTTCCCGGAGTTACCAATGCTGGAGAAGGCGCTTCTGGTTTCAATGTTCGCGGCGGAGGTGCTGACCAGAATTTAATCTTACTGGACGAAGCCACAATTTTCAATTCTTCTCACGTTTTTGGGTTATTTTCTGTTTTCAATCCAGATGCCATCAAAGATTTAAAATTATATAAAGGAGGAATTCCGGCGCGTTTTGGAGGAAGAGCTTCTTCAGTTTTAGATATCTATCAGAAAGATGGCAGTAGCAAAAAATTTCACGTGAATGGCGGAATTGGACTAATTTCCAGCAGGCTTTTGGCCGAAGGTCCAATTAAGAAAGACAGAGGTTCTTTTTTAATAGGCGGACGTTCTTCCTATGCCCATTTATTTTTGAAATTATCCGAAAAACAAAAAAACAATTCGGCTTATTTTTATGATTTGAATACTAAATTAAATTACAAGCTCAATCCAAACAATAATCTGTATTTATCAGGATATTTTGGCAGGGATGTTTTCTCTTTAAACAAAAGTTTTACCAATATTTTTGGAAATTCTACCCTAAATCTGAGATGGAATCATTTATTTTCAGAGAAATTATTTTCGAACTTATCCCTAATTTATAGTGATTATTATTATGGATTGGACATAGATTTTGTAGGCTTCAAATGGAATTCCGGCATTAAAAATTATAATATTAAATATGACTTCAAGAATTATATTTCTGATAAATTCAAATTGAATTATGGCATAAATGCTATTTATTATAACTTTAATCCTGGAGTAATTCAACCATCAAATGAAAAATCAGGAATCAATTTTCAACAATTGGACAAAAAATACGCATTCGAACCCGCTCTTTATATCAATGCTGAGCAGGAAATTTCAAAAAAAATATCTCTTTCTTATGGACTCCGATATAGTTTATTTTACCGTCTAGGTCAATCAACCGAAAATCTTTACGCCAACAATAATCCCGTAATTTTCAATACTGATATGCAGATTTATGAAAAAGCAACTCCTACTGAAACTAAATTCTACGAAAAAAACCAAGTGATTCAAAATTATGGCAACATAGAACCTCGATTTTCTGTCGGATTTGAGTTCAATGAAAACCAATCTTTAAAGGCAAGCTATAATCGAATGGTTCAATATTTACAATTAATCTCGAATACCTCATCTCCTACTCCATTAGATGTTTGGACACCTAGCGACAATTACATTAAACCACAAATTGCCGACCAAGTGGCATTAGGATATTTTAGAAATTTCAAAGAAAATTCATATTCGCTAGAAGTAGAAACCTACTACAAAGAAGTGCAAAATCGATTGGATTATATTGACGGTGCTAATTTAGTTGCCAATAATGCCATAGAACAAGTTATCCTGAATGGCAAGTTACGCTCTTATGGTTTAGAAATTATGCTTCGAAAAAATGAAGGAAAATTGAATGGCTGGATTTCCTATACATTATCAAAATCAGAACAACAAACCCCTGGAAGAAATGCAACCGAAACTGGAATTAACGGCGGTAATTGGTACAATTCTGTTTACGACAAAACCCATAATATTGCCATTACAGGCTCCTATATTTTGAATAAAAAATGGTCTTTTGGATCCAATTTTATCTTTCAAACCGGTCAACCGGTAACCTACCCAAACAGCCAATACGAATATCTGGGAATTACCATACCCAGTTATGGATTGAGAAATGAAAACCGCCTACCTTCCTATCATCATCTGGACGTTTCGGCAACATTGACACCTCATAAAAATAATAAAAGAAACTGGAAAAGTGAATGGGTTTTTAGCATTTACAATTTATATAATCGGAAAAATGCCGCTTCAATTAATTTTAGACAGAACATTGACACAGGTGAAAATGAAGCTATAAAAACTTCTATTTTTGGGATGGTTCCGGCTGTTAGTTATAATTTTAAATTTTAAGGTAATGAAAAAAACAACGCTCTTTTTGATGATTCTAATTGCTGTTTTAAACAATAGCTGTGAAGATGTTGTCAATGTAGACTTGAACACCGCTCCGCCAAAACTAGTTATAGAAGCCTCAATAAACTGGCTAAAAGGAACCACGGGAAACGATCAAAAAATAAAATTATCAACTACCACAGACTACTACAACAATGAAATTCCGAAAGTTTCAGGAGCCACGGTATTTCTCAAAAATAGTTCCAACGTGATTTTCAATTTTATCGAAAATCCTAATTCCGGAGAATATGTTTGCAATAATTTTATTCCTTTAATTAACGAAACATATGTTTTGACAGTCATTAGCAAAGGACAAACCTACACAGCCACTGAAAGTCTTAAGTCTGTTGCTCCTATCACTAAAATTATTCAAAACAACCAAGGCGGTTTTGATGGAAATACAATTGAAATTAAGGCTTTCTATAACGATCCTTCAAATGAGACTAATTATTACTTGTTCAGGTACCTCTATTCTAACCAAGTAAAATCAAATTATTATGTTGATGAAGACAAGTTTTATCAAGGAAACGAATTCTTCAGCATTTCACAAAATGACAATTTAAAAATAGGAGATAAAATAGATATAAGACATTATGGAATTTCAAAACCATATTATAACTATCTCAATGTTTTGGCAAGCATTGCAGGAAATAGCAATGGGAGTCCGTTTCAGTCTCCTCCAGCAACCGTTAGGGGAAACATAATAAACACCACTAACTTCGATAATTATGCCCTTGGCTATTTTTCTCTGAGCGAAGTTGACACCCAGAATTATGTAGTACAATAGGAATCAATAGATGCTTTTTGTCACAAAAAACATTTTTTTTATTGCAATCTGACTTTCGCCAGAGCGATATATGGCAAAAAAGAATTACAAATTCCGGACTATGAATCACTATCTTTGCGCTTGTAATTTTTCAATTCATAATTATTATGTCCTCTCACCACATTGTTCGCGACGACCAAGAACCAGCCTTAATTATTGCAAACGGTGCTTCCTGTAACTTAGAATTATTGGGACAATTGCTAGAATGGTCTCCATTGGTAATTGTACTCGACTCGGCGATGGAACGGGTTTTGGAATTAGGAATAAAAGTCGATGTTTTACTGGGTGATTTTGATCGGGAATTCGATTCCAATTTTTATAAGGAAAAGCAGTTTCCAATAGAAATTGTTCACACGCCAGACCAAAACAAAACTGATTTGGAAAAAGCATTCGATTATCTAATTGAAAGAAAGATTCCCGCTGCAAACGTGGTTTGGGCAACCGGAAAACGTGCCGATCATACCATAACAAATCTGACAAACATCACTCGATATAGGGATTTATTGAAAATCGTGGTACTCGATGACCACTCAAAAGTGTTTTTGTTGCCAAAAAAATTTGAAAAATGGTATCCCGCAAATACACCAATTTCTCTGATTCCTATTGGAAACGTGACAGGAATTCATTCAAAAAACTTGTTTTATCCTCTGAAAAACGATACTTTAACCATTGGTTATAGAACTGGAAGCAGCAATCACGTGAAAGAGGACGGACTTGTAATTATTGAACATGATGGTGGTGATTTATTGCTGATGGAATGCTGGGATTAAATTAGTTGTAACCTAATTTCGGTTTTTACGACTATCTTTGCACCGAAATGAAAAAAACAAGACCACAAACGATTATCGAAAAAACCAATTTACATCCCAGAAATCAACACCGTTTGGGTTATGATTTTGACAAATTAATTGAAGCTTGTCCTGAACTAAAAGTATTCGTTAGCATAAACGAGCACAAAATTGAAACCATTGATTTCAGCAATCCAAATGCTGTAAAAGCACTCAATAAAGCTTTATTAATTGCTAATTACGATATCCAAAATTGGAATATTCCTGAAAATTACCTTTGCCCACCCATACCAGGCCGAGTAGATTATATTCATTATATCGCTGATTTATTGGCTTCAACTAACAACGGAATTGTTCCTGAAAGTGAGAACGTTCAAGTACTTGACATTGGTATTGGTGCTAATTGTATTTATCCAATATTGGGAAATGCCGTTTACAATTGGTCATTCGTTGGAACAGAAATTGACGAAAAAGCCCTTCAAAATTGCAAAAAAATAATTGAGAATAATCCTAAATTAATTGATGCTATTAGTTTACAATTACAAATAGAATCACGTTTCATATTCAAAAACATAATTACCCCAGAAGATCGATTTGCAGTAACAATATGTAACCCTCCTTTTCATTCTTCCCAAGAGGAAGCAACAAAATCTTCCATCAGGAAAGTAAATAACCTAAAAGAAACTAGGACCAAAAAACCAATTTTGAATTTTGGTGGTCAAAATGCCGAACTATGGTGTGATGGTGGCGAATTAGGTTTTGTTACACAAATGATTTTCGAAAGTGCTAAATTTCCAATGCAATGTCTTTGGTTTTCGACATTGGTTTCCAAGAAAGAAAATCTTGCCAGTTTATATAAAAGCTTGAACAAAGTAAATATTGCTGAAGTAAAAACTATTGATATGGCACAAGGTCAGAAGACTAGCCGAATTTTGGCTTGGACCTTCCAAACTAAAAACCAACAAAAGAGCTGGAAGTTTTAAAAAAACTTTTTTTTAACTCAGCTCCAAAAAATTCCAACATTATTCTTTGTGTATTATTCAATCTTAAAATAAATAAAAATAATTTACATTTTTTACAAAAAAAATGACAAAATAATAACAATTTATTGTTTTTATGTTTTTATTTAAGATTATATTTGGATAAACACCGACAAATTACGTATTTTTGGAGCCTAACCATAAAAAAACCAAAATGAAAAAATTATTTTTTATTCTAACTTTAATTTTCACGGTAAGTATTACTGCCCAAGAAATTAAGGTTTCTGGAGTCGTTACTGATGACTCAAAAGCACCATTAGCCGGAGCATCAATTAATGTGAAAGGAACTCAAAATGGAGCTTCGGCTGATTTTGACGGGAAATTTACAATCAATGCAAAAATCGGGGATGTTTTACTTGTTTCTTTCATAGGCTTTGAAACAAAATCCGTGACTGTAAAAGGTGAAACAGTAAAAGTTACTTTAACAGGAAGCGGCGAAGTGCTTCAAGATGTTGTGGTAATTGGTTCACGTACACCTGGTAGAACAGTTACTGAATCTGCTGTACCAATTGACGTCATTAATATGAAAGCAATCGCTTCACAAGGACCTCAGGTAAACTTAAACCAAATTTTAAATATGGTTGCCCCTTCGTTTACTTCAAACACACAAACAGTTGCTGATGGAACTGACCACATTGACCCAGCTCAATTAAGAGGTTTAGGACCAGATCAAGTTTTGGTTTTGGTAAACGGAAAAAGAAGACACACCTCCTCATTAGTAAATATCAATGGAACTCCAGGAAGAGGATCCGTAGGTACCGATATGAACGCAATTCCTGCATTTGCAGTTGAAAAAATTGAAGTATTGAGAGATGGCGCATCAGCTCAATATGGTTCTGACGCTATTGCAGGTGTAATCAATGTTAGCGTTAAGAAAAATACCAACAAACTTGACGTTGCTCTTTTTGGAGGAAGTAATTATTCTAAAAATGCAAACGACCACCGAGGTGGACATGATGGTAATAATATTCAATTAGATTTGAACTATGGAACTAGCCTTGGTAAAGATAAAAGTTTTATTAACGCTACTGGTAGTTTTCAATTAAGAGACCAAACAAGCAGAGCAAAAGATGTAACTGGAACATTATTTAGTGCTTTTAACGCTGTTGAACAAAGAGCTGCAGAAGCTGGAACAAACATTAATGCTTTGTTTGGCAATATTACCAATACACCAAATAGTGCTCAAATACTAACGGCTATTCATACTTATGCTCCACAAGTAAGTTATTTTACTGCTGCACAACAAACTGCAATTAGCAATGCTTCAACTATTGGAGCTATGCAAACCGCTTTAAACTTTGACGCTACTGACGGAGAATTAGCCTACAGAAAATTAGAAAGAAGAAATTTCAATATGAAAGTGGGACAATCTTCTTTGGCAAGCGCACAATTCTTTTTGAATGCAGCTTATCCATTAAATGATAATTTAGAATTGTATGCTTTTGGCGGTACAAGTTACAGAGACGGTCAAGCGGAAGGTTTTTATAGAAAACCAAATCAATCAAGAGCTTACACAGCATTGTATCCAAATGGTTTCTTGCCAGAAATTCACTCTACAATAAAAGATTTATCTGTTGCTGCCGGTTTAAGAGGCAAGATATTCGAAAGCTGGAACTTTGATTTAAGTAATACTTACGGTATAAATACCTTTGATTACAGCATCGAGAATACTTTAAATGCTTCTATGAGAGAAAATTCGCCAACAACTTTTGATGCTGGTAGTTTAGGATTTTATCAAAATACAACAAACTTTGATATCAACAGAAAGTTCGATAAATTAAATCTAGCTTTTGGTTCAGAATATCGTTACGAAAACTTCACCATTAATGCTGGTGTTCCTGACTCTTACAACCTGTACGACATCAATGGCGCAGTAGTGACCGGATCAACTCCAAACAACATTAAAGCTACTGATTTCTACGGCGCTGCCAGACCAGGTGGAGCCCAAGTATTCCCAGGTTTTAGACAGGCAAATGCCACAGACAAAGGAAGAAATAGCATTGCCTTTTATGGTGATTTAGAATATGATGTTACTTCAAAATGGTTAGTTAATGGAGCCATTCGTTATGAAAATTATTCAGATTTTGGAAACACAACAAATTATAAATTAGCTACTCGTTATAAAGTAACTGACAAAATCAATTTACGTGGTGCAGTTGCTACAGGATTTAGAGCACCATCATTACACCAGATATACTTCAACTCAACTTCGACTCAGTTCGTGGGTGGTGTGCCTTTTGAAGTAGGAACTTTCAGCAACGATTCACAAGCAGCAAAACTATTGGGAATTCCTTCATTGAAACAAGAAGAATCTCAAAGTGCAAGTCTTGGTTTTACAGCTAAAATTCCAGCAGTAAATGTTACTTTGACGACTGATGCTTACATCGTTAAAATTAAAGACAGAGTAGTTCTTACAGATCAGTTTTCAAGACCTGGAGGAACTCCTGCTGCAGGAACTCCTGCATATATTTTGAATGGATTATTTGATACTGCAAATGCCACAGCTGCAACTTTCTTTGCAAATGCAATCGACACTCAATCTAAAGGTATTGATATTGTAATTAGCCAAAAAGCAAATTTAGGAAATGGTCTAACATTGAAAAATGATTTATCAGGAACTTTTGCAAGTACTAAAAGAATTGGAGACATCCACGCTTCACCTATCTTAGCAGCTAACGGCCAAATAAACAGATATTATTCAGAATCAAGTAGAGTTTATTTACAAGAAGCTGTGCCAAGAACAAAAATTAATTTTACTAACACACTCTCTGTTAATAAATTTGATTTCTTCTTGAGAAACGTATATTTCGGACAAGTAACTGATCCTAATACAGCGGATGCAAATGGAGATGGAGTTATTAACACCGCAGTTGTAAATGGTCAAACTGTTAATGTTGAGCATCCTGTTTGGGGAGGAAAAGTAATTACTGATTTTACAGTTGGTTACAATTTATCAAAACAAGCCAAACTTGTAGTTGGAGCTAATAATATTTTAGATGTTTATCCAGACGTAAACTTGACTGCATTAAACAATGCAAATCAATTTGTATATTCAAGAAATGTTTCACAATTCGGTCAAAACGGTCGTTTTGTATTTGCTAGAATTAGCTATAATTTCTAAAATACAATTTTATTATTGAAGAGGCTGTCCTTATTGGGCAGCCTTTTTTTTGGCGCTAAACTTTCGAATAGAATAATTATAAACTTTGTAACTTTGCAAATCTGAATCTTTTTAAATGAAATTCCAAGTCATATCTGATTACCAGCCCAAAGGCGACCAACCGCAGGCCATTGAGAAATTAACTCAAGGTATTGAAGCGGGTGAACGTTTTCAAACTTTATTGGGTGTCACTGGTTCGGGTAAAACTTTTACAGTGGCCAATGTCATTCAAGAAGTGCAAAAACCTACCTTGATTTTGGCGCATAACAAAACTTTAGCAGCACAATTATACTCAGAATTCAAGCAATTTTTTCCGAATAATGCCGTAGAATATTTTGTTTCTTACTACGATTATTACCAGCCCGAGGCCTTTATGCCAGTTACAGGCGTTTTCATTGAGAAGGATTTATCCATTAACGAAGAGTTGGAAAAAATGCGTTTGAGCACCACTTCTTCCCTCCTTTCGGGACGAAGAGACATTATTGTTGTGGCATCGGTTTCTTGTATTTATGGGATTGGAAATCCGGTCGAATTCCAGAAGAATGTCATTGCCATCGAGAAAAACCAAATTATTTCCCGTACCAAATTGTTACACAGTTTGGTTCAAAGTTTATATTCCAGAACCGAAGCTGATTTCAATCCGGGAAACTTCAGGATTAAAGGCGATACGCTCGAAGTCTATCCAAGTTATGCCGATGATGCTTTTAGAATCCACTTCTTCGGGGATGAAATCGAAGAAATCGAAGCCTTTGACGTCAAGACTTCCCGAGTAATTGAAAAACACGAACAGCTCACGATTTATCCAGCCAATATGTTTGTGACTTCGCCCGATGTATTGCAAAATGCCATTTGGGAAATCCAGCAGGATTTGGTCAAACAAGTCGATTATTTCAAAGAAATTGGCAAACATCTCGAAGCCAAAAGACTGGAAGAACGCACCAATTTCGATTTAGAAATGATTCGGGAATTGGGTTATTGCTCCGGAATTGAAAACTATTCGCGTTACCTTGACGGAAGAGAAGCTGGCACAAGACCGTTTTGTTTATTGGATTATTTTCCAAAAGATTTCCTGATGGTCGTTGACGAAAGTCACGTCACGATTTCACAAGTTCACGCAATGTATGGAGGTGACCGTTCTCGAAAAGAAAATCTAGTGGAATATGGTTTCCGACTTCCTGCTGCGATGGACAATCGCCCGTTGAAATTTGAGGAATTTGAAGCGATGCAAAACCAAGTCATCTATGTTTCGGCAACGCCAGCCGATTACGAATTGCAAAAAACCGATGGTGTTTATGTCGAGCAAGTTATTCGACCAACGGGATTATTGGATCCAATTATCGAAATTCGCCCGAGTTTGAATCAAATTGATGATCTAATCGAAGAAATCCAGGCAAGAGCCGAAATCGACGAACGCGTCTTGGTTACCACATTGACCAAAAGAATGGCCGAAGAATTGGCAAAATATTTGGCAAAAGTATCCATTCGTTGTCGTTATATTCATTCCGATGTGGATACTTTGGAACGCATCGAAATTATGCAGGATTTACGCAAAGGATTGTTCGATGTTTTAATAGGCGTCAATTTACTACGAGAAGGACTAGATTTACCCGAAGTTTCCTTAGTTGCGATTCTCGATGCCGATAAGGAAGGTTTTTTGCGAAGCCATCGTTCGCTTACCCAAACCATTGGTCGTGCGGCGAGAAACCTCAACGGAAAAGCCATTATGTATGCCGACAAAATTACGGCAAGTATGCAAAAAACCATTGATGAAACCAATTACCGCCGAGAAAAGCAAATCAATTTCAACATTGAAAACAATGTTATTCCAATGGCTTTGAATAAGAAAATTGAAAGTGCTTTTACCAAAAATCCTTTGGTAGATTATGAATTGGGCTATACAACTTCAATAGCCGCAGAACCTATCACGGAATACCTTTCGAAACCCGAAATCGAAAAAAAGATTCGTGAAAAACGAAAATCAATGGAAAAAGCAGCCAAAGATTTGGATTTTATGCAAGCTGCAAAACTGCGAGACGATATTAAAACTTTGCAGGAACAATTAACATAACCATTTTAACAAAAAGTGTGGAATAGTCTAAAAATAAATTTCAAGTTTATTTTAAATACTTTATTGTAGTAAAATGACTAATATTTATAATGAATTTAAACCTGTAATCGAAAAATTTAAATCATGCGGATTTTGTTTAATCTGTTTAAGAAATTAAAGTAATATTGCAGTACTAAGAGACTACCCTTTAGCCCCAAGCCTAAATAAAGTAGATGAATTTAGAAAGAGGACATACTAATTTTATTAATTTACTTACAATTAAACAAATGCAATTTAAATATTTATATATCAATTAAGTGATTTTACTCCATTTAATCGAAATAATAAATAATTACATGCTAAAGTATTTTATAAAAAAATACACTAACTTTATACAACAAATACCACTTTGGCTCCAAGCCTACCTAATAACTACCAATGAATACAGAAAAAAAATTGGCTTCTTTTGTCAATTGGTTTACATTTAGACCAAAAACTTCTGGGTATTTGATATTTATAATACTCAGTTTTTTTATCATTTTAATTTCTTTGCAACGTTTTCATATGCTGAAAGAAGATAAGCAAAGAGAAATGAGTATTATTTTAAATGAGATTCACGAAAATATTGATCAATCTTTAAAAATTTGCCAAGTATCAATTGTCTCCCTTGCACTTACAATTAATGATGACGGCGTTTCTCAAAATTTTGATCAAGTTGCAAAACAACTTATAGAATCTAACAATATAATAAGTTTAGTGCAATTAGTTCCTGACGGAATTATTAAGAATATCTATCCGATGAAAGGCAATGAAGCTGCTCTGAATTTAAATATTTTAATGACGCCTTACCTTGAGCAACTAGCTAATAAATCTATGAAAACCAGGGCGTTCTACTTTGATGGTCCATTAAAACTAAAACAAGGAGGAATAGGTGTTGTGTGCAGGCTGCCTGTTTATAAAAAAAATAAATTTTGGGGATTTTCTGCCGCAGTCATAAAGTTAGAAACCTTATTAAAAATATCCCAATCTAATTCATTCGATAAGATAAAATATGACTTTCAATTTTCAAATATAAATCCACTTACTCATAAGGAAGAATTTTATTTACCTACAAAAATAGATTCAAACACAAACAACTACGTTTACAAAAAAATACCAAATAGTGATTGGCAAATATATTTGATTGAAAAAAAACCATCTGATTTATACCTCATCATTTTCTTAAGAGGTTTATTAGGGATTTCGATAGCAATAGCATTTGGCTTTTTCACTAGCAAACTATTGAAAAACCCAGAAAAATTAAAAGTTTTATTAAAAGATCAGGAGACAAAACTATTGAAGAATGAAATGAAGTTCAAGACCATTTTTGACCAAGCCACTATAGGCTTTGCAATCATAGATGCCTGCACAAGCAATTTTAAAGAAGCCAATAACAAATACTGTCAAATGTTAGGTTATACCTTCGAAGAAATCAAAGAAAAAGGTATTGCCAACATAACACATCCAGATGACTTAGAAGATAGCTTACTTAATCTAACAAACCTGGAAGAAGGTAAAGTTGAGGAATATTCTTTAGAAAAAAGATACATCACCAAGTCTGGAAAGACTATTTGGGTAAATGTGAATGTTTCGCCACTTTGGGAAAATTACGAAAAACCTACTACCTATATCGCTTTCATAAAAGATATTACCCAAAAGAAAGAAACTCAAGCGTTAGTTGAAAAAAGTCAATCCCAATTTAAATCCCTTATCGACACGATAGACGGAATTGTTTGGGAATACAATCTTGAAACTTCTTCATCCACTTTCATAAGCAAAAAAGTAGAAAATATTTTAGGATATACAGCAGAAGAATACATGAGTAGTCCTACTTTTTGGGAAGATCATATCTATCCGGAAGATCGGGAGTTTGTTTTAAGAATATCCACCATTGTAAACAAAAAATACAAGAATCATGATTATGAATACCGAATGATTACAAAAAATGGTAGAGTCATTTGGATTAGGGATATCGTGAATTTTGTTTATGAAAATGGTATACCAGTAACAGGCAGAGGAATTATGATTGACATTACTGTAATGAAAGAAGCGCAGAAAGATTTAAATAACTCCTTTCATTTAGTTTCTGAACAAAATAAAAGATTGTTGAATTTCTCCTATATCGTTTCACATAATTTAAGATCTCATACCAGCAATATCGAGTCTATTATCTCTTTAATTGAATCGGCAGAATCAGAAGACGAACGAAAAGAAATGCTCACTCTGTTGAAGTCAGTTTCAAATTCACTAGACGAAACAATGATACATCTAAACGAAGTAGTGAATATAAATACAAATGTTGACTTGATCACAAAACCATTAGACTTTAGGAAATACATCCTTAAAACGCAAGAAGTTCTTAAAGAACAAATACAATTAAATGAAGCTAGTATTATAGTGGACATCCCAGATAATCCTATAATTGAATATAATTCCGCATATCTTGAAAGTATACTTTATAATTTAACTTCAAATGCCATTCGTTACAGACATCCGCAACGAAAACCAATTCTAACAATAAAATTACATAAAGAAAAAGATATAAATGTTTTTGAAGTTTCAGATAACGGGATTGGAATTGATTTAAAAAAGAATGCTGATAAACTTTTTGGAATGTTCAAAACCTTTAGCAATAATGCAGATGCAAGAGGAATTGGGCTATTCATTACCAAGAATCAAATAGAAGCTATGGGTGGAAAAATAACAGTAGAAAGCAAACCTAATATAGGCACAACATTTAAAATCTATACAAAATGAATAAAAAAACAATCTGGGTAGTTGATGATGATGCTATTTACCAAACAATTATAAATAAATTAATCCAAAAGTCGGAAGCATTTTCAGCACATTCATCATTCACAAATGGTAAAGAGGCTATTATTACCTTAAAAAAAATGTTAGGAAATGTTAATTCCCTTCCTGATATAATCCTGTTAGATATTAATATGCCTGTTATGGATGGTTGGGAATTTATGGAGGAAATAAAAATGATAAAATCTAAAATTGACAAACACATTATAATCTATATCGTGAGTTCTTCCATTGCACTTGAGGATAAAAACAAATCAAAAACATTTACGGATATAGTAGGTTATATATCTAAACCAGTCACTATAGAAGACTTAGTATCGATTGTATCAAATCAATAAAAAAAATAGATTAGTTATGCTATTTTGAAAAGTTCTTACGATTTTAGCAAAGACCAAAAACCTTAAATAAATAATCCCCACCCAAGATTTAATCCAAAAACACAAATTCATTCATTGTAAAGTCCAAAACATCAGATTTTACGGCGGTGCGAATGATTTCGTCAATACCTTTTTCGAGCAATAATGGCGTGGTGTATTTTCGGCTGGTAGCGATTACGGCGTCTTCACACATCATTTTAAAAAAATATTTTCCGTTGGCAGCCCTAGCTTTCACGTAAGTGTATTTTTCGATGTTTGCCTTTATTTCTTCTATAATTTCTTCACATTCCATCTTGAGTTCATAAGAAGCACTGGTAAAAATAGTCTTCCCTTTTCTGGACGTGAATACAAATTTGTAGCGATCATCAAATCGTTTGCTGATAACGAATGTTCCCATAGTTTAGTGGTAAATGTTGGTTGAATAGCACACAGATTATGTGGACAATACTGATTTCTGTGAATTATTGTTTTGGAAAGTTGATAAAAAATAATCTATTCGTTCATTTCGTCGTAACGTACTGGAACTTGCGGGTCGTAAAGCGGACATTTGAATTCTTCCAAAGTGTCGGCGAGGAGATTCATTGTTTTTCCTTCGGTTCCGTAGCAATCTATTTGGATACTTTGTGGAGTTGTTTTAATATGAAAAGCTCCTTTTCCGCTGGTGTTTTTCCAACTATTTTCGTCTACTTTTTCCCAACTTGAAAACACCGAATGAATACGATTCAGGATTACTTGAACCGGAAGTGTTTCGAGACCATCGACTTCTTGTTGTTCGACTAATGCTTCATAAACCAAGTGATGGTTGAGATAAATTCCGTCTTGATATTGCCAAAAAAGTAGTTCGTACATTAGAAAAAGTTTAAGGTTTAAAATTGTTTAAAAGTTTAAGGGGGTTAAAGGTTTAAAATTATTTAACAATCAAACAATTAAACGATTTTAAACAAACTTAAACTTTTAAACAAACTAATATTCGAAAGTTCCGTATTCGCTGGTAATGGTCAGTTTCTTGGCATCGGCTGCTTCTACTTTACCCACAATTTGTGCATTGACATTAAATGATTTTGAAATGGCAATAATGTCTTGGGCAACGGCTTCGGGAACATAAATTTCCATACGATGACCGCAATTGAACACCTGATACATTTCTTTCCAATCTGTTTTGGATTGTTCTTGAATTAATTGGAACAGTGGTGGAACCGGGAATAAATTGTCTTTTATGATATGTAGATTTTGGACGAAATGCAAAATCTTGGTTTGTGCTCCTCCACTGCAATGTACCATTCCGTGAATTTCATTGGAAGTATATTTGTCTAATATTTTCTTGATGATGGGTGCATACGTTCTTGTTGGCGAAAGTACTAATTGTCCTGCATCAATTGGCGAATTTTCGACAGCATCGGTCAATTTAACCTGACCCGAGTAAATCAATTCCTCTGGAACTGCGGCATCGTAACTCTCCGGATATTTGGTGGCCAAATATTTCCCGAAAACATCGTGACGCGCCGATGTTAATCCGTTGCTTCCCATTCCGCCATTATAACTTTTTTCGTAAGTGGCTTGACCAAAAGATTCCAATCCCACGATTACATCTCCCGCTTTTATATTGGCATTATCAATAACTTTAGAACGTTTCATACGAGCCGTAACGGTTGAATCTACTATGATAGTTCGTACAATATCGCCCACATCGGCAGTTTCGCCACCTGTAGAATGAATCGTCACGCCAAAAGAATCTAGTTCTTTGATTAGTTCTTCGGTTCCGTTGATGATGGCCGAAATCACTTCGGCAGGGATTAAGTTTTTGTTTCTTCCAATTGTGGAAGAAAGCAGAATATTATCGGTTGCACCAACGCACAACAAATCGTCGATATTCATAATCAATGCGTCTTGCGCAATGCCTTTCCATACTGAAATATTGCCTGTCTCTTTCCAATACATATAAGCCAAAGACGATTTAGTTCCTGCACCATCGGCGTGCATAATGAGACAATATTCGTCATCATTGGTTAAATAATCAGGGATAATTTTGCAAAAAGCTTGGGGAAATAATCCTTTGTCTATGTTTTTTATGGCGTTATGCACATCCTCCTTAGATGCCGAAACACCGCGAAGTGCATACCGTTTGCTTGAATCTGAACTCATTGTGTTGTTGTGTAGTTTTGTTGCCTGTCCTCCGATGGAGGATGGCGCAAATATAAATATTTTTTTGGTGTTTGCCTATTCGGTCTTCATAAGTGTTTTGAAAAGTTATCACAAAAAAAATGCCTATCCAAAAACTTGACAGATAGGCATTTTTCAATAAAATAAATATGATGAAATTATTTTGTAAGCAATAATTCTCTGTATTTGGTCAATGTCCACGTTTCATCATCTACTAAAAGCTCTAATTTATCACAGTGGTTTCTAATTTCTTCGAAATACGGCTTCACATTATTGCAATAGGCTTCGGCCATAGCCTGAGCATCATCCAAATGATTTGCTTTCTTTCTCTCGTTTGTCATCTCTTCCACTTTAGAATTGATTCCTTCGATGTGTCCTGAAATTTCCCTGATTAGAATAATTTGCTCTTTGGCGAGTATTTTATATTCTTCTCCAAAGATTTCTTTTAAACCTTTTACATTTTCAATCAATGTGTTTTGATAACGAATCGCTGTTGGAATTACGTGATTTTGGGAAAGATCTCCCAAAACTCTACCTTCGATTTGGATTTTTTTGGTGTATTCTTCCAGTTCGATTTCGTAACGCGCTTCCACTTCAATATGGTTCATAATTCCCATTTCTGAAAATAAATCCAAAGCTTGTTTTGAAGCTCTGGCTTTTAAAGCTTCAGGAGTAGTTTTAAAATTACTCAAGCCTCTTTTAGCTGCTTCAATTTCCCATGCTTCACTGTAACCATCTCCTTCGAAAAGGATTTTTTTGGAAACTTTGATATATTCTCTTAAAACATTGAAGACCGCTTCGTCTTTTTTCAAACCTTTGGTTTCAATCAAAGCATCCACTTCAATTTTGAAATCTTTTAATTGTTTAGCAACAATGGTATTTAAAGTCGTCATTGCATTCGAACAATTCGCGGAGGAACCTACTGCTCTGAACTCAAATTTGTTTCCCGTGAAGGCAAAAGGTGAAGTCCTATTTCTATCGGTATTATCCAAAAGAACATCTGGAATTTTACCTACTACATTTAATTTCAAATCGGTTTTCTCTTCAGGCGATAATTTACCATTGGTTACACCTTCTAATTCAGCCAAAACTTTTGTCAATTGTTCGCCAATAAATACAGAAATAATTGCCGGTGGTGCTTCGTTTGCACCTAATCTATGGTCGTTACTTGCAGTCGCAATAGCACCTCTCAATAAAGATTCATAATCATTTACTGCTTTGATCGTATTGATAAAAAAAGTCAAAAACTGCAAATTGCTCATTGGTGTTTTGCTGGGACTCAACAAGTTTACACCAGTATCTGTAGCCAATGACCAGTTGTTGTGTTTCCCGGAACCATTTACACCTTTGAATGGTTTTTCATGCAGCAATACTTTAAAATCGTGACGTTCGGCTACTTTTTGCATCACATCCATTAGCAAACAGTTGTGGTCAACAGCTAGATTGGTTTCTTCGAAAATGGGTGCCAACTCAAATTGGTTTGGCGCTACTTCGTTGTGACGTGTTTTTACAGGAATTCCAAGCAACATGCATTCTTGTTCCAAATCTCTCATATAAGTCAAAGCACGACTTGGAATAGAACCAAAATAATGATCGTCAAGCTGTTGCCCTTTGGCGGAAGTATGCCCCAGTAACGTTCTTCCAGTCATTATTAAGTCGGGACGAGAGTTTGCCAATGCACTGTCGACTAAGAAATATTCTTGTTCCCAACCTAGAGTTGCAGTAACTTTTTTTACGTTTTTGTCAAAGTATTTACAAACTTCGGTAGCTGCTTCATCCATTGCGGATAAGGCTCTCAACAAAGGAATTTTATTATCTAATGCTTCGCCTGTGTAGGAAATAAAAACCGTTGGAATACATAAAGTAGTTCCGTAAATAAATGCTGGAGATGTTGGATCCCAAGCCGTATAACCACGAGCTTCGAAAGTATTTCTAATTCCACCATTTGGAAAACTAGAAGCATCGGGTTCTTGTTGTACTAGTTGTCCTCCTCCAAATTTTTCTACGGGATCTCCGCCATCATAGGAAGTTTCAAAGAAAGCATCATGCTTTTCGGCAGTGCTTCCTGTAAGTGGTTGAAACCAATGCGTATAATGAGTTACACCTTTTGACAAAGCCCATTCTTTCATACCCATTGCGATATAATCGGCTAATTTCCTGTCTATTTTAGTTCCATACTGAATAGCACCCTGCACTCCTTTTAAGGCATCTGAAGTCAAATATTGCTTCATTGCTTTTTCATTAAAAACATTGGAACCAAAAATAATTGATTTCCTGTCCGTCTCTTCAAAATGGACCGGTTTCCTGGTTGAAGCTTCTTTTAAAGCTTGAAAACGTAATGTTGACATAATAAATTATTTTTTTATCAAAGATAAATTATTATTTTTTCCATACAAAAAATATTGTATTTAAAATTTAACCCGTATAAAAATAGGGCATTCGTAAAAGTTACCTAACTATATATAATTTTACCCCCTTTATTTTACACATAATAACATTTGAATTACATTTGCACTTATTAAATAAATTTATATTATTATGGCTAAAATAAAATTAGAGTACCTTTGGTTAGATGGATATGACCCAACTCAAAATCTTAGAAGTAAAACTAAAGTAGAAGAACACGAAAACTTTCAAGGAACCTTGGCTGAAATTGGAAATTGGTCTTTTGACGGGTCTTCAACAAAACAAGCGGAAGGTGGTTCATCTGACTGTTTATTAGTGCCAGTTGCAATTTACCCTGATCCAACTCGTATCAACGGATACTTGGTAATGACAGAGGTTATGTTTGCTGATGGAAGACCACACCCTTCAAATGGTAGATCTACTATTGATGATGATGGAGATTTTTGGTTTGGTTTCGAACAAGAATATTTCATAATGGATACTAAAACTTTATTGCCTTTAGGATTTCCTATAGGTGGATACCCTGCACCACAAGGAATGTACTATTGTTCAGTAGGTGGAAAAAACACACACGGAAGAAAATTAGTAGAAGAACACGCCGATTTGTGTATTGCAGCAGGACTTAATTTTGAAGGAATTAATCAAGAAGTTGCTTGTGGACAATGGGAATTTCAATTGTTTGCAAAAGGAGCCAAAAAAGCAGGAGATGAAATCTGGGTTGCTCGATATTTATTAGATCGTTTGACTGAAAAATATGGTTACTATATTGAATACCACCCAAAACCACTAGGCGATACTGACTGGAATGGTTCAGGTATGCACGCTAACTTCTCTAACGAAGTTCTAAGAACTTGTGGAGACAAAGCAACTTATGACAAAATATGCGAAGCTTTCCGTCCAGTAGTTGAAGAACACATTGCAGTTTATGGAGCATTTAATGACCAACGTTTAACCGGTAAACACGAAACTGCATCTATCCACGATTTCTCTTATGGAGTATCAGATAGAGGAGCTTCAATAAGAATCCCGCTATATACTGTTCAACATGGTTGGAAAGGATATTTGGAAGACAGAAGACCAGCATCTAATGGTGATCCATATAAAATTGCTGCAAGAATTATCAAAACTGTAAAATCAGCATTGTAATTCTTATCCGATTATACTTAAAAAGTGCTTTTAGAAATGAAAGCACTTTTTTTATACTTTAAAAAGTATCTTTGCAATGAACTACTTTTTAATTCGTAATTTTTAATTGAATAAAATATGATTGTCTGGATTTCCTTTTTAACGGCCATTTTACTTTTTCTTGCACTTGATTTAGGCGTTTTTAATAAAACACCACACATCATTAATACAAAGGAAGCTAGCAGGTGGACGCTTGTATGGGTAACAATGTCCTTTCTGTTTTCTGGGGTAATTTATTGGCTTTATAGCAACAATTATATCTCAAACCCTGACGGTCTCAAGCCAGCCGAGGCTTCCATAAAATATATCACCGGATATTTAATCGAATTGTCGTTAAGTGTTGACAACATATTTGTTATTGCCATTATTTTTTCCTCGTTTAGAATCCCTCAAAAATACCAACATCGCGTATTGTTTTGGGGAATATTGGGAGCTATAGTTTTTAGGGGGTTAATGATATTTTTTGGGGTCTTGCTTATCAACAAATTTACTTGGACGGCATATTTATTTGGAGCCTTCTTGATATTCACCGCAATGAAAATGCTGTTTACCAATGAAGAAGAAAAATTTGAACCCAAGAAATCTTTTGTTTATAGAACATTACGAAAAATAATTCCAATTACAAGTCACATCGATGGAGAACATTTTTTTGTTCAAAAAAGACACATTACAGCGGCAACGCCATTATTTGTGGCACTAATTGTTATTGAAGTAATGGATATCGTCTTTGCAATGGACAGCGTTCCTGCCATTTTGGCTATCACATCGGATCCTTTCTTGGTTTTTAGCTCCAATATTTTTGCTATATTAGGATTGCGTTCGATGTATTTTTTCTTGGCCAATATGCTCGAGAGATTCAGTCATTTAGAATACAGCCTTATTGCCATTTTGAGTTTTGTAGGTCTAAAAATGTTACTTCACGATTACTACGAAATGCCTGAATGGATTTCGCTGACTTTCATTGCACTTTCTCTTATAATAGGGGTTATTGTGTCTTTAAAAATGAGCAAAGAAGAAGTTACCGAGAAAAATAAATAAAAAAAGGAAACCTTTCGATTTCCTTTAATTTTAACCTTATGATAATTTTAGAAATTAATCTTTTGAATTTGATTTTCGTTTATTTTTAATGCCGAAATAACTGCTGCATAATTATTGGTATCAAATGAAGCTGCAAAACTAGCCGGCACAATAACAATTCTTAAAACTTGGTTTACCCTAAAATCTGTAGAAACAGTTTGTAAATCATTTCCAACCATATAAATATTTACATCATTTTTGGTAAAATCGAAATCATATCCAAAATCAAGAGTTCCATTGCTGAAATAATGGGTTTCCGGCAATAACTTCCATAAATCTTGTCCTTGATTTATTCCTGCTAATCGATAAACCAAAACCACGTCAGATGAATATATGGGTGGACTAAAAGTTACTAGTTTGCTGTAATTATTGGTTGAATTGAACGAAGTGGTAACTTCAAATACTTCACTTATTGTGTTATTATCAACAATAGGTCCGTTATCAGTCACTGTACAACTTTGAAAACTAAACATTCCTACAACGGCCAAAATGGTAATTATCTTTTTCATGATTTTAAGATTTAATGATTTATACTTTCAGACTCTATTCACGAACTGTGCCAAAGTTTATTTTATAAAAAATTTGTAGCTTTGAAAAATGAAAAATAAAGTAAAATTACACATGGTTATGCTAGGCTGTACGCCAGAAGGCAGGTTTACTGAACAGCATGATATTTTTTTTGGAATTGGTAATTCATTGAAAGAATTGATTCCTGAAATGATAGCTTTTTGGCCTGAAGCCAAAGGAAAAATTCATATTGATGCCTGGCGCGAAGTAACCATGGTCGATAATTTTTTGATAGAAATTGTTGCCAAAAAAACAGCTGAAAATCCAGTTTCGGATAATTTATTTTTTATCAATCTTGGAGGATATAAAGAAAATGAATTTGAAGAATATCATTATAAAATGCTCACCATTGCCAAAAATATAGGGCTTGCATCCAAAAACGCCAAAGCAACCACTTTCTACAAACACTGCGGTTTCAAAGGAGCCACTTCACACATTGATGATAAATACGGAATTGACGTGGACGATATTCATAATGTCGCCGATATTTTGAATGCACATTACAAAGAAAAATATTCGTTGAAAATCACGAAAGTAAAAACTTTTTTCGAAGAAGATTCGTTGCATATTGGGTATTTGAAGTTGGATAAAATAACCGTTTAGGTCTTTATATGACTAGTCCTAAATAATCGATACAGATTATTTAGGACTAGTTATTTTAGTACTTCTATGTTCTATGAGTCTTAAGAAACGTCAATCGTAGTTTGTTCGGCAATTTTCTTATACGTTCCATTTGTTAGTTTCTCACGAATCGCTTCAAAGGCAGTAAGTGTTTCATCAATATCTGCTAATGTATGTGAAGCTGTTGGTATCATTCTCAATAGAATTATTCCTTTTGGGATTACAGGATATACCACAATAGAAAGAAAAATTCCATAATTTTCTCTCAAGTCGTTTACCATAATCATTGCTTCAGGAATACTTCCTTCAAGATAAACTGGTGTTATACAAGTATTAGTGTCTCCAATATTAAATCCTTTTTCTCTCAATCCATTTTGCAATGCATTCACATTTACCCATAGTTTATCCTTTATCTCTGAGGATTCACGCAACAATTCCAATCGTTTCAATGAACCAATTGTTTGAATCATTGGCAAAGCTTTGGCAAACATTTGAGAGCGCAAGTTGTATTTTAAATAATCAATAATATCGCTATCGGCAGCCACAAAAGCACCAATATTGGCCATTGATTTCGCAAAAGTCGAAAAATAAACATCAATATCATCTTGAACACCTTGCTCCTCACCTGCTCCAGCACCTGTTTTCCCAAGTGTTCCAAAACCGTGTGCATCATCGACCAAAAGACGGAAATTGTATTTCTTTTTCATTTCCACAATTTCTTTCAACTTCCCTTGTTGACCACGCATTCCGAAAACGCCTTCGGTAATAAAAAGGATTCCTCCTCCAAGTTCAGCAGCTAATTTTGTGGCACGTTGCAGGTTTTTCTCCATGCTTTCAATGTCATTATGCTTGTATGTAAAACGTTTTCCACTATGCAAACGAACACCGTCAATAATACAAGCGTGTGCATCAACATCATAAACAATCACATCATTTCTAGTCACCAAAGCATCAATAATCGACACCATTCCCTGATAACCAAAATTCAATAAATAGGCCGACTCTTTCATTACAAAAGCAGCCAATTCTTGCTCTAATTGTTCGTGGTATTTTGTATGACCACTCATCATTCGGGCTCCCATTGGGTAAGCCGCACCATATTCTAATGCAGCATCTGCATCAGCTTTTCTCACTTCAGGGTGATTTGCCAAACCTAAATAATCATTCAAACTCCAGTTCAAAATATCTTTTCCCTGAAATTGCATTCTTGGGCCTAGTTCACCTTCCAACTTTGGAAAAACAAAATAACCTTCTGCTTGTGAAGCCCATTTTCCTAGAGGCCCTTTATTGTTTTGAATTCTTTCGAATAAATCTTTTACCATAATATAAATGAAGTAATAATATTAATTTTAAGTCCCGACAATTCGGGAGCAAAAATAATTATTTAATCTGGCTTATCATAATATTTTATGGGAGCATTTTCCTGCTGTCTACTGTATCTTTTACTTTTTGGCAACAAAAAGCAAAAGGATGTCGTTTCCATCAGGGCTAGGCATCGTTTTTATCAAGAAACTTTGTACATTTGATGAACATTTTTCAATTGCAATGTCAATTGCAAAAATCAATATCAATTTAAAAAAATATGTCACAAGATACCCAAGAATTAAAACTCGCCGTCCTCATTGATGCGGATAACGTTCCGTACAGCAATGTAAAAGGGATGATGGAAGAAATCGCCAAATATGGAACGCCAACCACAAAACGTATTTATGCCGACTGGACAAAACCCAATGCTGGAGGCTGGAAAAGCGTTTTACTGGAACACGCCATTACCCCCATTCAACAATATAGTTATACTGTTGGGAAAAATTCTTCAGATTCTGCTATGATTATCGATGCAATGGATCTTTTATATTCTGACAAAGTTGATGGTTTTTGCATTGTTTCCAGTGACAGTGATTTTACTCGATTAGCAATTAGGCTGCGGGAATCTGGAATGAAAGTTATAGGAATTGGCGAAAAGAAAACACCCAATTCGTTTATTGTTGCCTGCGATAGATTTGTCTACATTGAGGTTTTGGAAGGAGCCATCAAAAAGAAAATTCGTAAACCAGCTATAACTCATTCTACAGGCATTAAAAAGCCAGCGGAAAAAATAACTGGAAAAACTGCCGAGAAAACGGAACAAAAACCGCTCAATAAAATAGATAATCAAACTATCGAACTCATCGAAGATACACTCGAAGCTATTGGAGATGATGATGGTTGGGCATTTCTTGGAGATGTCGGCAATCTTATCGTAAAGAAAAAACCTGAATTCGACCCTCGTAATTACGGGTTTTCAAAACTGACGCCAATGCTAAAATCCCTAACTGACATTCTGGAAATCGACGAAAGAGAATCCGACAAAAAGGGCATCAAGCACGTGTATGTTAGATTGCGCTATAGCTAATTTATTCCACAAAAAAGGAGGCCATTTATAGGCCTCCAATCGTTGATTTTGATTTACCATTATCAGTCATTACCTTACGATATTACTGACTATTGAATAATCTTCTCTGTTCAGATTGAAATACTCAAGTAATTAATCAAAACCACACTCAAATGTACAATTATTTTTTACTTAAATATCTTAAATACAGAGATTTAACAACACATTAACCAAATTATTTTATCTTTTACTAGAAGCGCATTAAAACTAATAAAAATGAGATTATTATATAAATAACCTGTTGGGTGTAATTATTAAAAACGTCTGTTCGAGTGTTTTTTGTGTAGTAAAAGGGAACAAAACTTCTCGATACGCTTCGCACTCGAAGTGACGTGTATCGAGAACCGTTTTTAATGAGATTTTTCTCGTTCTCGATACGATTTTCTAACGAAAATCACTTGAACTGACGAAAAATTATTATCAAAAACTAATTGCACCCAACAGGTTATAAATAATAAAACTTTCCTTTTGCGTATAAAAACAAAAAAGGAGGCCTTTTTACAGACCTCCAATTGTAGATTTTGATTTACCATTATTGACATATACCGTTACTGGCATTGCCGATTATGAGTTGCCATACCTCAATATGAGATAGACATTCTCAAGTAATTAATCAAAACCACACTCAAATTTACAACTATTTTTTATAAGATAAATTAAAATTTAAGTCTTTAACAATGACTTAACTCTATGGTTATCAAAATTATTAATCCTCTATTTAAAAGACTAAATTGATATTATTTCATAAATTATTTGCAATAGTTTTGATTCAAAATTTGTCTGGCAACTCCACTATAAAAACAAAAAAAAGGAGGTCTTTTTACAGACCTCCAATCGTAGATTTTGATTTACCATTATCAACCTGTATCTTACGATATAGCTGACTATTGAATAACCTTTCTTGTGCAGATTGATGTACTCAAGTAATTAATCAAAACCACACTCAAAGATACAATTTATTTTTACATAATGATTTGGTATTAAGTATTTTAACTATAAATTAACGTTGCAGTTTTTATTATTAAAAAATAGGATGTTTTTATAATTACCAAGGTAGTTTTAATCTAAAAAAAGTCCGAATTACCCCCTCGTGAAAGACTGATTTACAGTAAACGTTACTGTATTTTGAGTAGTTGTAATTTTTAATTTTAATTCTGTGGTTGTAAGCCTTACTACTTCAAAAGTTCCTGTCATACCTATGCTTGGAACTGATACAATAACACTATTTCCTGTTTTGGACCAGGTTCCCGAATCAGTCACTAATGAACAACCCGAAATATAATCACCTGAATTGACCACTCCGCTTGCAAGAATGTCAATATAATCTTTGCTACATCCAGCTTGATTTCCTGAATAATCAACTTCTGGGGATGTAATGCCACTTTGGGTAATACTAGTTTTGTTGAAATTCCATTTTCCTTCAATTGATGCAGAAGTAATAGTAGAATTATCTTTGCTACATGAAGTAAAAATCATCCCTAAAACCAAACTAGAAACTAATAATACATTATTTTTTTTCATTTTATCTCTATTTTGTTTATTACACAATAATAATAAAAACCCATTGGGTGCAATTAGTTTTTGATGATATTTTTCGTCAGTTCGAGTGATTTTCGTCAGAAAATCGTATCGAGAACGAGAAAAATTTCATTAAAAACGGTTCTCGATACACGTCACTTCGAGTGCGAAGCGTATCGAGAAGTTTTGTTCCGTTTTACTACACAAAAAACACTCGAATAGACGTTTTTAATAATTACACCCAACGGGTTAATAAAAATACACAAACAAAGTATTTTATCGAACTTTATATACCAATAATCGTTGTTATAAACAGATAAATTGACCTAATATAAGAATTATATTATATTCATAAAACATAAATTGCAAGAAAAAAAGCAGACTAACTATTCGATAATTAAAAATTTATATTCGTTAATACTGTTTTACAAACTTTATATCTTTGTTATTCATTAATTATGAAACAGAAAAAATGAAAATCGTCTTCGCAACCAACAATATAAATAAAATCATCGAAGTCCAGCAAATGCTCCCTTCAACTATTGAAATCATCAGTTTGGAAAGTATCGGTTGCTTTGAAGAAATTCCGGAAACGGCGGCCACCATTGAAGAAAATGCCATAATGAAAGCCAATTACATAACTGAAAAATATGGTTTTGATTGCTTTGCCGATGATACTGGTCTCGAAGTCGAATCACTAAACGGAGAACCTGGTGTTTTTTCGGCACGATATGCCGGAGAACATCGCAGTTCCGATGATAATATGAATAAACTTTTGGAAGCTTTGGCTAATAAGCCCAATAGAAAAGCCAAATTCAAAACCGTGATTGCATTAAACTTGAACGGGAATCAACATCTTTTTACAGGAATTGCCCAAGGCGAAATCACTTTAGAAAAAACAGGAAATCAGGGTTTTGGCTATGATCCCATCTTCAAACCAGAAGGTTATAATCTTACTTTTGCTCAACTTTCACTCGAGGAAAAGGGGGCAATCAGCCATCGTGGCAAGGCAACAGAACAACTTATAGCCTACTTAAAAAACTAACTAATTGATTTTCAAATATCAATAAAATAGTATATCTGAATTATCCATTAGATTATCTCGGTTTTTAGTACTACTTTTGCAGCAAATTTTAAAAACATATATGAATAAATTTGAACAATTAGGATTGAGTGAATCGCTACAACGTGCGATTATCGATCTAGGATTTGAGAATCCGACCGAAGTACAGGAGAAAGCGATTCCCCTATTATTGGAACAAGACACAGATTTAGTTGCGTTGGCTCAGACAGGGACAGGGAAAACGGCAGCTTTTGGTTTTCCAGTCATTCAAAAAATTGATGCCAACAACAGAAATACACAGGCGTTAATTTTATCACCTACCCGCGAACTATGTTTGCAGATTACAAACGAAATTAAAAACTACTCAAAATACGAAAAAGGTATTAATGTAGTAGCTGTTTATGGTGGTGCAAGTATTACAGAACAGGCTAGAGACATCAAAAGAGGTGCGCAAATTATTGTGGCTACTCCAGGTAGAATGCAGGACATGATTAACAGAGGATTAGTAAACATAACCCAAATTAATTATTGTATCCTTGACGAGGCAGATGAAATGTTGAATATGGGATTCTACGAAGACATCGTAAACATTCTTTCAACAACGCCAGACGAAAAAAGCACTTGGTTATTCTCGGCTACAATGCCTGCAGAAGTAGCTAGAATTGCAAAACAATTTATGCACAATCCGTTAGAAATTACTGTTGGAACCAAAAATTCAGGTTCTGCAACAGTTTCCCACGAATTTTATTTAGTGAATGCGCGTGATCGCTATGAAGCTTTGAAACGATTGGCCGATGCCAATCCAGACATTTTCTCTGTGGTTTTTTGTAGAACAAAGCGTGACACACAAGCTGTTGCCGAAAAATTAATCGAAGATGGTTACAGCGCTGCAGCCTTGCACGGAGATTTATCTCAAGCGCAACGTGATGGCGTAATGAAATCGTTTAGAGGAAAACAAATACAAATGCTGGTTGCTACTGACGTTGCTGCACGTGGAATTGACGTTGACAACATTACTCACGTAGTAAACTACCAATTGCCTGACGAAATAGAAACTTACAATCACCGTTCAGGTAGAACTGGTCGTGCAGGAAAATTAGGAACTTCTATTGTAATTGTAACTAAAAGTGAAATCCGCAAAATTTCTGCCATTGAAAGAATCATCAAACAGAAATTCGAAGAAAAAACAATACCATCTGGAATCGAAATTTGTGAAATCCAATTATTGCATTTGGCCAACAAAATAAAAGACACCGAAGTTGACCACGAAATTGACAACTATCTTCCGGCAATTAATGATGTATTGAATGATTTGTCGAAAGAAGAATTGATCAAGAAAATGGTTTCGGTAGAATTCAACCGTTTCATCAATTATTACAAGAAAACTAGAGATATTTCTTCTCAATCATCAGGTTCTGAAAGAAGAGAACGCGATGACAGAGATGGTTCTTCAAGAGAAAACAACAACGGAGGAGCCACAAGATACTTTGTAAACATTGGGTCTAGAGACAATTTCGACTGGATGTCATTGAAAGATTATTTGAAAGAAACATTAGACCTTGGTCGTGATGACGTTTTCAAAGTTGACGTAAAAGAAGGTTTCTCTTTCTTTAACACTGATCCAGAACACACTGATAAAGTAATGGAAATATTAAACAACGTACAATTAGAAGGACGTCGTATTAATGTTGAAATTTCTAAAAACGATGGTGGCGGAAGACGTGATCACAACGGAAGAAGTTCTGGTGGTGGTTTTAGCGGAAGCCGTTCAGGAGGCGAAAGAAGTTCAGCCCCAAGAAGAGAAGGTAATTTTGCTCCAAGAAGAGAAGGCGGATTCAGAAGCGACAGAAGTTCAGCTCCTAGAGAAGGTGGCTTTGGCGGAAGAAGTGCAGCTCCAAGAACTGGCGGTTTTTCAGATAGAGCTCCAAGATCATCAGAAGGTCCAAGACGTGACGGTGGTTCGTCAGAAAGACCAGCAAGACGTTCTGAAAGTTTTGGAGATGCTCCTAGAGAAAAAAGACCAAGAAGAAGTTAACACTTTTTGTTAATTTTCTTATAATTATACTGAAACTACAAAATATTTAATACCGTTTTTATTACTTTTAAAGTTTTAAATCAGTTTATGAAATATTTTGTAGTTTTCTTCTTTTTAATAGTTTCGTCAAGTGCTTTTGCACAAGTTTTAGAATCACCCCAAAAAGTTTCTGGCACAATTGTTAACGACAATAACCAACTTCCTTTACCTTATGTAAATATCATTAACATCAATAAAGTAAGAGGAACAACTACAGACGAAAAAGGTTTTTTTGAAATTAATGTTAGCGCAAACGATACCCTGCATATTTCAATTTTAGGTTTTCAATCATTGAGAATTAAAGTAACCAATGACTGGATAAAAAATAAAACCACTAAAATTCACCTTACAGAAAAAGCATACGCCCTTGAAGAAATAATCATCAGACCTTATGATTTAACTGGGTATCTAGAAGTCGATTCAAAATTAATTCCCGTTAAGGAAAATTATCGCTACAGCATTTCTGGATTAACACAAGGTTATGAAGCCGGAGAATATTCGCCAAATGCCTTTGGCAAAGTAATGGGTTCCATCTTCAATCCAGCCGATATGCTTTATAATTTTTTTGGCAAAAAACCCAAAGAACTAAAAAGATTAAAAGAAATGAAGAAGGATGATACCGTTAGAAATCTTCTCGAATCAAAGTTTGATAGAGAAACTATTTCGGTACTTCTTGGGGTTGATAAAAATGAAATAGCCGAAATCTTGGAACGTTGCAATTACTCGGAATCTTTTGTAAAAACCGCAAATGATTTGCAGATTCTGGACGCAATTGGCTCTTGTTATGAGGAATATAAAATCTTGAAGCGGAAATAGTTCCCTTTTGTGAAGATGAAAAAAATCTAATTTATGTAAATTCCGTTTCTTTCAAGAATTGCAAAGAGATAAATACTCTCGTTTGGATCATATTTTTCTACACCACTTAGATACCATTTCCTTATTATACTGAGTTGATACGACGTATAACCTTCTGCATCTATACTCAAGCCAAGCAAACCCGCAAGGAGAAAATCTTCCAATATTTTATTAGTAACAATACGTTGGGGAATTCCTTTACTAACATCTCCGTTCATTCGCTCATAATCTGCCCTTCCGGAAATAAATCCAGAATTAAAAGCATCATTATTTTTTTTGAAATTAACTTGGAAAAATGGATTTAATCCATTTGAATAACCCTCAAAATATACTTTTCTGTAGGCAGGGCTATAGATGTTTTTCGTATTCATGAAATAATGTGGTTTAAAATTTCGTTTCAAACATATCAACAATATTTGAATAAATACACAAAAATCGTTAAAAGGAAAAAATACTCTTCAAATAACAATGACAATGCCGTTTGTCGATAAAATTTGGGACAGAAACTACTACAAATCGGCGTAATATCTTTCTTCAATTCGCTTAATATCTTTTATCGAATTCTTTGCCCAAGCCAAACGTTTTTCCAAAATTTCCTCTTCGGATAAATGCCAGTCAATATCCGATTTGCGCAAACGGTTCGTCAGGTTTTGAATAATTATCGCTGCCGAAACCGAGATATTCAAACTTTCGGTAAAACCAACCATTGGAATTTTTAGAAAACCATCCGCTTTTTGTAAAATTTCTTCTGATAATCCGTCTCTTTCCGTTCCAAAAAACAAGGCGCTTGGTTTCGAAATATCGAAATCGTCCATTAAGCAATCATTCTCGTGAGGTGTCGTGGCTATGATTTGATAACCTTTGTTTTTCAGAGTTTCCACGCAGTCTGTAATGCTGTCAAATGCGTTAATATCGACCCATTTTTGCGCTCCCATCGCAATTTCCTTGTCGATGCTTTTCCCGTAACGTTGCTCAATCACATTCAATTCCTGAATACCAAAAACCTCGCAACTACGCATCACCGCACTGGTGTTGTGCATTTGAAAAACATCTTCTACAACCACCGTAAAATGATTGGTTCTATTTTGGAGCACTTTCAGGAACTTATTTCTTCGATTTTCAGTCAGGATGTTTTCAAGAAAATTAAGGTAATCGATGTCAATCATATTGCAGTATTATTTTTGGTAAAAATACTAAAAAACACTAACTTTATTTATCTAAAACTGATAAGAAAATCCGTTAAATCTGCGTTTGAAAATCCGTTTCATCTGCGTCCAATTATAAAAATATGAAAAAAAAGCTAGTCGTCTTAACTGGAGCCGGAATCTCTGCCGAAAGCGGTATCAAAACCTTTCGCGATGCTGGCGGACTTTGGGAAGGACACAACGTTATGGATGTGGCAACACCCGAAGGCTGGTATAAAAATCCAAAAATGGTGATGGATTTTTATAACCAAAGACGCCAACAATTACACGAGGTACAACCCAATCTTGGACATCAAATCCTGACAGAATTGGAAAATGATTTCGAGGTATTCATTATCACCCAAAACGTGGATAACCTCCACGAAAAAGCAGGAAGTAAGAATGTTTTGCATCTTCACGGAGAATTATTGAAAGTGCGAAGCACAAAAAACATAAACTATATTCTGGATTGGCAGGGCAATTTGAATTTTGGCGATGTCGATGATAAAGGAAACCAATTGCGACCTCACATTGTCTGGTTTGGCGAAGAAGTTCCCGCTTTGGAAGAAGCGGTTCGGATAGTTCAAAAAGCCGATATTCTTGTGATAATCGGTACATCTTTGCAGGTTTATCCGGCAGCAAGTCTGATGAATTTTACCGATGCAACGATTCCTGTTTTTTATATTGACCCTAAACCTGCAACTATACAAAATTTGCGAAATCGGGTAAAAATTATTCCGATGAATGCGACAGAAGGTGTTGCAGTTTTGAAACAAAGATTATTTGATTTGTCCTAAAAAAGGGAGCCCGGAACGCGAAATACTGAACACTATTCCTTATTTTTGCGGTTCAAAACATCACAACAGCAATGACAACCTTAAACGAATTAAACGCCATATCTCCAATAGACGGAAGATACAGAAGCAAAACAGTTTCACTTTCAAAATATTTCTCAGAAGAAGCCTTGATTAAGTACCGTGTATTGGTCGAAATCGAATATTTTATCGCGCTTTGCGAAATACCTTTGCCCCAATTAAAAAGTGTAACACCAGATTTATTTGAAAGTCTACGCAATATCTATAAAAATTTATCTACCGATGATGCTCTTTGGATAAAAGAAACTGAAAAAATAACCAACCATGATGTGAAAGCCGTAGAATATTTCATCAAAAATGCTTTCGAAAAACTGGGAATATCTGAATATAAGGAGTTTATTCATTTCGGATTGACATCACAAGACATCAACAATACAGCGATTCCGCTTTCGACCAAGGAAGCTTTCGAGAAAGTATATATGCCTTCCTTGATTACTTTGACCTCAGAATTGAAAGAGTTGAGCATCGAATGGAAGGACGTCCCAATGCTTGCTAGAACTCACGGACAACCTGCTTCGCCAACACGTTTGGGCAAGGAAATTGGTGTTTTTGTAGAACGATTGGAAGAGCAAATGCGTTTATTGTTCAACATTCCGTTTGCAGCAAAATTTGGTGGTGCAACTGGAAATTACAATGCCCATCACGTGGCGTATCCACATATTGATTGGAAAAATTTTGGAAGTAGTTTTGTCGAGGAAATCCTTGGATTACATCATTCTTTCCCGACAACCCAAATCGAACATTATGATCACTTCGCAGCGTTTTTCGATGCGTTAAAAAGAATAAATAACATTATTATTGATTTAGACAGAGATATTTGGACGTATGTTTCAATGGAGTATTTCAAACAAAAAATCAAAGCTGGTGAAATTGGTTCTTCAGCAATGCCACACAAAGTAAACCCTATCGATTTTGAAAATTCAGAAGGAAATTTAGGAATAGCGAATGCTATTTTCGAACATCTTTCGGCAAAATTACCTATATCAAGATTGCAACGCGATTTGACGGATAGCACCGTTTTGAGAAACATTGGAGTTCCTATGGGACATACTTTAATCGCTTTTGAAGCCACGTTGAAAGGTTTGAATAAACTACTTTTGAACGAACCAAAATTTGAAGAGGATTTAGAGAAAAACTGGGCAGTTGTTGCCGAAGCCATTCAAACGATTTTGCGTCGCGAAGGCTATCCAAATCCGTATGAAGCCTTGAAAGGTTTGACCAGAACCAACGAAGCCATCAACAAGAAAGCCATTCATAATTTTATTGCAACATTAGAAGTTTCATCTGAAATAAAAGCAGAATTGATGAAGATTACGCCAAGTAATTTCTTGGGAATATAGTTTAAAAAACACTCCAAGCACAAAGCAATTATGAAGAATTATATTCTAAAAACCGTAATGCTTTGTGCTTTTTTTCTTTTATTTTCCTGTGAAAATATAAAATCAAAACCTGAAACTAAACCAGTAATCAAGCCTATTGTAGCTGGAGTGGTTATGTCTTTTGATGATGCCTACATAAATGAATGGTTTGATGCTGACCAAAAACTAAAACAATATTCCTGGAAGGCCACTTTTTGTGTTTGCAAAATAAACACCTTGCACCATTCCGAAATCAAGAAACTCCTTGAATTACAAAAGGAAGGGCACGAAATAGCAGGCCACGGACTTCATCATTATCATGCTGAAAAATTTGTTGCAAAATACGGTATAAATGAATATTTCAAGCAGGAAATCAATCCGATGCTGGATTTAATGCACTTTTATGGATTAAAAGTAACATCATTTGTCTATCCGTATGGAGGAAGAAACACAAAATTGGATACCGCTTTATTAAACAAGTTCAATATAATAAGAGGACGAGCATTTTGCGAAATCAATCCAATAAAACAAGGATGCTATTTCAATCATTCTAAAATTGTTTATAGTTTCAGTATTGATGACACCCACAACCACTTTGACATTCCGTATCTATTGAAATTACTGGATTACGCAAAGAAAAATGATAAAATTTTGATTCTGAACAGCCATAAAACTGTAGAAAATGTGACTGCGGATTATCAGACTAAAAATGCAACATTAGAGCTTATTTGTAAATATGTAAAAATTCATAATATGAAGTTTTATACTTTATCTGATTTAAATGGTTTAGAACAAAATTATTTCAATTCTCAAAAAAAAGAATGATTCATTAAAGTTTCTTCAATAATAATTAAAAATAATTCGATCCCGTCCAGACTTCATTTTGTTTTGACGGGATTTTCTGTTTTTACTGATAATAATATCATAAAAATAGATTATAGAGAGATTCAGATTTTTAAAAACGCATATTATTTATTAACTTTAGTAATATGCGTCCCTATCAGAATTTGGAGTTGATTATATAAATCAGCAATGAAATAAAAGCAGAAATCTAAATTTTATCTTGGCTAAAAAGCTTCAAAAAAAATAGAAATTATGCCAAAAAATAAAATCTTGATATTATTTTTTCACCCATTATTCGAGAAATCCTGCGCGAATAAGGTATTGGTACGAAACATTCCAAAGTCCGAAAACATCACTTTTCACGATTTATATGAGGAATATCCAAATTTTGATATCGATATCAAACGGGAACAATCACTGTTAAGTCAGCACGACATTATTATTTGGCAACATCCATTGTATTGGTATAATTGTCCCCCACTTATGAAGCAATGGATTGATATGGTTTTTGAATATGATTGGGCTTACGGAAAAAAGGGAGAAGCCTTGAAAAATAAAATAATTTTTCAAGTGATTACCACCGGTGGCGAAAAGGAAAGTTACTGCGAAAAGGGGTATAATCAGCATCATATTACTAATTTAATTAAGCCCTTTAATCAAACTGCAAGAGTTTGCAAAATGGAATACTTGCCTCCTTTTGTTATACACGGAACATATAAAATGACAAAAAGAGGTTGTGACAAAATGGGTTTGATATATGGATCTTTACTATATTATTTGGAAAATAATATTTTAGATACCAATAAAATTTTACGCTACGAATATTTGAATGATTGGTTTTCAACGATAAAAAAATAATATGGAAACGGACTTCCTTTTTCGAGCTGTTATCTACTTGTCGGCGGCGGTTCTTTGCGTTCCAATAGCCAAAAAACTGGGAATGAGTTCCGTATTGGGCTACTTGTTCGCGGGGATAATTATTGGTCCATTTGTTCTGGGCTTCATTGGTAATGAAGATGAAAATATTATACACTTTGCCGAATTTGGAATTGTGATGATGTTATTTTTGATTGGCTTGGAGATGGAGCCCAGCAGGTTTTGGAAAATGCGAAAAATATTTCTAGGAATGGGTTCTATGCAATTATTAGGAACCAGTTTGGCAATATTTATTTTGTGTCTCCTTTTTACGGATTGGAATTGGAAAATAATATTGGCTATTTCATTGACTTTAGCACTATCTTCCTCTGCAGTTGTTTTGCAAAACTTAGCCGAGAGAGGATTACAAAACTCTTCGGTAGGACAATCTTCGTTTGCCGTTTTAATTTTTCAGGACATTGCAGTAATACCCATTTTGGCTTTTTTACCTGTTTTGACGACATACATACCAAACAAAGTTAATGATATCCATCAATCTTTAATTTCTAGCTTTCCCAGTTGGTTACAGGCGATAATTATAATTGGAATAATTTTGATGATTTATTTTTTAGGTCGATATTTTTTTGTGTTATTATTCAAAATTATTGCCCGAACACAATTACAGGAATTATTCACCGCCGCAGCATTATTATTGGTTGTAAGTATTTCGTGTTTAATGCACCTAATTGGGTTAAGTCCTGCTCTTGGCGCCTTTTTGGCAGGGGTCGTACTTGCCAATTCCGAGTTTCGTCACGAATTAAAAAGCGACATCGCCCCATTCAAAGGTTTGCTTTTGGGATTATTTTTTATTGGTGTCGGAGCGTCAATAGATTTTAAATTGATTCTAGAAAATCCGGAGTTCATTTTCATTTTTGGAGCGATGTTGACTTTGGTAAAATTCACAGTATCCTTCACAACTAGTAGATTTTACAAAAAGAAAATGGATCAAAACATATCATTTGCTCTTGGTTTAAGTCAAGCAGGAGAATTTGGTTTTGTGATTATGAGTTTCTGTTTGCAATTACATATCATTCCAACTATTTTAGGAAACCAAATTATGGCAATCATAGCAATGAGTATGGTAGCAACACCCTTCCTACAACTTGTATACGAAAATTATATTTCTCCAAATTTAAAAATTAAAGAAAACAAAAAGGTGACCGAAGATGAAATTATAGAAGAACATAACCCAGTAATTATTGCTGGTTTTGGGCATTTTGGAAGCACCGTTGGCCGTTTATTGCGAGCCAATAACGTGAAATCAACCATATTAGATAATGATTCAGACCAAATTACTTTATTACGAAAAATGGGTTTTAAAGCTCATTATGGTGACGCCACAAGATTAGAATTATTAGAAGCTGCTGGCTGCAAAAAAGCAAAATTATTTATCGCTGCAGTAGGCAATTCAAAGATAAACTTGCAGATAATTGAAACATTACGGATTCATTATCCCAATTTAAAAATTCTTACTCGAGCCAAAAACAGAGTTGATGCCTATGAATTAATCGACCATAGAGTGGAACACGTTTATCGGGAAACCTTATATAGTGCGGTTAGTATGGGAGTTGATGTATTGGTAGCATTGGGAATTCGAAAATATACCGCAACCAGACAAGCAATTCAATTTATAAAAAATGATGAAATGATAACTCGCAAATTAGCCAAAAAAAGGTACAATAAAATGGCTTATCTGACGACCATCATAGCAGAAATAAAAATGCAGGAACAAATCTTGAAAAATGATTTAAAATCACAAGAAGCTGCCACAAATCATAGCTGGGACAGTGAGTACTTGAAGCAAAAAAGGCAAGAATAATATTCAAAAAAAGGTGTAAGAAATAAATCTTGCACCTTTTGTGTTGTAGCCTTTCGCCTTTCAGTTTATTTTATCTCGAATAATTCGGGGCTTCTTTTGTAATTGTCACATTATGCGGATGACTTTCGGTGATTCCGCTAGAAGTGATACGAACAAAACGACCCGTTTCTTGCAATGTCGGAACATCTTTCGATCCGCAATAACCCATTCCGGCACGAAGCCCGCCAATGAACTGTTGCATACTTTCTTCTAATTCGCCTTTGTAAGGAACGCGACCCACAATTCCTTCAGGAACCAGTTTCTTAACATCATCTTCCACATCTTGGAAATAACGGTCTTTTGACCCGCCTTCCATCGCTTCAACAGAACCCATTCCTCGGTAGGATTTGAATTTTCTTCCTTCGAAAATAATGGTTTCTCCCGGAGATTCTTTTGTCCCGGCAAGAAGTGAACCTAACATTACACAATCAGCTCCAGCAGCAATCGCTTTAGGTATATCTCCCGTATAACGAATTCCTCCGTCAGCAATAACGGGAACTCCAGTGCCTTTTAAAGCAGCGGCAACTTCCAGAACTGCAGAAAATTGAGGAAATCCAACTCCAGCTATAACACGTGTGGTACAAATAGAACCAGGCCCAATACCAACTTTTACGCCATCGGCACCATTTTCCACAAGAAATCTGGCGGCTTCTGGTGTAGCAATATTTCCCACGATAACATCAATTTTTGGAAATTTAGCTTTAATATCTTTCAAAACATTTACAACACCCTGAGTATGACCGTGGGCAGTATCAATAATTACAGCATCGACTCCAGCTTGTATCAAAGCAGTAGCTCTTTCGAGTGCGTCGCCAGTAACTCCAATAGCTGCGGCAACACACAAACGACCGTAAATATCTTTATTAGCATTTGGTTTTTGGGTTAATTTGGTAATATCTCTAAAAGTGATCAATCCAACCAGTTTATTGTTGGCATCCACAACGGGAAGTTTTTCGATTTTGTTTCCTTGCAAAACGACTTCGGCTTGACCAAGAGAAGTTCCTTCGGCAACGGTAACCAAATTTTCGCTAGTCATTACTTCAATAATTGGTCGAGCATTGTTGCTTTCGAAACGTAAGTCACGATTGGTGACAATTCCTTTAAGGACTCTGTTTTCGTCAACAATTGGAATACCGCCAATCCCAAATTCCTTCATTGCTTTTTTCGCATCGGCAACGATAGAAGTCAAGGGCAAAGTCACCGGATCGATGATCATCCCAGATTCGGCACGTTTTACTTTTCGAACCTTGGCAGCTTGTTGTTCAATTGTCATATTCTTGTGCAAAACGCCAATTCCTCCTTCTTGAGCCATCGCAATTGCCATCGCACTTTCTGTAACGGTATCCATCGCAGCAGAAACAATTGGAACGTTAAGCGATATGTTTCTTGAAAATTTTGATTTAATACTCACTTCGCGAGGAAGTACGCTGGAAAAATTTGGTACTAATAATACGTCATCGTAAGTTAAACCTTCGCCGATAATCTTTGAGTTGTGTGCTATCATTGCAATTTGAAGTTGTAGTTAAATTGCGTGCAAATTTAGTGAATCTTAAGCAGAAAAACATCATAATTTACAATTTAAATAATTAAATTAGCAGTACTTAAAAATTTCTCGTTTTTAACCTTGTTGAATCATTTTTTAAAATGAAAAAACATCTATAATTTCCCGATGGAAAAATCAAGCCATTCATTAAGAGGACTTTCTAATGAAGAAGTGACTCTGTCAAGAGAAAAGCACGGTGCTAATTCACTGGAACATCAGGACAAGAATGGTTTTCTAATTTCTCTAATCGAAATGGTCAAGGAACCAATGTTTTTACTGTTAGTGACGGCAACCGGAGTTTATTTTGTGACGGGAAAATATGGTGACGGAATATTTATGTTGGCAGCAATCATTTTGGTCTCCACCATTTCGCTTTATCAAGAATCCCGAAGTCGAAATGCCATCGAAACTTTAAAAAAATTATTACAACCCAAAAGCAAGGTTATTCGAAATGGAGAAATCATCGAAATTCCAAGCGAGGAAATTGTTCTTGGCGATATAATCCAAACAGAGGAAGGCACTTTTATACCGGCAGATGCAATTATTCTTCAATCCAATGATTTTTCGGTAAATGAATCTATTTTAACCGGTGAATCGCTGGCCGTTTTCAAGAATAAAGACTCAGTAATTAACGAGGTTTTCCAGGGGACAATTGTAGCAAGTGGACTGGCTATTTGTGAAGTTACTGCCATTGGCGACCAAACCCAATTGGGAAAAATTGGCAAAAGCTTGGAAGCAATAGTCGAAGAAAAAACGCCATTGCAGGTTCAAATTGGAGATTTTGTTAAGAAAATGTCGATTATAGGTTTGGTAATTTTCGGAATTGTTTGGGCTATTAATTTTTACAATTCCAAATTAATTTTAGACAGTTTGCTGAAGGCTTTAACCTTGGCTATGAGCATCATTCCGGAGGAAATCCCGGTTGCTTTTACCACATTTATGGCTTTGGGCGCTTGGCGATTAATGAAAATGGGGATAATTGTAAAACAAACCAAAACCGTAGAAACCCTTGGAAGTGCCAATGTGATTTGTACCGATAAAACGGGAACAATTACTGAAAACAAAATGAGTTTGGCACAATTATACACGTTTTCAAACAATAAAATTAATGGCAATTTCAATGAAAAATTAAATAATGAAGAACTAGAATTACTCAGAATCTCAATGTGGGCAAGCGAACCGATTCCTTTCGACGGAATGGAAATCGCATTACACGATGCATATACAAAATGGGAAACGGATGATGAACGCCCCAATTTCAAATTGATTCACGAATATCCATTGGACGGAAATCCGCCAATGATGACCCATATTTTTGAAAGTAAAAACGGAGCACGAATTGTTGCGACCAAAGGAGCTGCAGAAGCAATAATGGCACTTTCAAACCTTTCGGAAATTGAAACACAACAAATCAACGAAGCTATTGAATCTATGTCAAAAGAAGGATTTCGGGTTTTGGGAGTTGGTATTTCTGAATTTAAAGGAAATAAATATCCAAAAACACAGCAAGAATTCTCTTTTCAATTCAAGGGATTGGTCGCTTTTTACGATCCTCCAAAGGAGAATATCAGAACTGTGTTTGACACTTTTTACAATGCAGGAATTCAAGTAAAAATAGTAACGGGAGACAATGCAACGACAACCTCGACAATTGCCAGACAAATAGGTTTCAAAAATCCCGAAAACGTACTCAATGGAGATGCATTGATGGAGATGGATGAAGTTTCCTTAAAAGAAAAAGTGATGAAAACCACCATTTTCACCAGAATGTTTCCCGAGGCCAAACTTAAAATCATTAAAGCCTTAAAAGCAAATAACCAAATTGTGGCGATGACTGGAGACGGCGTAAATGATGGTCCCGCTTTAAAATCAGCACACATAGGGATTGCGATGGGAAAAAAAGGAACCGAAATTGCGAAACAAGCGGCAAATCTCATCCTGATAGAAGATGATTTGGCAAAAATGGTTGACGCCATCGCTATGGGGAGAAAAATATATGTCAACTTAAAAAAAGCCATTCAATATATCATTTCCATTCACATTCCTATCGTTTTGATAGTCTTTATTCCGCTGGTTTTGGGTTGGACTTACCCCAATATTTTCTCACCGGTTCACATAATTTTTCTAGAAATAATTATGGGACCTACTTGCTCCATTATTTACGAAAATGAGCCTATGGAACCCAACCTGATGTTACAAAAACCGAGGCCATTTACCACCACATTTTTCAACCTGAAAGAGATAACAATTAGCATCATACAAGGACTCATCATCACTTTGGGACTTTTATTTGTCTATCAATATTGTATTCAAGCAAATTGTACCGAAAGTGTAACCCGAACAGCTGTATTTCTCACGTTAATAGCATCAAATATCTTTCTTACATTGGCCAATCGTTCCTTCTATTATTCGATAATTACGACTTTAAAATACAAAAATAATTTGGTTTTGATAATCATTGGAATAACCGTTTTAATCACCAGTTTACTTTTGTTTGTTCCTGCATTTTTGCATTTCTTTATGTTTGATAAAGTATCGACTTTTCAAATAATGCTGAGTATTTTGGTGGGGTTTGTTTCGGTGATTTGGATTGAAATTTATAAATGGATCAAGCGAAGGAGACAAAAATAATTGGTGTTTAATAAGGTGTATTTTTATTGGGGAAAATAATATTGAGTCCCAATTGAAAAGACAAACTATTGGCTTTGGAAACATCCTGATATTCCAGAAGATTGTCGGCGAGAATATAAAAATTAACTTTGCCAACAGTTGTTGACAATCCCAATCCAATGTTTTTGGCAGAAAATGAATCCAATGTATAAGTTGCCTTCATTTCCAGAGAATCGAAAATTTGTCTTCTATAATATGCAGTCAAAGCCATAAAGGGCATTCTTGGTGTAGACATCGCAAATAATTGAGCACCTACGGAATTCGTATATTTCATTTCATTTCCGGTGCAATTACACGTTGAACCTCTTCCATCTCCAAAAGAATATTGAATCGAAGAATTTAATTTTACCGGTCTCCAAGTCGTGTATTTTGTATGTAAAGTATCTAAGGGAATGGCATCCTGAAAATCTTGCAATAGATTATTATTTGAATTTCCGCCAATGAAATCAGGTGTCAGACCTACATATTTATAATATCCTTTATAGCTGTAACTTTCGACTTCCTTGCTGTGTTTTATGAATCCAATATCTGTAATACTTGCTGTAAACTGGACGTTTTTTTTGGGATAATAGGTTAGTCCGACATCAAATCCCAAACCTAGATTGCCTCCTAAAAGCATTTTTTTTGTAATATCGCTTTTGGCATTTCCAGAATAATTATTAGTATAATTTAAAAATCCAGAAGTATTTACTGTTATATTTGAAGAAATAATCTGATCATAAATAGAATTAGCACCTTGAATTGTATAAAAATATCCTGAATTTTGAGTTGAAGAAATATTAAAAATACTGGAATAAATCTTTCCGCGAACGCCTACAATCAATTTGTCACTTATGTTTTTGTGGTATCCAACGTGAAAAACTGAAAGCAATTCGCCTTTTGCATTCAAATCGCCCAAATCAAAAACTTTCCCTAGATAATCCCTGTTTCCATCCAATGCAAATATTGCAATATCTTTAGGCATATAAGCCAAAAAATCCATTTCTTGATACATCCCAAAAGAAATATAGGCATTACTTTGCCAATCACCAATTTTAAAACCTCCATTAAAAAACTCTATTTGCTCATTGATGGCAAGTTTGTCTTTTCGAGAAGTTGAAAACACAACATTCCTTAATTTAGTATTAAAATCCACTCCATTATCGGCAAATAAATCATAAGCCGAAAATCCGCTAGAGCCTACATTTGCAGAAATTCCCGAGAGTAATGGAACGCCAAAATACCATTGATATTTCACATCCGAACCCGGATTTGTCAACAAGGATTGGGGAACTGAGGTGAAGTTATATAAAATTTGCTTGTTTTGGGAGAAGCAACTAATTGACACCAATAAAACAATAATTAAAACCGCTTTTCTCATTGCAATACTAAGTAAACCGTGGCACTTGAAATTAATTTTAGACTTCCTGGACTACTTTCGGTCAATGCAGTCCCTGGCAACATTGTAACCTTAAAAGCAATTTTACGGCTATTTTTAAGCAAATCCAATTTTGCATTTTCAAATATTTCGGTCTTTGCAACAGGATTTTGTCCGATGGTATAAGCCGGAACATTAAAACTAATGGTATAGAGTTTTGAATTATTGCCATTAAGGAAATATACATCAATTATGTAAGCCCTATTTATGGTATTAGTAATTTCAAAAAAAAGATCTGTTCTTACCAAACTTTTATTAAAAAAAGAATCCCTAAACACATCGAAGGTTTGGGAATCAAAAAATACGTATTGTTCTATTCCATTAGTGACAAATTGATTTGCAGGGAGATCAAAAGTTGCTAAATTTGAAACGATAACAGGCTCCGACTTTAAGTCATTGACTTGATTAAAGTCTAAATTGCTGGAACAGGAAAACAAGAAAATGGAGAGGGAAAATATTCCTATAAATTTATTCATAACGGTAAAAGACTTGGGCGAGCAAAGTTACAACGAAAGTTTTGGAATTTTATTATTTTCTAATGAAAGTCTCCAAATAATTTTGAAGCTTCATTATAAGCGCTTTCAAAACTTAATGGCTTTAGATTCATATTTTCATTTTTTGCTGTAAAATAGGATAACAATTTTTCGGTAGGCATATTGCCCGTTAAAACATCTTTTGCCATTGGGCATCCGCCAAAACCCTGAATGGCGCCATCAAAACGACGACAACCTGAATTGTAGGCTGCATCAATTTTCTCAAACCATTTATCTGGAGTGGTGTGAAGATGAGCACCAAATTCAATCTTGGGATATTTTGGAATTAAATGCGAAAACAAATATTGAATCACATCTGGAGTAGAACTTCCAACAGTATCGGAAAGCGAAAGGATTTTCACACCCATATTGGATAATTTTTCTGTCCATTCGCCAACAATTCCCAAACTCCAAGGATCACCATATGGATTACCAAATCCCATCGAAAGATAGGCCACAACTTCTTTATTGCTTTTATCGGCAATTTCAAGGATTTCTCCCAAAGTTATCAATGATTCGGCAATAGTTTTGTGCGTATTCCGCATTTGGAAATTCTCCGAAATCGAAAAGGGAAATCCTAAATATTGTATGGATTGATGTTGAGAAGCAGCAATCGCACCTTGCGTATTTGCAATTATGGCGAGCAATTTACTTCGAGTTTGTGACAAATCTAGTTGTGCCAAAACTTCGGCAGTGTCCTGCATTTGCGGAATGGCTTTAGGCGAAACAAAACTCCCAAAATCTATGGTATCAAAACCTACACGCAACAAAGACTGAATGTAAGTCACTTTTCTTGCCGTAGGAATAAAAGCTTTTATTCCTTGCATAGCGTCTCGCGGACATTCTATAATTTTTATTGCTTCCATAGAAGCCCAAATATAAGAAAGTTTAAAGTCTTACCGTTTAAAGTCTTTTTAAAATTGCTTTATTAATTTTCTTTATCAAACCTGGTCCTTCATAAATAAAGCCAGTATAAAGCTGTATTAAACTGGCTCCAGCTTCGAGTTTTTCGATTGCGTCTTCAGGGGAATGAATTCCTCCTACTCCAATAATTGGGAAGGCTTTATTGCTTTTTTCAGAAAGAAAACGGATGACTTCGGTAGAGCGTTTACTTAATGGTTTTCCTGACATTCCACCTGTTTCAGTTTTATTTTTAGATTGCAATCCTTCACGTGACAAGGTAGTATTGGTCGCAATTACACCCGCAATTTTGGTTTGCTTTACAATATCTATAATATCCAGTAATTGAGAATCGGTCAAGTCGGGTGCGATTTTTAAGAGGATTGGTTTTTGTTTTGGCTTCGCCAAATTTTTATTTTGCAACACTTGGAGTAATTGTGTCAATGGCTCTTTTTCCTGAAGTTCGCGAAGATTTGGAGTGTTTGGGGAACTCACGTTGACCACAAAATAATCTACATAATCAAACAAGGTATCAAAACAAATCAAATAATCGGATGCAGCTTCTTCGTTTGGAGTCAGTTTGTTTTTTCCAATGTTCCCGCCAATAAGAACTCCGTTATTTTTCTTTAGTTTTTCTACAGCTTTTAGAACTCCTTTGTTATTGAAACCCATTCTATTAATGATGGCTTTATCTTCTTTCAGGCGAAATAAACGTTTTTTTGGGTTACCTTCCTGTCCTTTTGGAGTGATAGTTCCAATTTCGATAAAACCAAAACCAAGGTTTGACAATTCCTTATATAAAGTAGCGTCTTTATCAAATCCAGCAGCGAGTCCAACAGGATTTTTGAACTTCAAACCAAATACTTCTGTTTCCAATCGCTTGTCGTTGACCACGTATAGACTTCTAAAAAGCGATGAAATACCGGGAATTTTTGACACAATTCGAATGAGCGAAAAGGTAAAATAATGAACTTTTTCTGGATCAAACCAAAAAAGTATTGGGCGAATGATTTGTTTGTACATAATTACGAGAAGTTGGTATGCAAAAGTAGAATTATCCATTCGATTTGATAAATATTTGACCAAAAATATTCAAAAAACTATCAAAGTGTTCAAGAAAACGTTTTAGTAAAATTGCGAATATTAAGCCAAAATAACATTTTCATTGACAATATATCATTGCCATAAAAGCCTCAAAAAAAACGATTTTAAATTCTAAAAATATGCAACTCTTTAATAATTAGGCTTTCAAAAAACAAGACCAAAATGTCCCTTTTTTAAAATCATCAAAATTAAAAATTCAAAAAAAATCAATGATAATGCTAATTTAATAAATATATCACAATACTAACTGTCATTTATTAATAATATGATAAATATCAGGAAAACTATACAAAAGTCGAAATATCTTTGTTAAAGAAAAAAACATCAAATCGTATTACTGTGAAATCACAAATAAAATTTGAACAAAAAATTAAAAATCACCAATATTTAAATTCAAAAACAATGACTATTAAACAATTTTCAAAATATTACATGGGACTTTGTGTAAGTATTATGTTATTCATCACAAGTACCATAAATGCTCAAAATTTTGGCATTATTCCACTGGGCTCAATCATAAATGTACATGGAACTTCAAATGTTCATGATTGGGATATGAAACCAACTAAAATCACTGGCGATTTAGGACTAAACAGTTCAAAACAGATTAATGCTTTATTAATAAAATTAGATGTTAAATCATTAAAAAGTGGTAACGGAATTATGGATGGCAAAACTTATGACGCTTTTGAATACAAGAAAAACCCCAATATTACTTTCCAGTTAACAGAAGCATCACAAGTAAAACTTATTGACAGCGATGCCGAAATAACCCTAACCGGAAATCTGACAATGGCAGGCCAAACTAAAAAGATAAGTATTAAAACCATTGGAAAAATCACAAAAACAGGAGATTATCAGCTCAAAGGAAGTGTTCCCTTAAAAATGACTGATTATGGAATGAAACCTCCAACAGCTATGTTTGGCACTATGAAAACAGGAGATGCCGTTACCGTCAAATTTGATGTAACCTTTAAAGGATAATACTAAAAAGTAATCAATAAACTAAATATAATAAATAACTAATTTAAATTTCTAATTATGAAAACAATTTTTAAAACATCATTAATGATAGCAGCTTTTTGCCTAACTGGCAATATGATGGCGCAGGTCTCTTTTGGAAAAATGCAAAACCAAATTTCAAGAGACAAAGACGGTATCAACCAATTTGACGTAAAAAAAGACAGTGCAGAATTTAAAGGCATTAGCATTGACTTAGGAGGTGCATTCAATATGGATTACCAAGCAATAAATTCGTTCAATGACCAACCTGCAACTTTTGCTCTACCTTCAAAAATTGTTGGATATCGATTAATGAATCTTGAAAACAATTTTACCCTTCCTTCAGCTGATATGACCCTTGGAGCCCAATTGTTTGACGGTGTAAGAGTAAATCTAGATATCTATTTGGCTTCAAGACACCACAATAACACTTATGCAAGAGGTGGATATTTACAAATTGACAAGTTAGACTTCATCAAGAAAGACTTCCTTGCTGATGTTATGAAATACACTACAATTAAAATTGGACAAATGGAGAACAACTTTGGTGATGCTCACTTCAGAAGTTCTGATAATGGTAGTACGCTTAGAAATGCGTTTGTTGGAAACAATATTATGAACGCATTCATTACTGATATGGGTATGGAAATATATTACAACAGAAGCGGATTAGTAAGTATGATAGGTGCTACAAATGGAAACTTAAATCAAGGTGTTCAAGAAGTTTCCTTTACTGCTGGTCCAAATACAAATACAGTAGTTAGTCCTACAATCTTGGCTAAACTTGGTTATGACAAACAAATCGACAAAGATTTGAGAGTTAGACTTACAGGTTCTTACTACCATAGTGCAAACTTAGGTAACTCAAACTTATATTCTTCTTCTAGATCAGGATTTGGTTTCTGGGGTGTATTAAACAATAGTGCTTATACTAATAATGGTGCTGCTGTTGCTACTAATTACAATTCAACTTCTACACCAGAGGGAACATTCAACCCTGGTTTCAAAAACTGGGCTACTTCACTTATGTTTAACCCATTTGTAAAATACAAAGGTCTTGAATTCTTCGGAACTGTCGAATTGGCTTCAGGAGGAGATAAAGCTGGTTTTGACGCAAAACGTACTGCTAACCAATATGCTGGAGACGTTGTATACAGATTTGGAAAATCAGAACAATTCTATATAGCAGGAAAATACAATACTGTATCTGGAAAACTATCTAATGCTGATGCTAAAGAAGTTACTGTGAATAGAGTTGAATCAAGCATAGGTTGGTTTATGACTAAAAACATTTTGGCAAAATTAGACTATGTAAGTCAAAACTATAAAAATTATACACAATTTGCAGGAAACGTACCTACTGGAAATGCAAACAACTTTTACGGTGGTAATTTCAAAGGTTTAATATTTGAAGCAACAATAAGTTTCTAATTGATATATTTGTTTTTTAGTAGTTGTATAACCGGCGAGCGTAAATCTTGCCGGTTTACAATTTTAAAACATTAAAATTTTGTTATGAAAAAGATTATTGGTTTAATGGTATTATGTTTCATAATTTCTGAATCTACAACGGCCCAAAATTTGTTTTCTGCCGAACTACAAAAAAATAGTTCCCTAACAATTAGTGGTTCAACTAATCTTTTATCATTCAAAATTTTTCAAAAAGGAGAAAAACTTTCAAAAAACAAGCTAACAGTTGCAACAACACAATCCCAAAACAAAATATTTTTAAGCCAAAACCAACTTTCGGTAGCCGTCAAAAATTTTGATTCCAATAACGGAATGGCTTTAAGAGATTTTTTAAAAATGGTCAAATCGGATTCTTATCCGAATTTACAAGTCCAAATCAATTATTTGGATTTGCAACCCATATCAGAAAAAAGACAAGCTTACACTGGAAACGCTCTAGTAAGCATCACTATTACAGGAATAACAAAACATTACAACATTCCCATTTCTTTAAACAGCAACGGTGATTTATACACCGTAAATGGGAATAAAAAATTAAGCATTCGTGATTTTGGGCTCAGTCCGCAGAACAAAATGATGGGTTTAATAAAAGTAAGCGAATGGATTGATATTGATTTTCACATGATTTGTAAAATCGCAACAACAGGAGATGTGGCAAAACTATAATTTCCATTTTTAACAAAACTGCAAGTGTTTTAAAATTCATATAAAAGTGATTTTTAAATCTAAAGGTTCTTCATAGTAAAAAATGAAGAACTTTTTTTGTTTCAGGATATTTCTTTACCTAAAAATTTGCCATACGATTTTCTTATATTTGCAAAAAATTAAACTTATGTCAAATATATATTTGGGCTTTCATTTCACGGTTGAACCAAAAGAATTGGGTTCTGAAATCCTCATTGCTGAACTAGGGGAACTTCCTTTCGAAAGCTTTATCGATAGCGATTTGGGTATTATTGCTTATATTCAAAAAGACCTTTGGACACCAGCAATTTTAGATGATTTGTTCATTTTGAAATCTCCAGAATTTACCATTTCATACAAAATCGAAGAAATAGACCAAGTGAATTGGAACGAAGAATGGGAAAAGAATTTTGAACCCATCGATGTTGACGGAAATTGTCACGTTCGTGCTCCTTTCCATCCAAAAACGGATGCTGAATTTGACATTGTAATAGAGCCAAAAATGAGTTTTGGAACTGGTCATCACGAAACCACACATATGATGATTCAGCATTTACTCGAAATGGATGTAGAAGGAATGAAAACCCTGGATATGGGATGCGGAACAGCGATTTTGGCAATTTTGGCAGAAATGAAAGGTGCTCAACCTATTGATGCCATAGACATTGACAACTGGTGCTATTTGAATTCCATAGAAAATGCAGAACGCAATAATTGTCAGCACATTACCGTTTATGAAGGTGAAGCTGCTTTGTTGAAAGACAAAAAATACGACTTGGTAATTGCCAATATCAACCGTAATATTCTACTAAACGATATGCAAAGTTATGTGGATTGCTTAAATTCAAAAGGCACGTTGCTTTTAAGTGGATTTTATGAAGAAGACATTCCATTTATAGATGCTTCTTGCACCGAAAAAGGATTGACTTATGTTAAAAAGTTCGAAAGAAACAATTGGGTTTCATTAAAATATGTAAATTAATATTTGAAAATCACGAAAAATGGAAATCGACAGGAAAAATCATTGGGATGCCGTTTATGAAACTAAACAACCCAACGAAGTAAGTTGGACGCAAGAAAATCCAAAAACCTCGCTTGATTTCATTCGTGAAACCAAACTTAGTAAGTCCGCAAAAATCATTGATATTGGTGGAGGCGACAGCAAACTAGTCGATTATTTATTAGCCG